>Ga0256900_1000645_pt1 | contig 10831 bp, 3 predicted proteins | sample MC6MC0688MT_FD_190190 | JGI IMG/M metagenome (GOLD analysis project Ga0256900, IMG submission 190190) | Metatranscriptome of enriched soil aggregate microbial communities from Iowa State University, Ames, United States - MC6-MC0688-MT... | ecosystem: Environmental > Terrestrial > Soil >... | reverse complement strand
TAATACCGGCTACTTTTCCTTAATTGTAGCACTTCTTTTTTATAAACGATAAAAGCCTCTGTACAGAGGCTTTTATCGTTTAGGTCATTGATGAGAAGAATTACTAATCTTTCACTATTTGTGTTTGCCACTGAAGAAGATGATTAGTTCCTGTAAAGTTTATCGTATAAACTCCGGATGCATAACCTTTCAGCTCTATCGACACTATTTCATTTGCAGCAACCTTTATAACTTTCAATTTTTTGCCGGTAACATCATATAAAGTTATGGATCCCGGTATCGCAATACCTTTGATGCTTACTTTATCCCTTGCCGGGTTCGGGAATACATCGATTTCTTTTGGCATCGTTGTGTGCTTAATGTTTACAACTTGTACGGTCATCGGTATTTTATTACTATTGACGGTTGCCGGATTGACACAAGCAGCATTGCTGGTCATGCTTAAGCTGATCTCATCCCCGTTAGCAAAGTCCGTACCCGCGATTCCTGTCCAGGTTGCAGCTGTAGCTCCAGGGATGTTTACATTATTTCGTTTCCATACATAAACCGGATTAGTGCCGGCATTGCCTGGTACCGCAGTAAAAGTTACTGCCGTGCTACCGGCAACATTATTACCCGGGTTGGCATTAATGCTCACCGAAGGGGTCACAGTAGGTAAAACGGTAAGCGTGAGCGTCACTACGCTATCACAGCCTGCAGCAGTCGTAAATGTTTCCGTATAGGTACCGGAAGCGGTCAGGGTCTGGCTGCCAAATGTGTAAGGATCATTGGCACACGTACTCGCGGTAATACTGCCCGTTTGTGTATTGTTTACGGTAAAGGTAACCGCATTGCTCGAAGCTTGCGGAGCTGTTAAGCAGGTTCCGTTACTCGTCAGTTCACATGTGATAACATCACCGTTTACTATGGAAAGATCTGTGTAAGCAGCACTATTGGTACCTACGTTGATATTATTTTTCTTCCATTGGTAAGCTGGAGTACTACCGCCATTCGTAATATTAGCTGTTAAGGTGATCCCATTATGGTTACTACATAAGTTTGTAGTGCCGGTGCTGATCGTAATCGCGGGGCTTACGTTGCTATTAATAGTCATATTGACGCTATTGCTGGTAACCTGGTTTTGGCTAGGACAGGCCAGGCTGCTGCTTAATACACAAGTGATGATATCATTGTTTTGTAAAGCAGCGTCAGTATATACAGCGGAGTTCGTACCTACATTTACATTGTTCTTTTTCCATTGATAAACCGGGTTCGCTCCGCCGTTAGTGCTAGTAGCCGTAAAGCTGATACTGGTACCTGCGCATACATTATTTTGTGATGCGGCAATATTAATCAGCGGTACTTGTGTTGGCGTAACATTCATGGTCAATGTATTACTGGAAGCCGGAAGGTAACAGCCTGTAGTATAACTCACCGCACAGGTAATGATATCATTGTTTTGTAAAGTAGCATCGGTATAAACATTGGTGTTCGTACCTACGTTTATATTATTTTTCTTCCATTGGTAAACAGGGTTACTACCACCATTAGCAATACTTGTATTGAAATTTACAGACTGGCCTTCACAAATATTGTTGCCCTGTGTTGCATTAATGGTCAGTACAGGACTAACAAAATTGTTGATCACCATGGTAATCGTATTGCTGCTCAGGCTCGTTGCTGTATAACATTGGCCGGTACCATTAAAAGTGAGCACACAGCTAACCTGGTCGCCATTTGCAGGAGAAGGATCCGTATAAGCAGGACTATTGGTACCTACATTTATATTGTTCTTTTTCCATTGATAAACAGGGTTGCTACCAATATTCGCAGCAGTTGCATTAAAGACAGCAGGAATGCCGGTACAGCTATTGTTTTGACTCGTAGTTATTGAAAGTGACGGTGTCAATACCGGGGTTACCGTTACCGGAATAGTATTACTTAAGGCATTGCTATAGCAGCCATATGGGAAACTGACTTCCAGGCTCACGATATCACTGTTTTGGAGGGTTGCAGAAGTATAACTGGCACTGTTAGTACCCACTACTTGTCCGTTCACTTTCCAGTGGTAGAGCGGGTTCGTTCCGCCATTGTTGATGGAAGAAGTAAAAGTTAATGATGTCCCGGCACAGATAGTGGTTGTTGTACCTGCATTAATGCTTACCACTGGGTTAACCATTGGGATAATGCTTACCTGAAGCGTATCACTGGTAGTTGCGTAGGCAAAACATGGATTTACCGCATTCGGTGTGAAGCTTACGTGGCAACTGATAACATCGTTGTTATTCAAAGTTGCATCACTGTAGGTGAAACTGTTAGTGCCTACATTTACCCCGTTTTTCTTCCATTGAACTACCGGGCTACCTGCTGTATCAGATAGAGATGCCGTAAATCCTACTGTGGTACCCTGGCATATATTACCAGGACCTTGTTGTATAATAGACACTATAGGGCTGTGTACGTTATGGATCGTAACACTTAAGGCATTACTCATAGCACTGTTGCTGCTATAGCAGGTAGATGATCTGGTAACGCTGCAGGTAATAACATCAGTGCTGTTGAGCCCGTTGTCGGAATAAGTATTTGCATTCGTTCCCACATCCACTCCGTTCTTTCTCCATTGGAAAGTTGGCGTTGTACCTGCATTCGTAGTGGTAGCGGTAAAGGTAACCGGACTGCCGCTACAAGCGGTTGAACCCGTATTGCTCTGAATACTAATGTTAGGTGGTTGCGGGGTAGAAACGTTTAAGTATAAAGTATTGCTGGTCGCTGAAGCATTAAAACAAGCGGTATTATAGCTTACTACGCAATGCACCTGGTCAGTACTACTCTGTACCTGCATCATGAATTGTGAGTTGTTCGTATTGGGTACCGGCTGGTTATTGTAATACCATTGATAGGTCGGGCTATTGCCACCATTGGCTGGTGTTGCGGTATAATAAACCGTTTGGCCCATGCAAACATCGATACTTTGATAAGAGGCAGTAGCAATGGTAAGGCCTGGCGTAAATTGTTGCCCTACATTTAAGGTCGCAGCTGCCGAGATCGTTGTGTCGTCTGCATTAGCGGCAAGGCATCTGAATAAATAACCATTAAAAGAAATAGGTGCATTATAAACATATAAAGTGTCCTGTGTATTACCGTTGAAAGTGGCATTATTTTGGATATTCGTCCAGCCATTACCATCGTTCAACTGCCATTGATAATGCGTCGCACCGGTTGTCATTACCCGGAAAGAAGCATTTTGACCGGCACAAATGTTTTGATTCGCCGGCTGCGTTACAAAAGCGGGTACGATAGAAGACCTGCCGAAAGCATAATCACCAGTTAAATGCGTGCCGAGCCCGGAAATATACATACCTAAATTTCCTGGTGAATAAATGGTTGCCGTGTTCCAACCTGCATTTTTATAAATTGCCGGGGAAAAAGTAGTGGCGATGGAGCCCGGGTCAATATCCTGGCTTACCCAACTGGCATTTACAGAAGTACTGCCATTAATAAAATATAAACTACCTACGTGCGTTAGTGTGAAGTACCTGTTCACAGTAGCATTTTGTACAAAAGGAGCGCTTCCTATTTGTGGGTGATCTGTATTATGAACGCTGGCCAGAAGACCGCCGTTTACCTGTACCTGTGCATTTACTTTGATCGGGGTGTAAGCAGTTACATCCCCTATATGGAATGCGTATTCTGTAGGTGTAAAATTACCGGGGAGAGTTAATTGTTGCTTACCCACAATCCAACCGGTATTGCTGCCGGCAGATAAAACAGAGCTTGGGCTAAGTAGCGTGTTATTGCTACCAATATTAAACAATCCTTTTTCGAAAGACAGCGTGTTGTCAATACTTACATCGCCAATGTTCAATACCACACCACCTACATTATTATTAATATGCAGGTAGCGGAAATTACGGCCGCCTGCAGCTGATAGCTGTATGGTTCCTGTTCCGCTAATGGTTTGCACTCCGGGGTTATTTCCTGTATTATTCCTGATAAAATCAATTCTTCCCATGGTCAGGAAGGTAGCGCCACTATTTACCTCGATATTACCGGAAGTATATAACTGTTTTGAGTTGATATCATAAACGCCATTTTGATTGATGATCAGGTCTCCGTCAATATAACAACTGTTACCTATTTTCACCGTCCTGCCAATAGAAGAAGAACCAGAACCATTAACGATTACATTACCGAGTCTTAAGTTGCCCGTTTGTAGATCAAATGAAGTACCCGTGGTGGTAGAGCTACCATCGCCCAGTATAAGGTTGTGATTGGTGCTGGCATTAATAGCACTGCTGGATGTTTTGACGATGCCGCTGGCACCTACCTGTGGATCTACAATCGTTATGTTGCCGCCATTCAGGAATATGTTATTGGATTGGAAAGAAAGAATCGGGGTAGCTGAAGCAACGCTGTTAGCTGCCACTCCGTTTGCATTACCATCCACATAAATATCTCCGCCGTTTTGTGTAAAGGTTGATTGTGTTGAGTTTTGAAGATTACCGTTAATGGTTAAAGTTCCGCCATTTACAATCAAGGAATCATTATTGATAAATGGCGCTTTTCCTCCGCCAACTGGTCCGAGGCTAAGGGTACCATCGAAGAGTTTGATAGTGCCGTTATTCGTAATGCTGTTGCTAACGGTCAGACTTTGATTCGCGCTGGAGATAAGCTTACCATAATTATTGATGAACAAGTTGGCTATACTGCCATTTGCAGGAGCTGTCACAGTATGGTTGGTGGAAATCATGACAGTAGCTGAGGCTGGTGGCACAAGGCCTTTATTCCAGATCGTACCATCCTGCCATTGACCGCTGGCTATGGTATACCAGGTAGAATCTAAACTGCCTGATGCCGTATTACCAATATAGAAGGGCTCATCTCCCAATAAATTAAGCCCGATGAATGCTCTTCTTAGGACATAAGTAGGGTAGGCGCCGGAAGCGGTCTGATGACTACCTATTACATTATTGGTCCTGGTAATCGCTAATGAGCTTGCATTACCAACGTTCACTACCTGTTGCGCTGTAAAATATAATGTTGCCATACCACTTGCTGCGGCAATACCATTACCCAGTGTAAAACTCCAGTTGGTATTGGTACGTTCATTGATCGTGAGCGAACCGTCTATGATGTTCAGTCCTGTTGTGGTTCCTGCGCTATTATTATGCCTGGCGGTGATTGTTCCACCATTGGTTAACGCATTACCGCTGCTGAACGCGATGTTGACGTTCCTGTTTTGTAAATTATATCCAAGCGGGAATAATCCGGCCACGGTCGAAGTCGTTGGTAAACCGGAGGTATTGAACCAGCGGGTAAACCCACCGGTTGTTGTATTGATATAGCCGCTTACATAAGTTAGCGTACCCGGAGCCGTTGGCGCTACTCCCAGGGCAAGGTCATTGTTACTAATATTAATATCTCCGCCGTTCATTCTCAAAATACCGGGAACGGTACTGCTGAAAGGTATCGTAAGAGTGCTGGTAACCGGTGTCAAAATGGTCAGATTAGTTGGTCCGGAAGTTACCGGGAATTCATTAAGCCTTGCGGTTATATTGCCATTTGCACTATAAGTCAAAGTTGTGTTGGGGCCATATACAAAGTTAAAATTGGTCTGGATAGGATTAGCCGCTGTTGTGGCAATATTTATCCCCCCTCTTGCATTTAACTCAAATTGTGATCCGAAAGTGCCGGTTCCGTTTAACTGGATACCATCCGGGTTGCTGATCTTATAGGTCATGGAACCCAGTGGTGCATTGTTGTGGAAGCTTACCTGCTGTGTGCCGCTGGTACCTGCAAAGTCAAGGGTTGTTGTATTGGTAGTGAAATCTTCAGATTTGAAAGTTCCGCCGGTTTGCAGGAAGCTTTTTGTAATGCGGATGTTCCTGTTGCCGGATGTTGGACTTATCACTGAAATTACCTGGCCGTTTTCCTGTAGGTAATTGCCGTAAGTGCTGGTCTCTTCCTGGCTTCCGTTTTCGAATAATTGCAAGGTGCCTGTACCTGTACTTTTAATGATCAGGGAATCCTGAATGGTACCAAACCCTTTAGATGCTCTAAACGTGGACGTTTGATTCGGGTTGTTATAGATCAATTTTTTAATTGGCCTTTTACCGCTATTATAGGTACTGGTAGTAGTGATTATATTGATGATTTTTACCACTGAATTATTGCCCCAGCTGCAATCGGGAATATAGCCAACTCCTGATGCAAAATCATGTTCGAAAACACCGTTCATGGTTACATTGGTATCGGTAACAAAGTTATTATATCCGTAAGTTCCGGAAAATCTCAATAAGGCAGCTTCTGAAAACAATGCGGTACTGTTTCTGAAGTCAATCCGGTTATAGGCCAAATCGGAATTAGTATTGTACAGATTATGGATCTCCATAGTTCCATCAACCAATACTTTGCTGCCAGCTTGAGCAAAGGCTATTTTTATAGGGCGCAAAGCACCGTCCAGTCGGAGCTTTGAACCATTATCGATCTGCAGCTCATAAGTAGCCGCATTGGTGTCTGAATTGATGATGTAACTAGGATTGTCATTTGTAGGAACAGCAGAAGAGCGTAAAGACAAATTGGTGTTATTAGTGACCAATAGCCCCGAAATCGTTTCAACAGGTACATTGCCCACAATAGGGCTGTTCCCACTGTTAAATACTAATTTATCATTTGGGTTGATTTGATTCCTGTTAGGGAGCCAGTTTGTTGGATCCTGGTAATTAGTATCCGTAACTCCGGTCCAGTAATAAGTTTTATGAACTGGATTTCTCGGGGTAATTTCTGCGTTATTTAAAGGCTCAGTCGCGGTTGAACTGTATTGGGTCATTTTGTAAGATACCGGACATAGATTTCCAAGGTCTCCTGAAGGCCTCTCGAAATGGCTGGGGAGTTCCGACCAGGCATTGCCATTCCACCTGTTTAAGCTGAATCTGCTCGTTCCTACTGTGTCATTATTTACTGAATGGGCAACAAGATGATAGTCAAATGCTGTCGTGCCTTGGTCTTTAAAGGTCCAATATCTTTTGAAATAATGGGTTGTATTAGGATCGGCAGGGTGTTTTTTGTTTTTTACATTTATGCCTACAAGCCTGGATTCATTATTGTTTGCATGGCTCATTCTAACCGGCGTAAATACTATATCAAGACCTTCACGGGTAGCTGTCTTGTACATACGGCCGTAAGGATTGCTCCCAGGTAATACCATGTGATACAGGAAGCCCGTACTGTCAGCTACTATACATGAGTTCGGGTTATTGTACATTGAATAGCTACTGAGCTGAACGTGATCACCGGAAAGAATAAGGTCATATTGATTTAAGATGAAAACACCATATTCCATTGAGACATTGCCAGAGATTGTTCTTGTACCATGCAGGACTAATTGATTGAGTGGCGAACTTCCGGTCATGTTTACCGTAAGGTTATTAGGGCCATCAACGGCAGGCCACTCCACATTCGATGGGGTCAAAGAAAGACTGCTGTTATAGATTAAGGTAGTGTTGCTTGCATTGTAATTAAATTGCCCGGTTCCGTCCCATTTTCCGGCCAGGATTGAATTGGTCGCACCAGATTGAATAGGTATAGTGCCGGTTAATACAGCGCCGGCAGGGTTTTGCAGAGAGTAATTGATCAATGCATTACTGATGGTGCCTGCGATGATAATATTTTGAATGGTATGTCCTGAAAATTCTATTCCTGGTTTCCCCGGACCACTTGAAGTAATGATATGTCCCGGTTGTTGGTTGAGATTACCTTCTAAAATGAAAGTAGGTACCGTGGTATTGCCGCTTAACAAGTCAAATGTTCCCGCATTAAAAAATGCACTGCCTATCACTCTTAATTTACTGGCATTGCCGGTAACGAGTAATTTACCCCCGTTTTGAATAAAATCTTTCCAGACATGTGTGAAAATAGTACTATTCCCATTCCCTAATCTTAACGTGTAGTTGTTGGTATTATTAATTGTGAAATTACCGAAGACGGCACCGGGAGGGTTCGCCAAGTTGATATCAGCCGATTGATTAGGACAATCCCATGTGAGGTTACCCACAGTAGGGATTGTGGGCGCAGTGTTGGTAATGCCGTTAATAATTACGTTTGAATGATCCATATAGTTTGCATTAGGAACACTACCTCCGTTCCTGTTATGGATATACGTAGAATTATTTATAAACCCGATTTTGCCGCCGTTATTTACAGAACCGGAACCTTCTACTCTTACGGTGCCAAAGACACTAACGTAACCATCATTTGTATTTAATACGCTATTACCTGAAATGATCAATTCTCCGTCAACCCGGAAATACTTCTGCACTCCGGATATGCCAAATGTTAAGGCATTAGTGCCACTTAAATTGAGCTTGCTGCCTTGCTCAATATATCCTGTATCCCGAAGTATAAGACTGGTTGTGGTACTGCTACTCAGGTTTATTGTTGTATTGTTTTTAACGAGCAGTGCACCTGTATAGGGGCCGGTAACACCGGTAGCGGTAGATGTGCCGCCATTATTAAACAGTAATGTATCCCTGTCATGCGGGGAATGCCGGTTAGGCGTCCAGTTGGAGGCGCTTGTAAAACTGGCACTGCCACTGCTGGGATTCCAGGTATAGGTGCGTGGTCCTAATGTACCTGTTCCTGCTGTAGTAGGGCTAGTGCTGTATTTAGGCGGAAAGATACAGTTCACATCGTTGAATCCGAAAACGGCATAAGTGTAGTTCGTGCTTTGTGGTAAACCTGTATTGTTATAGCTTGAGCCTGAGCCGGAAAATACGACTGTACCATTACCTATGGCCGTACCTGCGGTGTAGACCACGCCATCAGTAGGTGTCGTGTTGAGTGCGGCGCTGCCTGCTGTCCGTACAATAAGGTATTTATGGGCAGCCGGAGTACCTTGTGTCAGGGAAATGTTTATATTATTTAATCCCGGAGTGAAATTAATCGCAGCAGGTGGAGCGGGCGCTGCGCAATAAGGTGGAGCGGTATACCGGAAGGTCAAACCGCTTGGTGGGTTATTATTACTTTGGTAATAAATATTGGCGGCATTATTATTGCCCACAGTGGTGGTCGACCAGCTGTACCCGGTCCGGTTCATGAATACTGAATTCGTTAATCCTCTTAATCCTACCTGGATAGAGAATACTTCTCCCCAGCCTCCTACGGTACAGTTGCCGTAAACGATTTCGACCTGGTTACTGGATTCGGACAAATGAATCTGGAAATTGGCATTCATTACATCGAAGCCCGTTAGTGCCATATTCCCCCATTGCACAATTAGTTTACGGTTGGGCGCGACACCGGAAATCTTATAGCTGACACTTGAATTATTGGTCGTGGACCCGCGTAGGTTAGCGTCAAATCCACTGATATACCGGATGCCGGTTGTTGCAGCCGCAATCTTCCAGAATCCACTGCCGGGATCCGTGCTGCCTAAGCTTAAGTAACCGTTCACGGAGGCATACACCTGGGTATAGTCTGCCCCGTCAAAATTAAAGGTGAAAGGTAGCGAAATAGGGTAGGTCTGATCTGCTAAAGGGATACCGGAACCTAACAGCGTGCTGTCGCTAAGGTAAGTATAGGTTGTATTGTGTTGGGAAAAGGTATAAGCCGGGATCATTTGCCCGTAACTTATTTTCGTAAGGGATAGTGCCCATGCGCAAAGCAGGGCAAAAAGGGTAAATTTAATCTTCATAGTTAAAGCGATAAAAGGGAATACGTAATTTTAAAAGGGATTTTAGATTTTGTTCTTCATATCAATCATCTTCAAAGCCGCGATCATCGCTTCTTCCCCTTTATGGCCATGTGCACCACCCAGTCTTTCCCATGCCTGTGCTTCTGTATCTAGTGTCAGTACACCGAAGATCACGGGGATAGGTAAGCTTAAATTTAATTGACCAATTCCTTCGGTAACAGCCTTACATACATAGTCAAAATGCGGGGTGCCACCACGGATCACCGCGCCGAAGGCAATAATCGCGTTAGGGCCTTCCGTATCGTGAATGGAAGCTTCATACATGGCTTTACAGGCATAAGGAATCTCGAAACAACCAGGTACTTTGATCATTTTACAAATTTCGTTTCCGGTCTCCGCTGCGATCCGCTCTGCACCGGCAATCTGCTCCGCTACAATCTTTTCATTCCATTCTGTATAAACGATACCTACCTTGCCATTCCTGAGGTTCCGGATTTCTTCTAAACTGAGTAAACTATTACTGTCCGATGAAAGTGACATATGATTTTTATGATTGATTTAAAAATAAATGATGCAAATGTACAACTTGTTGAATTAGTGAGAGCTGTTCATCATTGAATATAATATAATCGCAAAGTTGCATCTTTTCGGCTTCCTCCATCTGGTTGCTCATGCGCTTCTTTATATCTGCTTCCGAAGCATTGTCTCTTTGCATGGCGCGTGCGAGCCTGAGATTTTCCGGAGCGGAAACCCCGATCATAATATCCATATCTTCATCTGATCCGCTTTCAAAAAAAAGCGCGGCCTCTTTGACTACATAAGCGGCATTTTGTGCCTCCATCCATAGGTTGCCATATTTTTTTACCGCGGGATGCACAATGCCGTTTAATTGGGCCAGCATTGCTTTGTCATTGAAAACCAGCTTTGATAAGGCCTGCCGGTCCAGGTTGCCATCTTTGAAAATGGATGCCCCGAAGCTTGCAGTAAGTTGCTCCCGCACTTCAGCATTATTAGCCATCAGGTCTTTGGCAAAGCTATCTGCATCCAGGGTAGGAATGCCCAATGTTTTAAAAATGCGTGTGACTACACTCTTGCCGGAGCCGATACCTCCGGTGATACCTACTTTTAACATCCTGTAAAACTATGATTTTTACCGGTTTC
>Ga0256900_1000643_pt1 | contig 10848 bp, 10 predicted proteins | sample MC6MC0688MT_FD_190190 | JGI IMG/M metagenome (GOLD analysis project Ga0256900, IMG submission 190190) | Metatranscriptome of enriched soil aggregate microbial communities from Iowa State University, Ames, United States - MC6-MC0688-MT... | ecosystem: Environmental > Terrestrial > Soil >... | reverse complement strand
TCGGCGCGCCAGCGCGCGAGGACGGCGTCATCGTGAGGCACCCCGCGCCCGTCGTAGCGCACGGGGTTGCCCAACAGGCAGGAACTGATCAACACGTATTGCATGGCGAAGCCTGCGCGGAAACATGACGCCCTGAACGATCAGGAAGCCGATTCATCCGACTTGCGCGGGCGACGGGCACGGCTGGCCGTTTTGGCGGGGGCTGCGCCGGCATCGGTGGGGGCCGCGTCTGCGGAGGTTTGCGTTGCCGTCTTCGCTGACGTCTTGGCCGCTGCGGTCTTGGTGGCCGATTTGGTCGCCGTCTTAGTCGCAGTCTTGGTCGCCGTCTTAGTTGCAGTCTTTGTGGCTTTCTTAGCGGGCGTCTTCGTTGCCGTCTTGGCCGCCGTTTTCGCCGGGGCCTTCTCTTCCGCCTTCTTGGCTTCCTGCTCGGACGCCGCGCGGGCGGCGGCCTCGGCGGCGATGCGCGCGGCGCCGCCTTCAAACGGGTCCGACACCTTGACCGGCGTCTTGACCGATTCGCGGCGCGCCTCGGGCGGCGTTTCCACAAAGGTCCATTCCGCGATGTTCACAGCGGGCAGCGGCTGGCGCGCCTGCGGCAACGGGGTCGGCATGGGCGGCAGGCGCGAAGGCTGAACCGGCTTGGTTTCCTGCGCACGCGCCAGCGCATCGGCGCGCATGGCTTCGAGCTTGGCGGCTTCCTTGGCGAGTTCCTGCGCGGTAGCGCGATCGGCTTCCGCTTGCTGGCTGGCTTGGGCAGATGCCTCGGCCTGCGCCGCAGGCGACGCGGCGGCGGGGGCTTGCGCCACGTCCGCTGCGGCCTGCACATCGGAAACCGCGTCAGCCGGGGCGGCTGCGGCAGGCGAGTTCATGGACGCTACGTTTGCGTTCTGATCGCCGTGCTGGCTGGCGCCTCGTCCCGACTTGCGCCCGCCACGCGATCTGCGGGAGGGCCGGGAATCGGTGCCTTCCTGAACGGGAACGGCGTCGGTTTGCGTGTCGCCCGTATCAGCCGACGCAGGCACGGCCGACGGTTCGGCTGTGGCGTGGCGGCCATGCGCGGAACGCGAGCTATGGCTCCGGCCGCCACGTTCGCCACGGTCAGAGCGGTCGGTGCGTTCAGCGCGGTCGCCGCGTTCGGCACGCTCCGTGCGATCCGCCCGAGCCGTAACCGGTGCGCTGTCGGCAACCTCGCCCGCATCCACGCCATCCACGCTATCGCGATACACATACGTGCCGGCATTTTCTTCGCGGCCGACTTCCAGGAAGCCGCGCTTTTTTGCTTCATCCAGCAAGTTGCCAAAGGCGCGGAAGCCGTAGTACGACTCGTTGAAATCCGGTTTGCGGCGTTTGAGCGCGTCCTTCAACGCCGATGCCCAGATCTTGCCGCTGTCGCCGCGTTCGGCCATCAGCGCCTCGAAGGTCTCGACCACCATCTCGACGGCCTGCGCCTTGCGGGCGTCCAGCTCTTCCTTGCGGCGGATTTCTTCGTCCGGCGTGCGGCGCTGGCCGGTGCTGGCGCTACCGCGGTTATCGCGGCGGCCGTCGGCGGTGCGCTGCACTTCGCGCGCCAGGTCGTCATAGAAGATGAATTCGTCGCAGTTGGCGATCAGCAGGTCCGACGTGGATTGCTTCACGCCCACCCCGATCACCTTCTTGTTGTTCTCGCGCAGCTTGGATACCAGCGGGGAAAAATCAGAATCGCCGCTGATGATCACGAACGTGTTGACGTGCGACTTGGTGTAGCAGAAGTCCAGCGCGTCCACGACCAGCCGGATGTCGGCCGAATTCTTGCCCGATTGGCGCACGTGCGGAATTTCGATCAGCTCGAAATTGGCCTCGTGCATGGGGGCCTTGAATTCCTTGTAGCGTTCCCAGTCGCAATAGGCTTTTTTGACGACGATGCTGCCCTTGAGCAGCAGACGTTCCAGCACGGGACGAATGTCGAATTTCTGATACTTGGTGTCGCGCACACCCAGCGCCACGTTCTCGAAGTCGCAGAAAAGCGCCATGCTGACGTTTTCGTTGGGGGTATTCATATTCTTCTCCAAAGCCGAGGCGGCCACGTTACACCGGGCCGCCAGATAGCGCTCATGATATACATATCCGGCTTCAGCCCCTCATTTTGCGCGATCAACCGCCGTGCCTGACACCCCTGCCTACCCCGCCCTAGCCACCCCCAGACTGACGCTTCAGCCCCTGTGCATGCAGGACGCCGAGGCCATCCAACGCATCTTTCCGCAATGGGAAGTGGTGCAGTTCCTGGCGGATCAGGTGCCTTGGCCCTACCCGGAAAACGGCGCGCGCGACTATCTTGAGCGCGTGGCGCTACCCGCCATTCATCGGGGCGACGAGTGGCATTGGACGCTGCGCACCCATGCCGACCCTGGCCGAATGATCGGCGTGGTCAGCCTGATGGGCAACGAGGCCAATAACAATCGCGGCTTCTGGCTGGACCCCGACTTCCACGGGCAAGGCTATATGACCGAAGCCAGCGACGCCGTCACGGCCTATTGGTTCGACGTGCTGGGCAAGCCGCTGCTGCGCGCGCCCAAGGCCATCGCGAATACCGGTTCGCGCAAGATTTCGGAACGCGGCGGCATGCGCGTCGTCGCGGTTGAAGAACGCGGGTTTGTCAGCGGGCGCTACCCCGCCGAGATCTGGGAAATCACGCTCGAAGAGTGGCAAGCACGGCAGGTTCGGCGCGGTTGATCTCGCTGATCCGCCCCTTTTTTTCGTGCCTGCCCCGCCGCCCCCTGACAGGCAGCCTAAGCCGGCGCTTACCGGCCCTTTAGGCCCGCTTTCCGGCGAATTGACCCGAACGACTCCTGGCTAGAATTCCCGACATTCCGGCATTCCGCGCGTAGGGGTGCCTTCCCCTTCGGGCAAGATCCATGAATCCGTCTTCCGTCATCGGCGCCGTTGTTGGCCTGCTTACCCTGCTTATCGTCGTGGCGCTGTCCGCCACCGACGCCAGCATGTACTTCAACTTGCCAGGCTTGGCCATCGTCTTGGGCGGCACCTGCGCAGCCCTGTTCATCGCCTACCCGCTGAATGAAGTGCTGCGCGTGTTCTCGCTTGTGCGCACGGTGTTCCGCAACGACCAGCACGACCAGCAGCGCGACATCGAAGAACTCGCGACGATGGCGCAGCTGTGGATGAACACCGACGTCCACAAGGTCGAGCAAGCGTTGAAGAAGGTGTCGAACCCGTTCCTGCGCACCGGCGTGCAGCTGATCATCGACAACACCCCGGAAGACCAGATCATTGAAGTGCTGCAATGGCGCGTGGCGCGTTTGCGCGCCCGCGAGCAGGCCGAAGCGCAGATGTTCCGCGTGATGGCGACCTTTGCGCCGGCCTTCGGGATGCTGGGCACGCTGGTTGCGCTGATCAACCTGATGGCGGTGCTGGGTGACGGCAGCATGACGATGATCGGCCAGCATCTGGCCGTGGGCCTGATGACGACGTTCTACGGCATCTTGCTGGCCAACCTGATCTGCAAGCCGATTGCGCTGAAGCTTGAACGCCGCACCGCGCGCCGCGTCGAATCCATGAACATGGTGCTGCAAGGCATCTCGATGATGTGCGAGAAGCGCGGCCCGGCGGTGGTGCGCGAGACGCTGAATTCCTTCGTGCTGCACGTCGAAGACGAAATCTACGACGGTGGCGCAGGCGCCGCGGCCCAGCCCAAACCCAAGACGGAAGGCCAGGTCAAACCCGCCGCCCAGCCCGTCTCCATCAACCGCCCGGCCCCCGCGCGTCAATGAGCCTGATTTCTCCTTCCCTGGCGCAGCGGATCGAGCAGGCCCGCCAGGCCCAGTTGCGCGCGCAGAAAGCGGCGGCCAACAGCAGCGGCTGGCGCCCCACCAAGAGCGACCGCAAGGACCGCTATTCCCGCTGGCACGTTGAAGAGACGGTCGAACAGGATTCTGAAAACTGGCTGCTCAGCTACCTGGACCTGATCACGCTGCTGCTGGCCATGCTGGTCGTGATGCTGGCGGTGTCGCGCCTGCACGGCCAGGCCTCCGGCCCGTCGGACGAGCCGATGGAGCTTGTCGGGACGCTGGCCAAGGCCGGCCTGCCCAAGTACGACGGCGAATACGCTGAATTCGACACGCCCGCCATTCCCGCCAGCTGGGCCGAACCGCCCGCGGCCCCTGCGGCCACGGCTGCGGCCCCCGCCGCCCCCGCCGACGACGACAGCGTCAAGGTGGCCGATGCCGCCCCGCCGCTGATGGCGCCGTCCAAGGAATCCTTGGGGCTGGGCGACCTGGGCAAGTCGGTGGACGTGATCATCAACGAACAGTCCGTCAGCTTCCGCATCAGCAACGAACTGCTGTTCCCGTCGGGCCAGGCCACGCTCAGCCCGGCCGGCCTGGACGTGATCAAACGCCTGGCGACGATTCTGAACAAGAACGAACACCAGGTGTCGGTCGAAGGCCACAGCGACCCCGTGCCGATCCAGACGCGCCAGTTCGCCTCGAATTGGGAGCTGTCCAGCAGCCGCGCCACCAGCGTGCTGCGCGAGCTGGTGCGCGACGGCGTCGCCGGCCAGCGCCTGCGGGCCGTGGGCTATGCGGAAACGCGCCCCATCGAATCCAACGACACGCCGGCCGGCCGCGCCGCCAACCGCCGCGTCGAACTGATCATGGATATTGCGCCGAAACCGGTGCCGGCGGCGGAAGCAAAAGCACCGGCTTCGGCTTCATCCTCGGCTGCACCGGCAACCGCCGCATCGGCATCGGCGGCAGCACCGGCGGCGGCCGTCACCGCGCCCGAATCCGCCGCTTCCGCACCCGCCACGCAGCCGGCCCCGGCTCGCACCTAAGACCCCCCCGCAACAGGCCGGCGCGCGGCATCGCGCGCCACCATGACGATCTTCCAGGAAGGGTGACAAAAGTCTCCCATCCACGCTGGCGTGTGGCCGGGCAACGGCGTTAAGCTTCGGCCATTCCACCCTCAGGCCAGAACAGGAAACGCCATGTCCTATATGTTGCTGATCGTTGAACCGGTAGGCCAGCGCGCCCAGCGCACCCCCGAAGAAGGCCGCGAGGCCTATGCGCAAATGGTGCGCTACGCCGAAGCACTAAAAAGCCGCGGCCTGCTCGTCAGCGCTGAATCCCTGAAGTCCGAATCCGAAAGCGTCCGCCTGCAAATCCGCGACGGCGAACGCTCGCTGATGGACGGCCCGTACGCCGAAGCCAAGGAAATGATCGGCGGGTTTTTCCTGCTGACCTGTGAGTCTCGCGAAGAAGCGCTGGCGCTGGCCGCCGAATGCCCGGCGGCGCAATGGGCAACGGTGGAAGTCCGGGAACTGGGGCCGTGTTTTATGTAGGCATCTGCGGTGGCTGCCCCGAACGGAAGCGAAGCCGGAAGGATGTCCGGCCACGCGTCACAATCAGCAGTTCCCCTTTTTCGCCTGCCCCGGCGGACAGAAACCGCCTCGTCCCCCGCCATCATGCGGATCAACCACTACCGAACCGCTGGGCGTGTAGACGGCGCAGCCAGAAAGCAGCGACGCCACCAAAGCAAGACTACAGAGCATTCTCATATCAGAACTCATAGGATTGAAGACGCTGCGAGTGTATGGAACCTTGTTGCAACTAGGCCTGGACCTTCGTAACGGGGTGTTGGATTTGCGCATGCCTCTCAACACGGCCTGGTATTTACCCTAGCTTCGCGACATTCCTGTCGATCTGAGTCACCCCCGTTCGTCGTCCCCCTACAAGCCCCCGAAAGCTCCCTTTGGAACCCAGGCGGCGATGTCCTACCCCAAGGAGAGACTCAGATGCGATTCATGATCATCGTGCGGGCCACGCCCGATAGCGAAGCCGGCATGATGCCGGACGAAAGCTTGCTTGCCTCGATGCTGACCTACCACGAAGCCCTGGCCAAAGCGGGCGCCCTACTCGACGCCAACGGCCTGCACCCCACAAGCAAAGGCTGGCGCGTGCAATACGATGGCCAGCCGGACGGCCATCGCACCGTCATCGATGGCCCCTTCGCGGAAACCAAGGAACTGATCGCGGGCTACACCTTGATCCAAGTGCGCTCGCGCGAGGAAGCCATGCAATGGGCGATGCGCTTTCCCACGCCCTTTCCCGGCCAGCGCTGCGAGATCGAGGTGCGCCAGCTTTTCGAGCTGGACGAATTCGCCCCCAGCCAGCAAGTCGAACGATTTCGCGACATCACCGGCGTCAGCCACTGATCCTCTGGAGACCACGTCATGCACAAGAAAATCTTCGTCAACATCGCCATCGGCGACATGCAGAAATCGCAAGCCTTCTTCAAGCAGCTGGGCTTCACGTTCAACCCGCAGTTCACCAATGACCAAGGCGCCTGCATGGTGATCAGCGACGACATCTACGCGATGCTGCTGACCCGTGATTTCTTCAAGGGCTTTACCGACAAGCCGCTGGTGGACGCGAAGCAGGCTACCGAAGTGCTGATCTGCCTGTCGTGCGAAAGCCGCGCTGAAGTCGACGACCTGGTCGCCCGCGCGCGGGCCGCCGGCGCCTCGGTGCCGCGCGAGCCGCAAGACCACGGCTTCATGTATGGCCACGGCTTCGAAGACCTGGACGGCCACATCTGGGAACTGGTCTACATGGTGCCCGGCGAGGTCCCCGCAGCATGACGCAAGCGGCCACGCATCGCGCCATTGAAGCCGTCTGGCGGATCGAGGCCGCCAGCGTGATCGCCGGCGTTGCGCGGCTGGTGCGCGACGTCGGGCTGGCCGAAGAACTGGCGCAGGATGCGCTGGTGGCCGCCCTGGAACGCTGGCCCGATACCGGCGTGCCGGACAACCCCGGAGCGTGGCTGATGACCACCGCAAAGAACCGCGCCCGCGACCGCTTGCGTCTGGACGCGCTGCACACTCGCAAGCACGAGCAGATCGGCCACGAGCTGGAAGCCTTGCATGCGGATGTGGAGCCCGACTTTGTCGACGCCCTGGACGCCGCGCGCCAGGACGACATTGGCGACGATCTCTTGCGCCTGGTCTTCACCGCCTGCCACCCCGTGCTGTCCACCGACGCCCGGGTGGCGTTGACGCTGCGCCTGCTGGGCGGGCTGTCCACCGCCGAGATCGCGCGCGCGTTTCTGGCGTCCGAATCCACCATCGCCCAGCGCATCGTGCGCGCCAAACGCAGCCTGACGGCGGCCAACGTGCCGTTTGAAGTGCCGCGTGCAGAAGACCGCGCGCCCCGGCTGGCGTCGGTGCTGGAGGTGATCTATTTGATTTTCAACGAAGGCTATTCAGCCACCTCGGGCGATGACTGGATGCGCCCGGCGCTCTGCGATGAAGCGCTGCGGCTGGGCCGCATTCTGGCCGAACTCACACCGCAAGAAGCGGAAGTGCACGGGCTGGTCGCGCTAATGGAATTGCAGGCGTCACGCCTGCACGCCCGGACCGATGCGCAAGGCCGCCCCGTCCTGTTGATGGAACAGGACCGCAGCCGCTGGGACCCGCTGCTGATCCGGCGTGGGCTGGCCGCGCTGGCGCGCTCGGACGCGCAGGGCGGCGCACGCGGCCCGTATGCGCTGCAAGCGGAATTGGCCGCTTGCCATGCGCGCGCCCGCAAGCCAGAAGACACAGACTGGCCGCGCATCGTCGCGCTGTACGACGCGTTGGCGCAGGTGATGCCGTCGCCGGTCGTGGCGCTGAACCGCGCCGTCGCCGTCGGCATGGCCTTTGGCCCGCAAGCCGGGCTGGACCTGGCCGATGAGCTGTCGTCCAACCCCGCCCTGGCCAACTACCACTGGCTGCCCAGCGTGCGCGGCGACCTGCTCGCCAAGCTGGGCCGCCACGCCGAGGCCCGCGCAGAATTTGAACGCGCGGCCGGCATGACACGCAACGCCCGCGAACAAGCGCTGTTGCTGGCGCGCGCCAAGGACATGCCTGGGTAGACAGGGCGACTGTCAAATATTGTCAATGCACGCAACGCGCGCGCGGGCCGGGAGTAGCCTGATCCGTATCGTGAAAAGCAGGTTGCGGAGCGTCGCATGAACAAGACAGGCATGGTGTTGCTGGCATCAACGGTTGGCGTCCTGGCCTTGATCGTGCCTTTTTCGCTGTCGCTTTATCTGGCGCAGACGCAGGGCCGTGACGACGCGCTGACCTCATTGCACGATCTGGCGGAAGACGTGCTGCACCGCGCCGACAATGCGCGCCTGCAAATCAGCGACGCCATCGACGCGCTGAACAACAACCCCGCTGAACCGCCCTGCTCGCCCGAGCAACTGACGCGCATGGGCATGTTGTCGGCGGCGTTCAGCCATGTGGCGGGCATGGCGCGGCTGGAGCATGACGCGCTGGTTTGCACCACGCTGGGCGCGCAAAGCATGCCGTTGAACCTGGGCGCACCGCATGGCAACCGCCAATACGGCTTGCGCTTCTGGAGCGCGATTGAATTGCCCAACCTGCCCGGGCAGACCTTCAGCGTGCTGGGCCGCGACGGTTACGCCGCGCTGGTGTATCCCGATCTGGCGATCGACCTGCTGAACCGCGAATCGCCCGTCTCGCTGGCCTTCTTTTCCACCGGACAGCGCTTGATTCTGGGCCGCCGCGGCGCCATCCAGGACGAGTGGATCGACCGCTACCAAGGCCAGCCCATCCAGTTTGAAGACGCTGGCTACTTCGTAGTGATTCAGCCGTCCGACACGGGCGACAGCGCGGCGTTGGCCGCCATGCCCTCGGCGCTGGTGCAGGCGCAGGTGCAGCGGTTCGCCTACATACTCGGCCCCGTCGGCCTGATCCTGGGGATCTTGCTGACGGGCGTCGTGGTGTTCGTCGCGCGCCGCCGCCTGTCGCTCAGCGGCGAGCTGCAAGCCGCCATCGACCGCGACGAATTCTTCGTGGAATACCAGCCCATCATCGACCTGCAAGACGGCCGCTGCGTGGGCGCCGAGGCGCTGGCTCGGTGGCGCAATGAAGACGGCGCGCTGGTCAGCCCCAACGTGTTCATTCCGCTGGCCGAAGCCAACGGCATGATCCAACGCATCACCACGCGCGTCATGGAAATCGTGGTGCGCGACGCCGCCCAATTGCTGCGCGCCGACCCCCACCTGCACATCGCCATCAACCTGTCGCCCGACGATCTGCATTCGGAAGGCATGGACACGCGCATGAAGGAACTGGCGGCAAACGCCGGCATGGGTCCCGCCAGCCTGATGTTCGAAATCACCGAGCGCGGATTGATGTCGCCCGACAAAGCGCGCGGCGTGTTGCTCGCCGTGCGGGCGGGCGGCTTTCGCGTGGCGATCGACGACTTTGGCACGGGCCATTCCAGCCTGTCGTACCTGGCGACCTACGAGCTGGACTTCTTGAAGATCGACAAGATGTTCGTCGATACGCTGGGCACCGACGCCCCGACCAGCCTGGTGACGTTTCACATCATCGAACTGGCGCGCTCGCTGGGCTTGCAGATGATTGCCGAAGGGGTCGAGACCGAAGCGCAGCGTGACATCCTGCGGGACCGCGGCGTGCAATATGCGCAGGGCTGGTTGTTCGGCCGCCCAATGAGCATCCAGAAACTGGGGGAATTCATTGCCCAGGCGAGCCACGGGCTGCGGCCGGCCGCCATGCTTTAATCGCAGGCATGTGTTCCCTGCATGCCCCCTCGCCCACCCCGGGCGCGCCCGTACTGACGGGCGTGCCGGCGGCATTCGACCACCCCAATGACCGCGCCGAATTCCGCCACGCCGCCCATCAGCCCGGCGTGGAGCTATACCGCGCCCACATCATCCGGCACGCGTTCGAGCCCCACACGCATGAAGCCTATGGCTTGGGCGCGATCGAATCCGGCGTCGAACGATTCCGCTACCGCGGTGCGGACCATCTGGCGCCGTCCGGCTCCGTCGTGCTGATGAACCCCGACGAACTGCATACCGGCCGCGCCGAAACGGAAGGCGGCTGGCGCTATCGCATGGTCTACATCGATGCGGACGTCGTAGCGCGCGTGACGGGCGAAGCCGGCTGGTGGTTCGATACCGCCGTGGGCCATGACGCCGCCAGCGCGCAGCGCGTCACCCTATTGCTCGACACCCTATGGCAAGCGCAGGAACCGCTGGCCTTCGACAGCGCGCTCTACACCCTGCTGAACGAATTTCGCCGCCACGCCCGCGTGCCGCGCGATGCACAAGCAGAAGGCGCACCGCGCTTTGCGCCCGTCATCGACTACCTGCGCGCGAACCTGTCGCGCCGGCTCACGCTTGACGACCTGGCCGCGGTAGCGGGCTTAAGCCCGTTTCACTTCCTGCGGCGCTTTCAGTCGCACTATCACGCCACGCCGCAGCAGATGCTGATGGCGTTGCGCCTGTTCGAGGCCAAGCGCCTGCTGGCCGCCGGCATCGAACCGGCGCACGTGGCGCTGGCGGCCGGCTTGACCGACCAGGCGCACCTGACGCGCGCCTTTTCGCGCCGCTACGGCGTCACGCCCGCCCGTTACCAGAAGCAGGTTCGCGCTTGAGCAGCGTCGGCACCGCAATCTGGTACAAGACCCGCCCTGCCCGCGCTGGCTAGACTGCCCGCATTGATTTGCAGGAGCAAGGTATGTGGGCAGGAACCCTTTATGCGCTGGCCGCCGGCTTGATGTGGGGGCTGGTGTTCGTGGGGCCGTTGCTGCTGCCGGAATACCCGGCGGCGCTGCAATCCGTGGCGCGCTACCTGGCGTTCGGGCTGATCGCGCTGCCGCTCGCGTGGCTGGATCGCAACCGCTTGCGGCAGTTGCGCCGCGCCGACTGGATCGAAGCGCTGAAGCTGGCCGCCATCGGCAACCTGCTGTACTACCTGTGCCTGGCCAGCGCCATCCAGCGCGCGGGCGGCCCCGTCCCCACCATGATCATCGGCACCTT
>Ga0256900_1000634_pt1 | contig 10918 bp, 10 predicted proteins | sample MC6MC0688MT_FD_190190 | JGI IMG/M metagenome (GOLD analysis project Ga0256900, IMG submission 190190) | Metatranscriptome of enriched soil aggregate microbial communities from Iowa State University, Ames, United States - MC6-MC0688-MT... | ecosystem: Environmental > Terrestrial > Soil >... | reverse complement strand
GTTTTGGAACGGCTCTTTTGTTTAAACATTGTTTTTTAAACCTTCACCTGTTGCTTTTTATCAGCCTGCTTTAATTTTCTTATCTTCCACCAAAGAACAGCAACTGCCAGCACAAAACTGATAATCATAATAATAGTCAATGCAATTAACGGTTTGTTGGTATGATAGTTTTCAGCATGCTGGATAAATAGCAATCTAAAAATCCGAAGGTAATGTGTAGAAGGGATAACGTTAGCAATAGCCTGTACCCAGCCCGGCATTAGGCTCGAAGGCCAAGTAAAACCACTCAAGATAAAAGCTGGTGTCGCGACTACCATTAACACTTCTGTTGATTTCAGTTGGGACGGCAAAACCATACTCACAAGCACACCTATAAAACATACAGCCAACAGAAAGACCAAGGTACAAAGCACAAAACGGCCAAAGTCCGCTTGGAGTGGCATTCGATAGTACTTACCAAAAGCCCAATATAATACCAATATCCCGATAGACATCAAAACATAAGGTAATATCTTTACGAGAATAAGTCCAATCGGATTGGAAACTTTCTTGACAAGATCAGCGAACGTATTTCCCTCAAATTCTGAGGAAAAAGATAGGGCCAAGCCCAATAACAATACCTGTTGCAATACGGTAATGAGTACCCCCGGCAGCATAAAATAGAGATAATTTCCACTTCGAATATTTTGTTTGACTATTGTTGTCTTAAAAGGTTCATACTGTTGGGCCGCCACCTTTGCCGGTACTCCACGCTTCATTTGCGATTGAATCTGTATACCTGCCTTAAGCGTCATCGCACAGACATTGACAGCCATTAAAGCTGTATTTGAGGTTAATGTATTCGCCCCATCAACAAACACGGTCACCTCCGGCAAACGGCTCTGTTGCACACCTGAAGCAAATCCCCTTGGGATATGAACAATTGTCGTTGCATCATATTGAATAGCGACATCCTTAGAATCAAACAAGGATGGCAATACCTTCGCAACCTGAATGCTCTCGTTGTCCGAAAGCATATCTATAAATGAACTGCTTAAAGGGCTGTTATCTTCATCCACTACGATAACAGGCATTTCGGTCACCTTGCCCTGTTGATAAACATGCCCAACCAAAATACCATACAGTACCGGTGCTCCTAAAAAGAGCATCAGCAGTACCTTATTATTAAAAAAGAGCTTAAACTCCCGTTGGATTAATTCTAGAAATCTTTTCACATCCATTCACTTTAATTCGCATGGAGAACCACGAGCGTTTTTGTTAACAAATCTTTTGTTCCAGCGACATCCTCAGGTACGATCTTTAATTCAAATACAGCCTGCTGCGGATCAAAATCTGGGTAAGCCGATGCAATATTGGCATAGGAATTCAATGCTTTAACACTAACGATCTTAGCCGGCACCTTTTTATGGTTCAAATAAGGTATTTCAACCGTTACGGTAACACCTTTTTGTAATTTTCCGATCTGATTTTCAGGCAGTGTAAATCTAAAATAAGTAGAACGATCAAGGTATCCGTTAACAATTGGATAGCCAGCCATCGCCAGTTCACCAACTTTTAGATTGATTGTCTCCACGCTCATATCCTGTGGTGCAATCACGTATTTTTCCTGTGCAGCAACATTAACCTCAGACACAGCTCCAAGCGCTCTTTCCTTTTGCCCCAATGCCATCACTTGTTGTTCTTGTCGGGCACCAGCCCTAGCTTCGGCCATTTCTGCCTGTGCAGCAAGATATTGGTTTTTAGCACCTTGATACTTTGCATAAGTCTCATCATACTTTTGCTGAGGAATCAGACTATCCTGCAATAGCGCCTCAAGTCTACCAATTGATTTCTTTGCGAACTCATATTGCTCCTTCAGACCATCTACCTTTGCCTGCAGTTGAACCAGTTGCCCTTTGGTCGCGCCTTTGACAGCCATATTATATTGTGCATCAGCAGACTGTAGTGCCCCTTTCGCCTGTTCTTCCTTTGCGTCCACTTCAGGAATGCTCAAAATAGCCAAAGTATCACCAGCATGTACAAAATCCCCCTCTGCAACAAAGATCTTAGCAATTTTACCGGGCACTTTCGTAACCACAGTCACCTGTTCGCGCTCCACTTTTCCCTCAATAGGCTTTTCTTTCACTTGATTTGTACAGGAAACAAAAATAGACAAGGCTAATATCCCATATAAATTTTTCATGTTACTCATGTATAGTTTGTAATAATTTTCCAGATGTGTGTAATAATTCAACTGCAGCATTTCGTTGTTGCAAAACGTTATTAAAATAGCCCAAATTGACCTTATACCAGTCGTTTTCGGCAGCCAACAATTCTGTCACATCAATCAATCCCGCCTGATATTGCTTTACGGCCATAGATAAGTTGTTTTCAGCAACCTTCAGTTGTTGTTCGCCTACTTTCAGCTTTTGATTTCCCGTACTATAGCTAACGCTATTTTTACGCAATAACAGATTTAGTTTTTCCTCCGTATCTTCCTTCTTTGTAGCATTAATGGTTTGATCCAGTTTGACCTGTTTGATCTTGTTATGATGCTCCCCTCCAGTATAAAGATCCCATTTTACTCCGAGTCCAACCAAGAGATTTGGACTTCCCTTGATTGAATTTAATGGAAGGTTCACCGTTCCCAATAACGGTTGGTCTTTGACACTCAATTTTGAATTGAATACATTTAAGTAGTTTGCCGATCCAAAGGCAAAAACCGCTGGAAGAGCGCCCCCTTTTTCCTTTTTGTAGAGGTATTCATAGGCTTTTGATGAAGCCTCCAATGCCTTAAGTTCTGATCGTTGCTCAACATCGTTGGGGATCTCCGACAAAAATATCGGTTTCAGTCCATAGTGAATCCCATTGACTTCCTGAAAAGGAACACCGGCTTCCTGTTGAATTTTTTGACAGAGGAGATCCCGATTTCCAGCTACCTCAACTTTTTTTTCTTCCAGTTCCAGCAGAGCCAATTTGAGTTTATCACGGTCATAAGGAATAGCCAAGCCATGTTGAATTGCTTTATTGACCTTTTCTTGTTCTTTTTTTAATCTTTTCTCCGAATCTACAATAAGCTTATCGACCTCGTCCAGGAGCATGAGCTGATCAAAGGAAGCAATAATATCTTTTGACAGCGTCTCACGGCTCGCAGATTCCAGATATTGCTGTGCAACGGCCTTCTCTTTTAAGGCCTTTATTCCATTAGGTATTTGTAATCCTGAAAAGATAATTTGTTTCACCGAAACACCCGCATATGCCGCCTGTCCATGCATGCTAAATCCAGTAGCCCCCTCAAAAAGCCCCAAATTCAAGAGTGGAACATTCACGGTAGGAATATCTACGCTACCGTTGCTATGCACATATCCGTATAATCCCAAGGCCGATACATGTGGTAGCCTGTTCGCTTTTACACCCTCTGCCTCCAATCGCGCTTTGTCAACTTCATATGCCTTTAGTTTTAATTCCTTATTTGTTTGAAAGGCTTTTTGAATAATATCTTTTACCGATGGGTCGACCAGCGACTGCGCATGCAGCTTATTTAAACACACAACTGACACAAAGGCAAACAACCCTATGCATAGTTTCTTATTCATCATATGATTCATTTATTCTTTAAAAAATAGGGCAACAACCGTTCTTCTGTTTAACAGCAAATAATAAAGTATGTTTTACCACATGCTATTTTTTCCAAGATAAGAAAAAAAGTATAGCCCATATATGACTCAAATTCTCCTTTTCGATTTTTCTAGCTCAATTATCAAGCAGTAAGAGAATCCGTTATTAATTTTCATTTTGTTAATTAATAAGTTATCTTTGGAGAACGAATTGAAATTTTGGTAATGAAGCCTACCTCTTTATTCGATTATAATAAAAAGAAGTTTTTACCCTAATCCGCTTTTGCCTCCACGCAGAAAACTATGTTGCTTACTGATACACATACACACATTTACTACCACGCCGGTACCAATAAACTGCAAGAACACTTACAACGTTGTTTAGACAACCATATAGAAAGACTCTTTTTACCAAACGTAAATAGTGCTTCTATCAAACCTGTATTCGATACGGTTGCAGCTTACCCGGAACACTGTTTTCCTATGCTAGGACTACACCCTTGCGATGTTAAGGAAAACTATGTAGACGAATTAAACAATATCCAAAAGAGCTTGGAGAACAACAAAGTCCATGCCATAGGTGAAATTGGTTTGGATCTTTATTGGGATAAAAGCACATTGGAAATTCAAAAAGATGCTTTTCGAACACAAGTGCAATGGGCTAAAGACCTTAATTTACCCATCGACATTCATTGCCGTGAAGCCTTCACTGAATTATTCGAGTTGCTGGAAGAACTTCATGACGAAAAGTTGTTTGGCATACTTCATTGCTTCACCGGGACATTGGAGCAAGCCCAGCATGCTATTGACTTAGGTTTTGCGCTTGGTATAGGTGGTGTTGTCACCTTTAAAAAGGCAGGATTGGACAACGTCGTCAAAGAGATCGATTTAAAACATATCGTATTGGAAACAGACGCTCCTTACCTTGCTCCTGTTCCCTACCGTGGCAAAGAAAACGAAAGCAGCTATCTAGTCTATATTGCACAAAAAGTAGCCGATCTACATGCGGTATCCATTGAACAGGTGGCAGAAATTACAACAGCAAATTCAAAACGTATTTTTGGTATATAATCTATAGAATCCCATGCACAATATCTTTATTATCTACACTGGCGGAACCATTGGAATGGTCAAAGACGAAACAGGCACTTTTGTACCCTTCGATTTTGAACTGATCAAGCGTAATCTTCCTGATTTAAGCCGTCTGGATTATAAATTGACCGTACACTCTTTCGAACCGATCATCGATTCTTCCAACATGAAGCCAGAGATCTGGATAGAAATGGCCCAGATCATAAAGGATAATTATGCCAACTACGATGGCTTTGTTATTTTACATGGTTCGGATACAATGGCATTCACAGCTTCTGTATTGAGTTTTATGTTAGAGGGACTTCAAAAACCAGTAATCCTTTCTGGTTCACAATTGCCTATTGGAGAAATCCGTACCGATGCGCGCGAGAATATGATGACGGCACTTGAAATTGCTTCCGCAAAACAAGATGGTGTTTCCATTATCCAGGAAGTATGTATCCTTTTTGATAACAAGTTATTCCGTGGAAATCGCTCTTTCAAATATAACTCAGCTAAATTTGAAGCATTTAGATCGCCAAATTACCCCGTACTCGTGGAGGCTGGCATCCACCTTAAATACAATACAGATGCTTTATTGAATAACATTGATAAAGAATTTATCCTACATACCAAGTTAGACAACCGAGTTGCTGTATTGAAACTTTTTCCTGGAATATCTGCACAGACAATCAAATCGGTTCTTGATTCGGATGTAAGATCTATTGTGATGGAAACTTTTGGATCGGGCAATACCACGACAGACAGCTGGTTTCTGGATTTATTAAAAGAAGCTATAGAACAGGGAAAGAATATCCTTAATATTTCGCAATGTAAGGTTGGCTCGGTTGAATTGGGGAGATATGAAACCTCACAAGGTCTGAAAGCCATTGGTGTACTCAATGGATATGACCTTACATTTGAAGCTGCTGTCACCAAGTTGATGTATCTTCAGGGCGAACTCGAAGATCAAAAAGAAGTTGCCTACTGGGCCGAAAAAGATATTCGCGGAGAATTGACTGTTAATGATTAGAAAAAAGGAATAAAAATCTTCATACTTTCACAAGCACCAACTGCTATGAAAATCAATTGAAGGTTCTTTCTGGCCAATAAGCCGAACGTAGCGGATTCATTGATACCTTAAAGAAAAAAATACGAATCAATAAAAACAGATAATTCAGGAATAAAATGCTGCGTAAAAATCAAGGAAAAAGGATCATAGACTGTGTAGATTAGCTTAGGCTGACAAACCCAGTATCTCTGATCCTTATCCTTTACACTATAATCCCTTATCTATTGCGACCAAGACTTCAGCCACCACAAAATTACTACCACCCACAAAAATTAAGTCGCCATCTTCATAGGCAGCTTTAGCAGCCACAAAAGCTTCCTGTACAGAGGAGTAGTCTCCCCCATACAAATCAAATACCACAGCCTCTTCACGGAGCAAATCCGAGGGCATTGCTCTTGGCATATCCGGCGCTGAGAAATAATAAACGGCATCTTTGGGTAGATAGGGTAACATGTGCGATAGATCTTTATCCCGCATAGCACCAATGACAAAGTGTAATTTGTTATAGCTGGTGCTGTTCAGATTTTTTATAACCTCATGAATTCCATCTTCATTGTGTCCCGTATCACAGATTATAAAAGGATCTTTGGATAACTGTTGCCAACGCCCCTGAATACCTGTAGTAGATTGCACCTTTTTCAAGGCTTCATGCACATGAAGGCGACTGATTTGAAATCCTTGTTTACGTAATTCGTCGACCGCCAAAAGAACACCAGCAAGGTTCTTCACCTGATATGACCCTTTAAGGTCAAGTTGATAAAGTTCTTCAGCATCATTTTCATCAATAGCTTCAATATGCAGGTAATCCTGGTCTACACTTAGCATCCTTGTTTGATATACCTGGGAAGCAAATCGGATAGGTGCCTGTTCTACATGTGCTTTATCCAAGAAAACAGATGCTGTTTCAGAAGCATATTCAGAAATCACCACTGGTGTATTTCTTTTAATAATACCTGCTTTCTCACCAGCAATCTCAGCTAATGTATTTCCAAGCATATTCATGTGGTCAAAACCGATGTTGGTGATTACAGACAGTAATGGCTGGATAATATTCGTACTGTCCAATCGTCCGCCGAGTCCTACTTCAATAACAGCTATATCGACTTTACTCTTCTCAAAATAATCAAAAGCCATCGCTACTGTAATTTCAAAAAAAGAAGGATTTACCTCTTCTATCAAAGCCTTGTGTGTTTGAACAAAATCCGTAACAAATTCCTGTTCACACATCATACCATCGACACGGATACGTTCTCTGAAATCCAGTAAATGTGGTGAAGTATAGAGCCCGGTCTTATAGCCTGCTTCGCTCAATATAGCCGCAAGCATATGGGAAGTAGATCCCTTTCCATTGGTACCAGCGATGTGTAAGGTGTTGAATTTTTGCTGCGGGTTGTCTAGCGCGTTGCAAAGTTTGATGGTATTGTCAAGGTCTTTTTTGAAGGCCGAGGCGCCATCCCTTGTAAACATAGGTAATCGAGTATATAGATACTCGATTACCTCCTTATAAGCATTCATCTGAATGATTTTTATCTTAATCTAAAATTGAATACAATCCGCCCTGTTTGGGTATCAGGGGCATTAGGCAATTGATTTAGTCGCGCCCCTCTAACGGCACGTTCACATTTCTCCAATAAAGAAGGATCTGTGATCGTCGTACCTTTTACACCAGCACGGGCATAGGTAATAACGCCCTGCTTATTCACTCTGAATTCCACAGCAACCTTTCCAGCTTGTTGGCCATTATCATCAATGCTTGGTCGTTGTGTAAAACTACGGTTTTCAATGGACAACATCATGTTGCCATTGCCTGATCCTCCTTCACCGTAATTGCTGGCCAAAGGATCCCCTAATTTAGAACCTTGATTTCCGGGTGTTGTACCTGTACCATCACCAGCGCCCTTACCATTATTTTTATTTCCTTTGAAAAGCGCTTTTGCATTTGCCTGTGGCGCCACTGCTTTTGTTTCTTTGGTCGTTTCAGGCGCCTTTGACACCACTTTCTTTTCTGTTTTTGTCACAGCAGGTGCCTCTTCCAGATCCTGCGTGACAACTGCCTTTTCAGCAACTTGTTGTGTAGGCGTTGGCGTAGGTGTCTCCACAGGGTCTATACGATCTGGACGCTCATTATTTGCGTTGGGATCCACAGAAGGTTCCTCCACACTCATGTAATCATCCCCCATCCCTTCAGGAGAGGTACCATAGTTGACGATCATACCGCCCATACCATACTCATCCGGTGCTTGTGCTTTAAAAACCACAAAGAAACCAATCAACAGCAACGATGCCATGACCAATGTAGATATCCCCAAAGCTTTGGGGAAATTATTTTCTTCATGTTGAAGATGATATCTCATTGTATAAATCTCCTATATTAACATATGAGCAATAAACTTCGAAAAAGTTTAATTGTTCCTACTTATCTTTTTTTGGTTCCGTTGCCAAGACCACCTTCACTTTCAGACGATTGGCTACATCCATAACCGAAATGACATTTTGGATAGGAACAGTATTATCGACGTAAAGCATAATCGTCAATTCTTCTCCACTAGCCATTTGCGACTGGATAGCCGCCTCCAACCCCTCTACAGGGACCGGATTTTTATCAATGAAATAGCCCAATTCCTTTGTGATGGATATTGTAAGCGTCTTTTTCGCAACAGATTGCTCACCTGCACTGGACTTTGGCAACAATAGCTTGACCACTTGCGGATTCGAAACCGCCGATGCCAACAGGAAAAACAACATCAGGAAAAACATGATGTCGTTTAACGCTGAAGTATGGACTTCGGCAGATGGTTTATTTTTTCTACTTCGTAAGTTCATTATCTTCCTGGTTCATCCAATAAATCAATAAATTCTACTGCATCGGTTTCCATACGTAAAATCAATCGTTCAACCATCATATTTAAAATATGATAGCCTAAATAAGCCAAGATACCGACAGCAAGACCCGAAGCTGAAGACACCATTTTCACATATAGACCACCGGATACGGATGCGATGTCAATACCACCCGCCAATTCTACCTCATGGAAAATCCGGATTACTCCAAAGATAGTACCAACGAAACCAAGCATTGGTGCTATACCCGCGATAATACCAAGGATATTGATGTTTTTCTCCAATTTAGCAACTTCCAATTTACCCACGTTTTCAATCGCACCTTCAATATCTTTGATTGGTCTGCCGACTCGTAATAGTCCCTTCTGCAACATACGTCCTAAGGCCGAGTTACTGGAACGACATACAGCCAACGCTGAGTCTAAATTTCCCGACAATACATTTGCTTTCACTTGAGACATCAAACTATTATCGTATTTGGCTGCTCTGCGAATAGTCAGATAGCGTTCAAAAAAGATAACCAATCCAATAAAGAACAGTAATAGGATTGGAACCATTATCCATCCCCCTTTGATCATCATATCGATCAAACTCATGTTTTCTGTACTAGCAGCAGCAGGTAACGGTTGTTGCGCAGCTTGATTAAACGTATCTACAGCAGCCCTTGCTGTATCTTGCACTAATGACATAATTATTAATAGTTTTATATAGTTTCTATAATGTTTCTACCCAAGCACCTTCAATTTTTTTCTCTACAGATTTTTGAGCGAGGTCGGCCTCCGCTTTTGTCATGTAGGTATTCAAGATGACTTTCTTTCTATTCTTTTTAAACTTCCCTTCCACAGCACGCGCGGTCTTATAACCTAGCGCCCGAAGACGTTTTGCCTCCTCCTCCGCCTGTGCCATTGTACGTGCAGAACCAATAACGAGCTGATATTTTGGTTGTGCAACAGGAATAGATTCCTTGATAACTGGGTCTGCCTGCAAAACCGGAGCTTGTGCAGTTGTCTTCTTTCCGCCAGTCACGGCTGTACCTTTTAATGAATCAGGAGCTATTTTCGCTAGAGAATCCGCTTTCTTTAAACTGTCCGCCACTAATGTATTGGATATTGTATCATTGATCGGTAAATTATTTTTCTGAACAATTGTATCACCAGCAGGTTTTAGGGCCGGTTGTGTCCCACCAAACAGCGAATTTTTCAGCCCCGGATTTGTATATAAAACACCCACTGCAATCATGACCAATACAATGGCCGCTGTTATCCAATACCAGATTGCATTTGAATTGCGCGGTTCCTCCTCATAGATATTGGGCGCATAAGCAGAATTTGCAGCAGCAATAGCACCAACTTCTTTTTCCGCGATTTTCTCATCTTCAGCAACTGCCTGATTATCGTTCTCGTCTATCAGTGTTGAAACAGCTGCAGTATCTAAAAGTTCAGCTTCAACCTTGGCATCCTCCTCCACAGTATTTTCCGCTATGCTATCCTCCTCCACGATCGGAGCGATAGGTTCGACCAATTCTGTTACGGATTCAGTCGGTGTAAAATTGTCATCATTTTCTAAATCTAGCGGCTCTCGCTGTTCGTTTACAGTTTTCTCTTCGGCTTCAACATTGTTGTCAACAACAGCATTCGGCTCATTAACCAATTCTTCATTAGGTTCTGACACTAGGGCTTCCTCCGATTCAGCAAGTCCATGTTCATCCTCCCGTACCGGAATAACGGTTTCAATTTCAGGACCAACGAGATTGACAACAGGTTGAAAATTAAAGCCAGATAAATCTAAAGGCTTAAATACCAAACTTGAACCGTAGCTAATCAATAGACCGAGATCATCCAGCTTTACCTGACCAAATTGCCCTAAGTCATTTCTTAACGTGCCCACGGTATCATCCAGAATTTGCTGCGCCTGCCCCAAACTTAAGTTTTCCTGTTGTTGAATATAATGCACGATATTGAATCCATGTTGTGCAGAATAGTCCAGTTCGACATAGGATATAGGTGGCAAAAACACATTATTCTGTTTATCAAATTGAGCCGGAGAATGAATTCTTTTGAACACACCTATTCCGGGCACGTATACTTCCGCATAGCGTCTTAATAAACTATTGATGTTTTTGCCTAGATTCATTGTTCTATGATTTAAAATGCAAATTTATAATCTTAATTCGTTAAAACGAATAATTAAGACCACCAATTACATTGAATCCCAATCTTGGATAATACATGTAACGCTGATATTCCTTTCCAAAGATATTATTTGCTTTCACGAAAACACCAAATTGTTTTTTAATTCGGTATTCAGCACCAGCATTTAAATCCGCAAAGGAAGCAAT
>Ga0256900_1000632_pt1 | contig 10948 bp, 10 predicted proteins | sample MC6MC0688MT_FD_190190 | JGI IMG/M metagenome (GOLD analysis project Ga0256900, IMG submission 190190) | Metatranscriptome of enriched soil aggregate microbial communities from Iowa State University, Ames, United States - MC6-MC0688-MT... | ecosystem: Environmental > Terrestrial > Soil >... | reverse complement strand
GGCGTCAGCTTCCGGCGCGTGCGATTCCGGTTTTCCGCGCGCCTGCCGTGCTCCGCCAGGGCCCGCCGCGCGCTCGGAGGATCGGGTCATCGGGAGGCTCCTTGAATTGTTATATGGGGTTTGTACGGACAATAACCGATTGACAGCAGTGTCTTGCGGGATTCATTATTTGTCCGGACATTCATGTACGGACAAAGTGTACCAACAATTCGGGGGTTCTCATGGGCAAGGTACTTGCAGTGATCGTGGCGGCGACGGTGGCAGCCGGACTCAGCGCCAATGCAGCAGCGCAGCAGAAGTTGGTGGTCGCCGGCTACGGCGGCTCGTTCGAAGACATCATGCGTAAAGAGATCTTCCCGCCCTTCGCCAAGCAGCATGGCGTCGAGCTGGACTATGTGGCGGGCAACTCCACCAACACGGTGGCGCGCCTGCAAGCGCAAAAAAGCAATCAGCAGATCGACGTGGCCATCATTGACGACGGCCCCATGTACCAGGCCATCGCCCTGGGCTTCTGCGCCCCGATCACGGGCCTGCCCGCCGACGACATCTACAGCACCGCGCGCTACAAGGACGACAAGGCCGTCGCCATCGGCATCGTGGCCACCGGCATCATGTACAACAAGAAGGTCTTTGACGAAAAGAAATGGGCCCCGCCCACGTCGTGGAAAGACTTGAAGGACCCCAAGTACAAGAAGCAGCTGGTGGTGCCGCCGCTGAACAACACCTACGGCTTGCATGCGCTGGTTGAATACGCCCGCGAAGGCGGCGGCAGCGAAAAGAAGATCGACGCCGGCTTCACCACGTTCAAGAACGAAGTTGGCCCCAACGTGCTGGTGTATGAACCGTCGCCCGGCAAGATGACCGAGCTGTTCTCAAGCGGGCAGGCCGTGATTTCCGTCTGGGGAAGCGGCCGCGCCAAGGCGTTTGCCGACACCGGCTTCCCGGTGGGCTTCGTGTATCCGCAGGAAGGCGCTTATGCCCTGCTGTCGTCGGTGTGCCCCATCGCCAAGGCCAGCCCCAACCCCGTTGCGCAAGCCTTCGTGCAGTACCTGGTGACGCCCGAGGTGCAACAGAAACTGGCGTCGGCCTACGGTTACGGCCCCGTCAACAAGAAAGCCAAGATCGAGGATGACCCGCGCGTGCCGCTGCCGATTGGCAAGCGTGCAGCGGACCTGATCGTGATTGATTGGGACACGGTGAACCAGAATCGCGACGACTGGAACAAGCGCTGGACGCGGGAAATCGAGCGCTGACGCGCAGCCGGCAGTGAAAACGGGGCGGCGCGGCGCGCCGCCCACGGGAGCTTTCATGACCTATCTAGTGTTGAACCGCCTGAGCAAGCGCTATGGCGACACGACGGCCGTCGAAGAGCTGAGCCTGTCGGTGAACCGGGGCGAATTCATTTCGCTGCTGGGGCCTTCCGGCTGCGGCAAGACCACCACGCTGCAAATGATTGCGGGTTTTGTCGAACCCACGGGCGGCAGCATCGTGCTGGATGGCCGCGACGTCAGCCGCGTGCCGGCCAACAAGCGCGGCCTGGGCCTGGTGTTTCAGAACTACGCGTTGTTCCCGCATATGACGGCGGCCGAAAACGTGTCGTTCGGCCTGGAGATGCAGCGGGTGAAGAAGGACGAGCGCGAGGCGCGCGTGGCGGAAGCGTTGAAGCTGGTGGGCTTGTCGCATCTGGCTGACCGCCATCCGGCGCGCATGTCGGGCGGGCAGCAGCAGCGTGTGGCATTGGCGCGTGCGCTGGTCATCCGCCCCAGCGTGCTGTTGCTGGATGAGCCGCTGTCGAACCTGGACGCCAAGCTGCGCGAGGAAATGCAGCTGGAGCTGCGCAGCATTCAACGCACCATTGGCACCACCACGATTCTGGTGACGCACGATCAGTCCGAAGCGCTGGCCTTGTCGGACCGCATCGTGGTGATGAACCAGGGCCGCGTGGAACAGGTGGCGGAACCGTTTCAGGCCTATGAAGGGCCGGCCAGTCATTTTGTGGGCGGCTTTTTGGGCAAGGCGAATGTGTTCACGCCGCAGTCCGAGCAGTACAACGATGAAACGCGCGCCCGCGTGGGCGAAGCGCATATCTCGATGGACGGCGCGCCCGTGCCGCAAGGTGCGGTGATTGTGCGGCCCGAGAAGATCCTGTTTTCCGAGCCCGCCGCCTGTGCCCTGCCCGGCCGCATGAAGACGCGCGTGTTCCAGGGCAACCATTGGCTGTGCCAGGTGGAAACGTCGGTGGGCGAGGTGATGGTGATTCGCCAGAACGACGGCGTGCCGGTGCCAGCCGAAGGCGAGACCGTGCATCTGCGCTGGCGCGCGCAGGACATGTGCGCGGTGGCGGCCACGCCACAAGGCCGCGCGTCATGAGCGCGCGCGCCAACCCCTGGGTGCTGAGCGCGCCAGCGCTGGTGGTGTACGCCACCTTCCTGGTGGTGCCGATGGCGCTGGTGTTCCTGATCAGTTTCTTTGACTTCCAGTTCTATGGCGGCATGCAGGCCACGTTCACGTGGAAGAACTACATCGAGATCCTGACGGACGGCTACTACTACGAGATCTACGCCCGCACGTTCGGTGTTGCCGCCGCCGTGACGCTGGCCTGCCTGGTGCTGGGCACGGCCGAGGCCTATGTGCTGTCGCGCATGGCCAACCCGTGGAAAGGCCTGTTCCTGATGGTGGTGCTGGGGCCGCTGCTGATTTCGGTGGTGGTGCGCACTTTGGGCTGGGCGCTGCTGTTTGGCTCGACGGGCTTGATCAACAAGGCGTTGATGGGGATTGGCCTCATCGCAACGCCGGTGGACCTGATGTACAGCAATCTGGGTGTGGCGATTGCCCTTACGCACGTGCTGGTGCCATTCATGGTGATCTCGGTATGGGCGTCGTTGCAGCGGATCAATCCGTCGACGGAAGCCGCGGCCCTGTCGCTGGGCGCCTCGCAATTCACGGTGATTCGCCGCGTGATCGTGCCGCAAGTCATGCCGGGCATTTTGTCGGGCGCGATCATGGTGTTTGCGATGGCGGCAAGCTCTTTCGCCACGCCGGCCATCATCGGCGGACGCCGCTTGAAGAACGTGGCGACAGCAGCCTACGACGAATTTCTGAACACGCTGAACTGGCCGCTGGGCGCGGCGCTGGCGGTTGTGCTGCTGCTGGCGACCGTGGTGGTGCTGCTATCGGCCAACCGGATCATCGAGCGCAAATACGGCGCCGTCTTCAACCAGGCCGGAGGCTGAGATGCAATTCCGAAACGGCCCCATCGGCCTGCTGTTCCACACGCTGTTCATCCTCTTCATTCTGGCGCCCATCGTGATGGTGTGCGCGGTGGCGTTCACGTCGGAAGGCTTTATCTCGTTGCCGACGGGCGGGCTGTCGCTGCGCTGGTTCCGCGCCATTCTGGACAACCCGCGCTTTGTGGAAGCGTTCTGGTTCAGCCTGGGCCTGGGCACGCTGTCGGCAACGCTGGCGATTGCGCTGGCCGTGCCCAGTGCGCTGGCGCTGGCGCGCAACCGCTTCCGTGGCCGCGAGGCGTTGGTGGCGTTCTTTTTGTCGCCGCTGATGATTCCGCATGTGGTGCTGGGCCTGGCGTTCCTGAAGTTTTTCACGACCGTGGACCTGGCCGGCACCTATGTGGGGCTGGTGGTCGCGCACGTGATCCTGGTGATGCCGTATGCGTTGCGTCTGGTGCTGGCTTCGGCTACTGGGATCGATCCTGCGCTTGAGCGCGCCGCGCAATCGTTGGGCGCATCGAACTGGACGGCGTTCCGGCGCGTGGTGCTGCCGTTGCTGCTGCCGGGGGTGGTCAGCGGTTGGGTCATCGCCTTCATCACAAGTTTTGATGAATTGACGATGTCGATCTTCATCGCCTCGCCGTCCACGACGACGCTGCCGGTGCGTATCTTCCTGCATATCGAAGACACCATCGACCCGCTCGTGACCGCCGTGTCGGCCGTGCTGATCTACGTAACGATCATCGCCATCTTCATTCTGGACCGCGTGGTCGGCCTGGAAAAGCTGTTTGTAGGAAAGGGACGCTAATGACGGACGAGAAAGAACTGGCGCCCCGCGCGCCCGTGCATCGCGGCATTTATGACGCGGCGGTGATCGGCGGCGGGCTGGTGGGGTCGGCCATTGCCTATGGCTTGCGGCGCGAGCTGGACCATGTGGCCGTGCTGGACGAAGGCGACGTGGCTTACCGCGCGTCGCGCGGAAACTTCGGGCTGGTCTGGGTGCAGAGCAAGGGCATGGGGCTGCCGCGCTACGGCGTGTGGACGATGACGTCCGCGTCCGGCTGGCCCCGGCTGGCCGCGCAATTGCTGGACGAGACCGGCGTGGACGTACACCTGGAGCAGCGCGGCGGACTGCATGCGTTGTTGAGTGACGAAGAGGTGGAAGCGCGCGGCAAGTTCATGCAGACCTTGCTGGCGCAACCCGGCATGGCGCAGTACGACTGGAAGCTGCTGGACCGCGCCGAGGTGGCGGACTTGGTGCCGGGAATTGGCCCCGAGGTGCGCGGCGCCACGTGGACGCCGGTGGATGGCATCGCCAACCCGCTGAAGCTGCTGCGCGCGCTGCACATGAGTTTTGCACAGCGGGTGGTGGATTACTTGCCGCGCCGGCCGGCGCAAAGCATCAAGCAGCGCGATGGCGTGTTCGAGATCGCCACGCCGTCCGGCACGGTGCGTGCGCGCAAGGTCGTGCTGGCATCGGGCTTGTCGAACAAAGACCTGGGTACGCAGGTTGGCCTGGACGTGCCGGTGCGCCCGCAGCGCGGCCAGATCGTGGTGCTGGAACGCACGCGCCGCATGCTGGAAACCCCGCTATCCACCTTGCGCCAAACCGATGAAGGCACGTGGCTGATCGGCGATTCGCAAGAAGAAGCCGGCTATGTGGACAACCTGGTGGGCCTGCCGATTCTGGGCACGCTGGCTGACCGCGCGGTGCGCACGCTGCCTGCCTTGCGCGACGTGCGCGTGGTGCGCAGCTGGGCCGCGCTGCGCGTGATGTCCAAGGATGGCTTTCCGATTTATCAGCAATCTGAAACGTGCCCCGGCGCCTTCGTGGCCACCTGTCACAGCGGCGTGACGCTGGCCGCCGCGCACGCCCTCAATCTGGCGCCCATGATCGTGGCCGGCAAGCTTGCCGACGACATGGCGCCCTTCTCGACCCGGAGGTTCCATGTTCAAGAGGCTTGACGAGGCGCAGCGCCAGGCGCAAGGCGCGCCCGTGCGCGTGACGGTCAACGGGGCCGAGCTGCAATGCCGCCAAGGCGACAGCGTGGCGGCGGCGTTGTTTGCGGGCGGCGTGTCGGCCTGCCGCGACACGGCGGTCAATGAAGTGCCGCGCGGGCCCTATTGCATGATGGGCGTGTGCTACGACTGCCTGGTCACCATTGATGGCCAGGCGAATCAGCAAGGCTGCATGACGGCCGTGCGCGAAGGCATGAAGATCGAGCGCCAGCTGGGCGCGCGCAAGGTGCAGGCATGATCGATACGACGCAATGTGATTTGCTGGTGGTGGGCGCAGGCCCGGCAGGATTGGCGGCGGCGACGCTGGCGGCCAAGCTGGGCGTGGACACGGTGCTGCTGGATGAGCAGGCGGCGCCGGGCGGACAGATATATCGCGCCATCACCACCACGCCCGTCACCGACCGCAGCATTCTGGGCGAAGACTATTGGCATGGCGCGTCGCTTGTCGGGCCGTTCAAGCAGTCGGGCGCGCGCTATGTGCCGGGCGCAACGGTCTGGGCCGTGGCCGAGCGCACCGCGCCGCATCCCGAGAAAGGTTTCGAGGTGGCGTACTCGGTGGCGGGCGAAGCGCGCATCGTGCATGCGCGCCGGCTGCTCTTGGCAACCGGTGCGCAAGAGCGCCCCTTCCCCATTCCGGGTTGGACGCTGCCCGGCGTCATCACCGCCGGCGCGGCGCAGATTCTGCTGAAGTCGTCGGGCGTGGTGCCGGCGGACCGCACGGTGCTGGCCGGCAGCGGCCCGCTGCTGTATCTGGTGGCGTGGCAATACCTGAACGCGGGCGTGAAGCTTGACGCGCTGCTGGAAACCACGCCGCCCGGCCGCATGAGCCAGGCGCTGCCCAAGGTGTGGGGCTTTCTGCGTTCGCCATATCTGGGCAAGGGGCTGAAGCTGCTACGCGCGGTGAAGGCCGCGGTGCCGATCACGCGCGGCGTGACGTCACTGGAAGCGCTGGGCGACGGCAAGCTGCAAAGCGTGCGCTACACGGCAGGCGGCGTCACCAAGACCTTGCCCGCGGAGCAACTGATGTTGCATCAGGGCGTGGTGCCCAACGTGAACCTGTCGCGCGCGGTGGGTGCGGAACACCGCTGGAATGAGGCGCTGGACTGTTGGGAACCCCAAGTCGATGCATGGGGGCTGACGTCGGTGGACGGCATCGGCATGGCGGGCGATGGCGCAGGCATCGCGGGCGCGTTGGCGGCGGAACACCGTGGCCGGCTGGCTGCACTGCAAGCCGCGCATCTGTTGGGCCGCATCGATGCCGCCAAACGCGATAGCGAGGCCGTGGCGCCGCGCGCGGCGCTTGCCCGTGCCGTGAGAGGCCGCGAGTTCTTCGACGCGCTCTACAAGGCGCCTGACGCATTCAGACGCCCGACCGGCGACACCATCGTGTGCCGCTGCGAGGAAGTCACCGCCGCCCAGGTGCGCGACACGGTCAAGCTGGGCTGCACCGGCCCGAACCAGATGAAGGCCTTTCTGCGTTGCGGCATGGGGCCGTGCCAAGGGCGCTTCTGTGGGCTGACCGTGGCCGAGATCATCGCCGAGGAACGGGGCGTGCCGACGCAGGAAGTGGGCTACTACCGGCTGCGCTTTCCGACCAAGCCGCTGACCCTGGGAGAACTTGCGTCGCTGCCGCAGACGGACGATTCCCGCCAGGCCGTGGTCCGCTTGAAAAAGTAATGCCATGACCGGTGCAACGCGGTCGGCAGAAGTCATCATCATCGGGGGAGGCCTGCACGGCAGCTCGGCGGCGCTGCATCTGGCGCGTGCGGGCGTGTCTGCCCTGGTGATCGAAAAGAACTACGTGGGCCGGCACGCGTCGGGTGTGAATGCGGGCGGCGTGCGCACCTTGTCGCGGCATCTGGCCGAGGTGCCGCTGGCGCTGGCCTCGCGCGAGCTCTGGTACCGCATCGGTGATCTGGTGGATGACGATTGCGGTTTCGAGCAGCACGGCCAGGTGCGTGTGGCCGAAAACGCCGCCGACGTAGACGCGTTGCAGACGCGCTTACAGACGATGACCGCGCACGGCTACACGCACGAGCAATGGATCAGCGCTGAGGATTTGCGGGACATGATTCCAGCGCTTGCGCCCACCATCCAGGGCGGCCTGATTGCACGCGAGGACGCGGCGGCCGATCCGTATCGCACGACGCTGGCGTTCCGCACCAAAGCCGCAAGCCTGGGCGCGCGCTTTCTGGAAGGCGTGCGTGTGCAGCGCGTTGCGCGCGTGGACGGCCAATGGCGCGTGGATACCGATGCGGGCGCCTACACCGCGCCGCAAGTGTTGAACTGCGCGGGCGCGTGGGCCGACCGCATCGCGGCGCAATGGGGCGAGCCGGTGCCGCTTGTGGCCATCAGCCCGATGATGCTGGTGACCTTGCGCATGGATCACTTTCTGGACCCCGTCGTGCTGGGCACGGGCCGCGCGTTGTCGTTCAAGCAGCGCTCAAATGGCACGGTGCTGATCGGCGGCGGGCGGCGCGCCTGGGTGGATCGCGACGCGGAATGGACCGAGCTGGATTTCCGCTCGCTGGCCGAAGGCGCACGCACGGTCTGTGATCTGTTCCCGCACATGCGTGATGCGATCGTGAACCGGGGCTGGGCGGGTATCGAGGCGGCCATGCCCGATGAGATTCCTGTCATCGGACGCAGCAGCCGTCACGAGACCGCGTTTCATGCGTTCGGCTTTTCGGCGCATGGCTTTGAGCTGGGTCCGATTGTGGGCCGCATCATGGCTGACCTGATCACGACCGGCGCGACGGATATGCCGATCGCGCCATTCCGGATTGACCGTTTTTCGGACGCGGTCACCGCGTCCTCCCCATCAAAAAAGGAGCAAGACGAATGAATGACGATATCGTGCGCAAGGAAACCAACCAGCGCCTGAGCCGCATCGTGATCCATGGCGATACGGTGTACGTGGCGGGCGTGACGTCTGCGGCTGAAGGCGGCATCGCGGCGCAAACGCGCGACGCGTTGGCGAAGATCGACGGCTATCTGGCGCAGGCCGGCACCGATAAGTCGCGGCTGTTATCGGTGCAGATCTGGCTGAAGGACATCGACCGCGACTTCGCCGGCATGAACAGCGTGTGGGCCGAGTGGGCGCTGCCGGATGCGATGCCCACCCGCGCCACCTGCGAGGCCAAGCTGGCCGCGCCGGAGCTGCTGGTGGAGATCATCGTGACGGCCGCCAAGCGGCCGGCGTATGTCAGCGGGCCGGTGTCTGAAAGCTGACCTGGCCGGGGCGGCCCGGCAGGTTCAAGGTGGCGGTGGCGGGCGGCGTGGTGGCAATCACCTTGCCCGCGCGCAGCACCATCAGACGGGTCGCACGCAAGCGTAGCGCTTCGACGGGGTCGCGCGCTTGCAGCAGTACGAGGTCGGCGCGCTTGCCGGCCGCGATGCCCGTTTCGTCCAGCCCAAGAATTTTTGCGGGCGTGGTGGTCACGGCTTCGAAACAGGCGCGCATGGCGTCCTGGCCCGTCATCTGGGCCACGTGCAGGCCCATGTGCGCCACTTCCAGCATGTCGCCCGAACCCAGGCTGTACCAGGGGTCCATCACGCAATCGTGGCCGAAGGCGACCGGCACGCCCGCGGCCAGCAGTTCGGGCACGCGCGTCATGCCGCGGCGCTTCGGATAGGTATCGTGGCGGCCTTGCAGCGTGATGTTGATCAGCGGGTTGGCGATGGCGGCAACGCCCGCTTCGCGCATCAGCGGAATCAGCTTGGACACGTAGTAGTTGTCCATGGAATGCATGGACGTCAGGTGCGAACCGGTGACGCGGCCATGCAGGCCCAGGCGCTGCGTGTGGTAGGCCAGCGTTTCGATATGACGCGACAAGGGGTCATCGCTTTCATCGCAATGCATGTCCACGCGCAGGCCGCGATTGGCCGCCAGTTCGCACAGGATGCGCACGGACTCGGCGCCGTCCTGCATGGTGCGTTCAAAGTGCGGAATGCCGCCCACCACATCCACGCCCATGTCGAGCGCGCGCTTCAGGTTGTCCATCGCGCCCGGCGCGCGCAGCACGCCGTCTTGCGGGAAGGCGACCAGTTGCAGGTCCAGATAGGGTTTGACCTTCTCGCGCACGTGCAGCAGCGCTTCAGTGGCCAAGAGGCGCGGGTCGCAGACGTCCACGTGCGAACGAATCGCCAGCAGGCCGCGCGCCACCGCCCAATCGCAATACGCCAGCGCGCGTTCCACCAGCGCTTCTTGCGTCAACAGCGGCTTCAGTTCGCCCCACAGCGCGATGCCTTCCAGCAGGGTGCCCGACTGGTTCACGCGCGGCAAGCCAAACGACAAAGTCGAGTCCATGTGGAAGTGCGCGTCCACGAAAGGCGACGACACCAGTTGACCGGCGGCATCGATCACCTGGCCGGCCTCGGCTTTCAAAGCAGGTTCCACCGCCGTGATGCGGCCCTGAGCCACGCCGATGTCGATGTTCGTGCGGCCATCGGGCAGCGTGCAATTCTTGATAATCAGATCGAGCATGGTTGGGTCCTAGCGAATAGTTTTAGCGTTCGCCCTTGCGGTAGGGCTTCATCAAGGCTTGCGGGTAGGCGGCGCGGCGCGCCATCACCACCAGGGCCAGAATGGACAGGATGTACGGCAGCATCAGGTACACCTGATACGGTAGCTCGGGCAGGCCGGGCAAGGCGGCCCCGCCCTGTTGCAGCCGCAGTTGCAGCGCGTCGAAGAAGGCGAAGATCAGCGCGCCCAGCAGCGCCTTGCCGGGCCGCCAGGACGCGAACACGACCAGCGCCACGCAGACCCAGCCACGGCCGTTGACCATGTTGAAGAAGAACGCATTGAACGCGGCCAGCGTCAGGAAGCTGCCGGCCACGCCCATCAGCGCCGAACCCGCCACGATTGCGCCGATGCGCAGGCGCGTGACCGACAGGCCCTGCCCTTCGGCGGCGGCGGGGTTTTCGCCCACCATGCGGATCGCCAGGCCGACCGGCGTGCGGTTCAGCACCCAGGCCAGAATGGGCACGGCGGCCAGCGCAATCAGCGTCATGGGCGTCTGCCCGGCCAGCACCGGCCCGATCAACGGAATGCCGTCCAGGAATTTCATTTCGGCAAACGGCGTGATCGTAGGCGGCGTGTTCACGCTGGGGAAGGTGACGCGGTACGCGAAGTACGACAGGCTCGTCGCCAGCAGCGTCACCCCCAGCCCCGACACGTGTTGCGACAAGCCCAGCGGCACCGTCAGCACCGCGTGCAGCAGGCCGAACACCGCGCCGGCCAGCGCCGCCGCCAGCACACCCACATACAGCGGGGCGCCCAGATACACGACCAGCCAGCCGGTGAAGGCGCCGGCCGCCATGATGCCTTCAATGCCCAGGTTCAAGACGCCCGCGCGTTCGCACAGCAGCACGCCCAAGGTGCCCAGAATCAGCGGCGTCGCCAGACGCAGCACGGCGACCCAGAAGGCCGAGGAACTCAACAGATCCATCCATTCCATGGCGTGCTCCTCAAGCCCGGTTGCGGCGCAGGCGGTACTGCGCAAATAGCGTCGCGACCAGCATGGCAAGCAACGAGGTGGCGACGATGACGTCGGCGATGTAGTTCGGCACGGCGATGGCGCGGCTCATGCTGTCGGCGCCCACCAGCATGCCGGCCACAAAGATGCTGGCCAGGATCACGCCCAGCGGATGCAGGCCGGCCAGCATGGCGACAACAACGCCGGTGTAGCCGTAGCCCGGCG
>Ga0256900_1000626_pt1 | contig 11025 bp, 8 predicted proteins | sample MC6MC0688MT_FD_190190 | JGI IMG/M metagenome (GOLD analysis project Ga0256900, IMG submission 190190) | Metatranscriptome of enriched soil aggregate microbial communities from Iowa State University, Ames, United States - MC6-MC0688-MT... | ecosystem: Environmental > Terrestrial > Soil >... | reverse complement strand
GGTAACTGAAGGACAATAGCGGCGCAGCATTTCCTGCAGCACCATAATATTCTTTTGCTCATCATCAACAATCAATGCAGTGATCATCTTATATCATTTAATGGGAAGTTAAAAATTACGGTTGTGCCTCCAGTGGTCCCGTTTTTATACCTGTCTTCAATCTGAAAGCGTATCTCTGTCTTTTGTGCCTGGTTATATAGATCGATTCGTTCCTGGGTCAGCGCAATACCTCTTGAGTGATGCAGCTGGATGTTATTGCGTTTAAGCTGTTCTGAATAGGCTCTTCCGACACCGTTGTCGCTGACGCGGATCACGAGGCTTGTATTTTCTATACCGATAACTATTTTTATCGTTCCGTCTTTGTCACCCCTGTTTTGGATACCATGTCTTATCGCATTCTCTACAAAAGGTTGCAAAATAAAAGAGGGGATCAGGAATTCATCGGTTAGCAGGTCATCCGGTATTAGGAATTCATAACTAAAGATATTGTCGAGTTTGACTCTTTCTATCTCCAAGTAGGTACTCAAGAATTCAATTTCTTTACTTAAGGTTATTTCATTCAGCGGGGTAGTTTCAAACAGCAGGCGGATCAATCTCGAAAAATCGCTGATGAATTTGCTGGCACCGCTCAGATCCTGGCTGATAATATACTGGTAAAAGGAATTCAGGCTGTTGAAAATGAAATGAGGATTCATTTGTGCACGTAAGGCCAACTGTTCCAGCGATACTATTTTTTGTTTGAGTTCCATACGTTCCCGCTCTTTTTTACGCAGGCGGGACATACGCCACCAGATGATTAATGCCAGCATGCCGGAAATAAATATAAAACCGGGCCATTGTACCCACCAATGCATCCACCAGGCTTTCTTAATGAAGAAAGTAAATCTGCTCACCGGGCTATTCGTTTGAAAACGATCTGTTGCGTAGAGCTCCAATGTATATTCTCCGGGCGGGAGTGCCGGGTAGCTTAAATAATTTTGATCTGTAGTATGCCACTGCTCATCAAGTCCTGATAAACGATAGCTGTATTTTATTTTTCCCATGGATTGGAACGAGATGCCGGAGTATTTAAAGAGGATATTATTGTTATTTCTATCCAGGATTAACGTAGTGCTGGTATCCGTTTTGTTCCCGGAAACAATGATTTCATCAAGATGGATCTTGCATAAGTAAGATTGGTCCCGGGGCGCCAGGCTCAGGAAAGAAATGCCTTCCGGGCTGCCTGCGATGATCCGGTTTCCTGAGGTGTAGATGCAATTAATGTCGTTAGACAGTAGGCCATCCCGGGTATCATATATCCTCATTTTAAACTGCTCTTTTATACTGATGCGGGTTATTCCTTTTACAGTACCAATGTTGACCTGATCGTCTTTCAGGAAGATACAGGTGCTGATATCACTGGAAAGCCCATTCTTTTCATTAAAATGGTATATGATTTTATGGTCACGGAGGCAGTATACACCCTGTTCCCGGGTACTTACCCATAATAAATTGTAGGGTTCACTGAAAGCGATCCCATTGATAGGACCTGGTAGGAGCCTTTTAGTTTGTACAACTTTGCTATGCGGATGTTGCCGCTCTATTAAGAAAAGGCCGTCGGTTGTGCCGGTGTAATAGACGCCATTTTTGTAATAAGCGCAGGTCAGGCGTACACCGGTATTCAGGGAGTCAATGAGCTTACCTGTTTTAAGAGAGAGCCTATGCACCTGCCCTTTTAAGTTAGCTGTGATTAATGTATCACCAACCGACATAAATGATTTGACGCCGGCTATGGAATCCATTTTTTTAGCTTTGATTAATATTTCTATTACGCTATGATGTGCATTATTTTGCATATTTCCCCCGGGTATCCTTAAAAGCTCAAGCCCCGCTTTTTTAAATTCCAGTTTGCTCTCCAGTGTTTTTTTAAGGGTATCTACTTGCCAGAGTTGCCAATTGTTAAGGCCGGCGATCAGCTGCTTTTTGTATTCATAAAAGTGATAGGTATGTACCGGTAAATTGTCGGGCCGGCGTTTAATATTATAGCTGGCTGCTGATGGGAAGTAATACAAGCCGCGGCCGTTGGTGCCGAGCCATATGTTCCCCTCCTTATCTGTGAAGCTGTTATTGACAGCAATGTTGTTGAGTAGCGTATCTGCAGGCTTCCCGGAGTTAATGTTATACAGATAAGAACCGGTAAGGGTATTGATGATAAAGAGAGAATCATTATGCAGGCTTATGGAAGTCCGGTTGAAGGGTAAGGTTATCGTGTCTGTCCTGTTGTTCCTGAACAGGTACAGGTGCTGTAGATGAGGTGCGTAGTAAAATGTGGCATCAGGCGCAGGCAATGCGTTATACCAGTCATTGAGGAAAGGATGGTCTTCATGCCTTATTTTATAAGCACTCAGGGAAGTGTGTATGATCTTTAAGGGCAGGGGATTGAAGAGTTGTTTCGGTATGAAAAAACCTTTCCCGCTATAGTTTAGCGGTAAATAACGCAATTGGTCGTTTGTGTCAATAAGGAAGAGTTGGCTATTATCCGAAAACAGAATATTTCCTTCCTCGTCTTCTGAAAAGGTTTTGTTCTCTGAATTAATTTTTAACTGCTGCAATAAAGCGCTATTGAATTTATTATAGATCCTGCCGTTAGCATAGTAACAAATCTCTTTTTTAAAAGGGGATATCCAGAGTCTTCCCTTTTTATCGGTCATCAGCATATTAATGTCATTGCCGGGAAGCCCTTCCTTTACCGTATAGTTTTTAAAAGTATTGCCATCGAAGCGGCTGAGGCCTGTTTCGGTAGCGATCCATAAATAACCAATATTGTCTTGAGTGATGAAGTATACATTATTGCCGGCAAGCCCCTGCTCAGTGCTTATCCTTGTATAGCCCCGCTCCGAGGCTGCCAGGAATTGATAATGGCATAAAAGGATAAGCAGGAAAAAGCAGGTAAGGGACTTTGGGTAAAACGACATAGCCTGATTGGTGTGGTAAGCGGTTAATCATAAAAGCTCTTGAACTCAAAGAAAACGTAAATAAAATGGCACAACAAAATGCTCACGGAATAGCGTAAGTTACTTAAACCGGAAAGAATGATGTTGTAAATAATGTGCTTATAAAGATAAAGGAAAAAATAAGTATTTTGAAAATGCAAATTTTAAGGGTTTGCTCTTCATTGATTAATGGAGCATTGTTGCATTCCTATTTTGATTGCCTTTATTATTTGATATAAGATTAACTAACAAAAAATGATATTTTGCGGTCTAAAATAAAGATCATTTTGAAGCGATACTATAGTTTACTACTATTTGCAACCTGTCTGGTGTTACAGGTGCCGGCTAATGCCCAACAAAAAAAGGCAATTACCGGTAAATCACAAAAAAGCACGGTAAGTACCCCTCAAAAAAAGGAAGCGCCCATTAATACCGATACCTGGAAAGCCTTCGACCTGGGCGACTACACTTTTGAGCGCCGGATGCCCCTTACTGTGAAATTACCGGAAACAACCGCATTAACTAAGGAAACAGAAGATGTGTTCTACTATGAATATAATATACCGCTTAATGAAAAATTAAGTATTAGAGTAGACTGTATCTATAACGAAAAAGCGACGATGACAACAGATATGGCCCGTATCCAACAAGTAATGGATGTGATCAAAAAAGACGGCTTCACTTATAAAATACTGATTAAAGAGCCGGAGGTATTCGATTGTAGTTGATCTCAAAAAGGGAAAAAAATTGCATATGCTGACTGTGTATGTTCATAAGCCGGGAGACAAAGTGTACTATTGATTTAACAGTGATACTAAAGATGGCGATATGCATTCTGATGCGGAATGGATACAGATGGTGCGCAGCCTGAAGACAGCAACCGTTCAATAGTCATTCTTTTAAAGCATAAAGCGAAAGGGCTATCCTTTCGCTTTATGCTTTAATGCAACTACAGAGGCCGGACAAATTTTTACCAGTAATCATTACTATTGTATTCCAGCTCTTCGCCGTACTCATTAAACGATCGCTTGTCTTCCATTAAGATCCTGGAGGCCCGGTCTGCATCCCTTAATTTACTTTGTACAAAAGAACCGGGTAGTTTTTTTACGATAGTGCCGCTCTTATCTATCAGTGCGTAAGTATTATCTTTCAGCTTAACTCTTGCCAGTTTTGAAGTAGGGTAAAAGTACCAGGCATATTGATATTGGAAGGGGATGATAAGCGCACCTTTGGTATTCATGTAGCCATAATTTCCTTCATCGTTTTTTACTAAGGCCATGCCGGCGCTAAAGGCTTCCGGGTCTTTATACCCTTTGGCAGCCAGGTCAATTTTTACCTGGCACTGGGTATCTATGTAATAGTATTTGGTATTGGTGTTGCCCTCTTTGCTGGTATGCCGTTTGCCTACCAATAGCAATCCGTCATTAAAACCGCCTTTTATATTATCGTATTTTCCCTGGGTAATATTTTTCCCGCTTGCGTTGTACACATCAATATTGTCGTTTTCGCCGGCAATAATATAATCACCTTCAATGTTCAGCCTGGAATAGGCGACCGGCATTATGGGTTTTAAATGCTTATCCAGGACGCCTTTTTGGTCTTCTTTTTCCAATTGCCAGAATTTATTGCTTTTAAACCGGACGTTATCATACTCCATAGGTAATATGATTTTGCCGGAACGAATATCTGCCAGGCCTTGCGGACCATTTGTTTTGGGCGTTATTTTTACATATTTGTTATCATAAATCTCGGGATCATTGATTTTGTAGTCCACCTTTTGAATGGTTTGTGTGGAAGGATTGTAGTAGTAGGTGTTTTCAGTCTCGTCAAACTGGTCCCAGTAATAGTAGCGGTTGAGCGGCCGGAAGTAAGGGTTGAACTGTGCCGGCACGATCCATTTACCAGCCTTGTTTATTAGCCCGTTTTTTTGATTTTCAAAGTCGGTAGCTACGAATTCTTCCTGGTCGACGTCCGCACCATAAGTATCAAAGGTAAGCTCGAAACTTTCTTTTTTGGAAACACTGTCAGTAAGGATAAAGACCACCTTGCTTACCGGCCCGGAAAAAGTATATACACTGCTTTTGTAAGCTTGTTTTGTTGCTTCATCCGTATTTACCGGATGTGCTTTCAGGTAAGCCTCCAGGTCACTATCTGATTTTATATTGCCTTTATTAATGTCTTTTTTAGCCTGCTCCAGTGTACTGAGCCATTGCTGGTACATTTGTTTTTTATTGTCGGAGATAAACGTGTTGCTACTGCTGCCTTTTTGTCTCAAGACCTTACCGTTTTTATAATAAGCTTCTATTTGCAGGTCATCATCCTGTTCCATATCGGGTAGGGTGCAGTACACCTGTGTGCCGGCAATCGTATCTATGGTGATGAGGCCATAAGGGGTATTGATCGTTTTGCCTTTGACTTCATAAATTGTTTTGGAGGGTACCGGTAGTTCAATCCGGTAACTGATGCTTTTTACAGGCTTAGCAGCTTTCAAGGCAATGGTCTCATCGAAACTGCTGCTCTTCCAGATCATTTTTTCGAGTTCGTCCAGTTCATCTTCTTCCACATAACTATAAGTTTCGCCATCTTCTTTTTCTGTTTTTGTATGTTTGCCGGCAATACTTTCTTTGGAGACTATAGGAAGATTTTTGCTGATTGTAGTACAGTCTAAAAAGGTAATTTGAGTGGGAGTAAAGACCGGTTCTTTATCGGGTTGATGGGAGAAATAGAAATTGTCCTTGCCGATAAGTTTTAGCAGGTCAAATTCTTTTTTGCCTATGCTTATGATGTTGTAGGGGTACAGTAGTTGGGTATGTACCCGTAATCTGCTGAAGAATTCCTGAAGCTTCTCCCGGTCTACGGGGGCTTGTGCCATTGAGGACTGTTCGAAGTTGAAGCCGTCCTTCGGGTCAAAATCTTTTTGCTCGCCAGGGGTAATTTCTATGCGCATACCCGAGAGATTGAGCAGCGCCTTGATGCTATTGATGTCTTTATCTACTTTGTGTAGTAGTTCCTGTTTCGTTTGGGCTGTCACCGTTTGTAGAGAAAGCGAGAGGCAGAGCAGGATTAAGTATTTTTTCATTGTTGTTAATTTCCAGGTCTTGAGTGATGTTTACAGACAAAGGTAATGGGTGTCATTAAATAAAGACAGTCAGGGGCTGGAAAATATTTTAGCCCTTAAATTTGGTGAAATGATTTTTTGGCTTATCTTTGCCATCCATTTAAGGAATGGTGCGGTAGCTCAGTCGGTAGAGCAATGGACTGAAAATCCATGTGTCGCCGGTTCGATCCCGGCTCACACCACCATCATAGAAAGGCTTTCAAGGTTTATCCCTGAAAGCCTTTTTTCTTGGGTCGAACATAAGTCGAACAAAGGTCAGATCAAATTGGGCCTGATCCGTTAATTTAATTAAGGCCATTTCCCTAATTTTTACCATTTTTTATAATGAGTGCTATGTAGTTTTGTACAACAAATCGAAATAGATGTTATTAAAAGATAAAAGAGTAGCCATTATCGGTGCAGGGCCCGTAGGCCTGACTATGGCTACCCTTTTACAACAGAAGGGGGTCAATGTACGCGTGTTTGAAAGAGACGCCGATCCACAGGCAAGGATTTGGGGCGGAACCCTCGACCTGCACAGGCATTCGGGGCAGCAGGCGATGAAAAAAGCAGGCCTGCTGCAAACTTATTATGATTTGGCCTTACCCATGGGGGTACATTTTGCCGATGAGCAGGGCTCGATCCTGGCCTCGAGGCAACCGACAGCAGAAAATCGGTTAGATAATCCTGAGATAAACAGAATTGCATTGCGAGCAATGTTACTGGATAGCCTGGAAGACGGTACGGTGCTTTGGGACCGGAAACTGACCGGGCTGGAAGCTTCAAACGGGCAATGGCTGTTGCATTTTGATAATCGGCCAGATGCGCGGGCCGACCTCGTTATTGTGGCGAACGGGGGTATGTCCAAAGTGAAAAATTATGTTTCGGACAGCGAAGTGGAAGAAACCGGTACCTTTATTATCCAGGGCGATATACCAAAACCTGAAACCAATTGCCCCAGCTTTTTTGAACTATGCGCAGGCAGCAGGCTTATGGCAGCTCATGAAGGAAATTTATTAGTCGCCAACCCATTCAATAATGGTATGCTTTCTTATGGTATTATTTTTCAAAAGCCTGCTGGTTTGGATCAGGAGCAAAGACCGGATTTCGGAGATGTTGATCAGGTTAAGGAGTTTATACTTGACCGGCTTTCTACTTGGGGCGAATGCTATAAGGAACTGATCCGCGCTACCACATTTTTTGTCGGTCTGCCCGTAAGGAAATTTTCATTGGACAAAGCATGGAAAAGTGATCGCCCCCTGCCTATAAGCCTGATAGGGGATGCCGCGCATTTAATGCCGCCTTTCGCCGGGCAAGGTGTTAATATCGGCCTTATGGATGCCCTGATTTTATCGGAAAACCTCACCAGCGGTAAATTTACCAGTTTACAAAGCGCTATTGAGGATTATGAACAACAAATGTTTGCGTATGCAAGGCCGGCACAGGAAGATTCCAGCAAGAACGAAATAGAGATGCGTGACCCTGGTTTTTCTTTTCAGCAACTGCTGAATGTATAAACATAAATATGATGCTTTGGAGTATGCAATCACTACAGACTTAATTTGTTTGCGACTGAAAATTTAAACATGAAAAGGGTAATCACTTTTAAAACCCTTAACAGAGCTAATGGAAAAATGATGATTGATTCTAGTCCTAAGAAATTGAATGATATTAAGGATAGGGATTTAGGTATAATTTAGAATACCAAAACAAAAATCAGGTATCTCATGAAGGATTGAGTTCCTATTTAGGTCTGACAAATTGGATTTTGATATGATGTGGAACCATACTTCGATAGACTGAAAATCCAGGTGTCGCCTGTTCGATCCCGGCGCACACTACCATCTAAGATGGTGGAGAAGGAAACTCCCTTCTTAATGTAGCTTATTTGAAATTGCTTTTAGAAAAGACAAAAAAAATTTAATGAAAATAAGTTATGGCAAAAGTCAATGACAGCTGTACTCCTGGATATTTCTGAGTATAAATGTTTAATTTAGTCGGGCTACTTTTCATTACAGCTGTATGCTTAAAAGCTTTTTTAGATTTTATGAATGATAAAATTAATCCTTTCTTAAGGCACATCCTGGCACTTATGCTGTGTCCCATACTATTTTTACCTGTTTCCTGTGCCGGGGAAACAATAGAATCTGCCCTTCAAAATTCAGCGCGCGCTCCAACACCTACCGGAGATAGCACAGAAGTATCGCTTCTGCAAGCTAAATTGGAAAGACTGTACACCTGGCAATACCATGAAGAGCCAGATTTTAATATTGATAGCTTGAGTGAAGTACTGAGCCATGAACTGGCGGCGTATCTGTCTACGCAGCCTTTTCCTATAGATGAGCATACGATTAACCTGGGAAAAATAGTAACTGCAGACAGCCTTTTAGCGATCTATACCTATCAACATTCCTCTGGAGGAACTGCCGGATGGCTCAATACATCAATTGTACAATGGAAAAAATCAAACGGAAAGTTTGGTGCGAAGATTTTGAAATTAAACGCCTTTTTTATTGAGTCTCATATTTTGGCTCAAACGAAGGAGCATACTTTATACTTATTCATAGGTGGTTTTAGAGGCAGCAGCAGGCTGGAAGTGGCGGTTGCACCTGTTATCGAGCTTACCAGAGATAGCCTGAATTTGAATTATCCTGCGTTTTATGGTAAATATCCCTGGCTCTTGTATTATGATGATAAATATACTCCAGAAAACTATTGTATCGCCTGCATTGACTATTTACCGGAAAGAAAGCAAATAGTAATTGAAAATTTAGGGAGCGAAGACCAAGTCGGCGTAAAAACAAATCAACAACAAATCAAGAATTATTTAAGAGGCAGGAAGAAGGTATCTTATACATTTAATGGCAAACAGTTTATTGAAGACTTACCATGATCTGTTATCAATTCCGGCTTACACCATCATCAAAGAAAGGCTTCCAGGATCTATTCCCGGGAGCCCTTTTTATTGGATTAATAATCCGGCTGATTACAAATTACTGTCGCTTATAAGTTAACCGCTATTTTACCTGGGTAATCATTTCAGATAAAGGGATTCTTACTTTTTTCGCATTTGCCAGGAAATCATTCGCCGCATCCCTGTAGCCTAAAGAAAGAATTACGGTACTATGTAAACCCTTCTCTTTGAGTCCTAACAGTTCATCAAATAAATCAGCGTCAAAACCTTCCATAGGGGTGGCATCAACACGTACATTTGCTGCGGCAATCAATGCGGTGCCTAAAGCAATGTAGGTCTGCTTTTCGGCCCAGTGTTTGTTCTGCTCCTGAGTCCTGCTTTTAAAATAGGCGTCCATAGTTGTAAATAAGCCTTCTAAGCTATCAACAGGGATACCCCTGGTCTGCGCGGTAAGATTGATCATTTCCTGTATATGTGCCGTGTTAACCTCATTGTAAGCCGCAAAAACTAATAAGTGAGAAGACTCCGCGATTTGTCCGTTGAAGGAAGTCGCGCCCAGCTTCGCTTTCAAGGCTACATTGTCAATTACAAATAGCCGGTAAGGTTGCAAACCGGTAGAAGAGGCACTCAGGTTAATAGCCTCCAGGATAAAGTTGAGCTTATCTTCTGCTACACTTTCCTTGCTGTATTTTTTAACGGCATATCGCCAGTTCAGATCTTGTAATAATTCCATTTCTAATTTTTTTTGATGCAGCAAATTTAGTCCATGAAACTATATTAAAGTAACTTTGTTACTAAAAGTAATAGTAACATTCAGGTAACCATAATTAGCTTAGTATGACCATAAAACCCGAAAAGAACCAGGATAATATCGTTAAATCCTGCAGTCATAATATCCTTTCGATTCATGATACCATGGATATTATCGGCGGTCGCTGGAAAATATATATCATCGCCTGCCTGTGTTTCCAGGGAATGCGTTACTCGGAGTTATTAAGAGAGATCAAAGGGATCTCCGGTAAAATGCTGAGCAGGGAATTGAAAGACCTGGAAATGAACCAGCTGATCTCGCGTACCGTGATCAATACACAACCGGTATCGGTACAGTATCAACTGACCGATTATGGGAAAACACTGCAGGGTTTGACGCTGACTATTGCTGAGTGGGGGCGAAATCACCGCAAAAAGATAATGGGCCAATAAATGTTACGATGAGTATGCGGCATGTCTGCTTGATGCATAAAAAATCGCGTGTGCTCAAGGATTATTAATACCTTGAGACACCGCCTTGCATCAATTTATTGGATTCGCTTTTTGTAAAAATACCCGGTCACTCCCTTAATGCCTATAAGCAAAATACCGTACTTACAACGGTCTGCCGGGCATTGTTCTCATTTTCCCATTTCAGGAAGAAGTATTATTGAAGGTAGTTTTAATTCATCAGAAGATACTCACAATACTATCACAATTATGATCTTTTGAGGTGTTTAGTTCCTCTAAGAATGAATAATCAGTAGTCCATAAGCTTGTAATAAATGGCAACAAATAAAAATGTCCACCTGTAATGCCGTATTATAAAAAATACTACTTTTGCAGTTCAAACAGGCAAAAATGTAACGTATAATTTCCTTCACATACAGATCAAATAGTGGATTGCTTTAAGGCAACCTTATCTTTTATTGATATTTTCAGAAAGAAATAATGCTTATTTATTACACTCATTACAGATACCTCCGAACAGTATTTGCCGTTTAAATCCAAAACTTTAGCATAAATAATCCGGTTAACAATTTTAAGTAATAGGGCTCAGCACCTGCTTTGTCCAGGGGCAATTATATCATAGCTATAGCCTTCAGCGGATACAATGCCTGAGTTGCCATCGGTTGTTCCCCGAAAACAGTTCGGATTTAAAAATAGTAAGGAATAAGCTATTAATCCAATACAACAAACAGTACAAATGAATATAAGAACATTACCTATGCCGCCTAAGGGAGGCATATTAGAGCAGCTTCAATCCTATTTAAACGATTCAGGCCAGCCTG
>Ga0256900_1000625_pt1 | contig 11026 bp, 3 predicted proteins | sample MC6MC0688MT_FD_190190 | JGI IMG/M metagenome (GOLD analysis project Ga0256900, IMG submission 190190) | Metatranscriptome of enriched soil aggregate microbial communities from Iowa State University, Ames, United States - MC6-MC0688-MT... | ecosystem: Environmental > Terrestrial > Soil >... | reverse complement strand
TGTAGATAGAACTTTTTAAAGAACTTTTAATTTCAATCATCATCAACACACACACACAACCAACAATTCAATATTAATATTTAATTTAAATTTTATATCTCTTATGACAATAATAATTTAAATTATTTTTATTTTTGACATAAATATATATTTTTTCATTCCCACACACACTCACACACACACATTGAAGGGAGAACTACACATTAACACACACACACACACACACATTAACACACATATAAACACAAAGACATATTTCAAACGAAATAGATATTAATTTCTTAATACTTTTTCTCACCTATATAAATATTGTATACTATATTTCATATTGCATTAAAATAACAATATTACATACATAATAGTAGTAATAGTATAATAATAATAATATCATATAGTTTTATTAAATAGTAATAGTTATAATAATAATAATAATAGTAGTATAGTTATATTATAATATTATAATAGTAATAATAAATAAAATATGGTATTTGAAGGATTAGTATCAGATGTTTTGTCTAGAGTATTAGGAGAATATGTAAAGAATTTAAATAAAGATCAATTAAAGATTGGTATATTTGGAGGAAATGTATCATTGACCAATTTAGAACTCAAGGAAGATGCACTGGCGAATTTACCTATTAATCTGCCGATTCAAGTAAAGAAAGGGTTTCTTGGGAAATTGGATCTTAAAGTACCTTGGAAAGATTTGAAATCTAAACCAGTGATCATTAATATCGATTGTATCTATGCTTTGGCAGTACCACAAACTCAATCATACAAATACGATGAAGAAGAGGAAAAGAAAAAAGAACAAGCATTGAAAAAGAAAAAGATTGAAAACTATGAATGGCTTAAATCAATTAAAGATGCTGAAGAAAATGAAATTGCTTCTGCTGCCAAAGATGATTCCTTTACAAATCGTTTAGTAACTAAAATTATTGATAATCTTCAAATTGTAATTAACAAAGTTCATATTAGATTTGAAAATAGAAATGAAATTGGTAAATTATATGCAGTTGGTTTAACATTAGATAAACTTTCAGCACAATCAACTGATGATAATTGGATGCCTACATTTGTTGATAGTTCAAAAACTCAAATGATAAAGAAATTAGCTGTTATGGATTCATTTGGTTTTTATATAGATGAGAATGCAGAATCATTAGAGAATCTTCCAACTGCAGAGTTTACTAAATTATTTACTGATCTTATTCCAACTCAAGCTTCAATTTCATTATTAAGAAAATATATTATTAAACCAATTTCTTCACAATTAAAATTAACAATTAATAAGAGTGATTTAATTGATAAAGCTATACCTAAAATATTAGTAGATTGTATATTATCACAAATTACATGTACTTTATCAGCACCACAATATCAAAATATATTACATATATTGAATTTTACAAATGAATTTTTAAGAGATATGAAGTATTTGAGATATAGACCAACGGTTACTATATCACAGAATGCAAAGGCTTGGTGGAAATATATTGGTCAAGCTACTATTGATCAAATAAAGTTGAAAAGATATCAAAAATCATGGGCATACATGGCAGAAAGAAGAAAAGATAGAATACTTTATATCAATCTCTTTAAACGTAGTATACCACGTGTAGATTGGCTCACACCTTTGAACAAGACAGAGAAATCTCAGTTGGAGCAGTTGGATGAAAAGTTGTCTTTTGAAGATATCATTTTCTTTAGATCACTCGCCTATGCAGAGGTAAAGAAAGAGACCGAGAAGAATAAGATACGTAAACAGTTTCTCGATGAAAAACGATCAGAGAGAGGATTCTTTACAAACTTGTTTAGTACTGCTAAAAAGAGAGAGGATGAACAGGCTGCTCCTATCGTTCAGTTGTCCACCGAGGAGAGAGACGAGCTCTACAAGACCATCGAGTACAATGAAGTCGTTCAATCTGTTGAGGAACCTCCCGATTGGGTTAAAGTCGTAGCTAATCTTGATGTTAAGGGTTTTGCCTTACAGTTGGCCGAGAATGATATGGTGTTTATCGAAGCACTCTATTCTGGGCTGTCTTTAAAGTTTGAGCAACGTAACGAGGGCATCAAGTTGCAGGCTGGTATCAGACTGTTTGAAGTCTATGACCAGTTTACTAAAAAGACACATTTTCCAAAGATCATCAGTGCCGTCGCCACCAAGAGCACTGGCTCCTTTGCTTCGGCCATTGTCGACACTCGTCCACCCGACAAAAGCATCGATTTGTTTGTCGAGTTGAATGTTGATCCCCTCAACGTCATTGTCACCAAGCCTCTCATCCTCAAGGTCGTCGACTTTTTCCATGACCCCAGCGTCGATTTGACCAATATCTCTACAAGGGCAGGTAACCATATCGTAAACTTTACTGAGCGTGCTAAAGTCCAGCTTCAAGACGCCATCGATCAACACAAGGTCTTGGCACTCTCGGTCAACATCCAAGCACCCGTTATTGTGTTCCCAGAGAACGTCACCGTTGAGAAATCAAACGTTCTCATAGTGGATTTGGGTAGTTTTAAAGTACGTTCAGATCTCTCCAACTCTATCAAGGGTAAGGTTGTCGGATCCACCACCAACGAAGACGATTTCTATGATAAGTTTAACGTGTCGTTCGAGGAAATACAGGTACTCTTGTCAGACGACATCAAGGGCTCGCTCACCAGCTCCAAGACAATTGACACTCGATCACACATCATTCAGAAATTCGATATTCAATTAAAGATCTTTTCATCCATCCAACAAGACAGTCTCACATTGACAAAGTTAAAGATTAGTGGTGAGTTGCCTCGTCTTGATCTCCATGTCTCTGATAAAAAGGTCAAACAGCTGTTGTCTCTTGTCTCTGCCTTGACGGCTGACATGCCAGGCAGCGGTAGTGCACCAGCAGCCCCAACCACCCCTAAATCACCATCTGCTGTCAGTCCTACCCAGTCACCACCACTCAAAGGCTCAACATCCCCTACTCATCCCTCTCAAGGTAACAACCTCATTGACGTCAATGCTCCAGCACCAAAACAAGACAACAACATGGATATCTTGATTAAACACAAACAACTCTCTTGTGAGTTTGTTATAAAGTCTATCTCCATCACATTGTCTAATCAAACTAGTGATTTAATTAAAGTACAGTTTTGTCAATTGTCTGTTCAGTATGATCAGAGAACCTTTGACTCTATCGGATGTGTCAGTCTCATGTCCCTTGATATCGAAGATTGTTTTACTAAAAACTCACTCAAGAAACTTGCTACATCCAATCCCAAGGATCTTGACAAGTCATCCAACCAAAGTTCCTTGGTCAAGTTGGACTTTAAACAGTTTAATCAAAACTCACCAGAGTATGATAAAAAGGATATGGTTGTCAGCGTAGAGTTTTACTCTTTCTACTTGGTGTTGAATCCAAGTACCATTAATCAATTGATGGTGTTGTTGAAATCATTGGAATCTAGTCAACCAAAACAAAGTCTCAACTCGTCGATTCCCCGTGCCGTGTCCAATGTAAGAAGAGCATCAGAGCCTACCAACACTGCCATGACATCCAATACTCAACAACAGCAGCCAACAGCAGTCAATCCCACCATCACAACCACCACCACCACCATCGTCAATACTGGTGGCAACACAAGAAAGAGAATCATCAGAACCCTCAGACAAGTCCATGTGCCAAAGAAGAAGAAACCCACTGAATTTGTTTCAATCAAGTTCACTGCACATATTGAGAGTTTGGGTGTTGCTTTAAATCAAGACAATGATCAGATGTTGGGTATTTTCTCAATCAACAATTTCACTACCGATGTCACTATGTTTAAGGACACCAGAATGGCTGTCAGTGGCTCATTGGGCAGTATCTTGTTGGAGGACTGCACTCCATCGTACTCATTGTACAAACAGGTTATTGTCCCCATGCATCAGTCGGACAAGATGTTGGAATTCAAGTACGAGACATTCCTCATGAATCTCTCAAACTACACTGGTTATGATACTGCCGTCTCTGCTCATGTCAAATCCATTGTATTGAATGCCAACATTGCCTTCTTACTCAACCTTCAAAACTACTTTTTAGGTGGCATGTTGGATCCTATCTTGAATGCTGATAAAAAGGATACTACCAACACCAATAACAGTACTACATATTCAGGTATGAACAAATCATTGTCAATGGAGTCTATTGACGAACAAGTCAGTCCACCATCAAAGAATTACAGTAGCAGCGTTAGTGTAGACCAACAGGAACTATTAGAGAAACTAAAGAATCAACAGCCAGTCACTGTGACAAAGATGAAACTTGATATTCAAATTGATACACCAGTGTTTGTTGTACCCCAGTCACCCAAATCCAAAAACACCATTCAGATGGAGTTGGGTAAGATCGTCATTAGCAATACCTTTGCCTACCACGATATCAATCAATTGCCCATTGACAACATGAAGATTCTCTTGCAGGACACCAACATCAGCATCAACTCTGATCTCACCCAATCCAACTTTTTGGAGAAATTAAACATTGAGTTGAATCTCACAAGATTCCTCGTACCAAACAAGAATCCAGACGTGGAGGATTTGGTCATCAATCTCTCGATCACTCATTTTGCTTTCTATCTCGACGAGAATCAATATAAATTCTTTTTAATCATGTCTGATTCCTTGTCCAAGGAGATGGCCAATGCAACCAAACAGGTAGAGACTGCCAAGAAACTCTTGTCAACCAACACCGAAGACAAAGAGAAATTACTTCAAGATGAATTGAGAAAGAAACAACAAAAACAAATTGATATGCAGTATTTCACAGAGAACGAGGTCATCAGTAAGATGGGTAAGGCCACTGCAAAGGTCAATGTGTATCTCAAGTACGTCAGTTTCACTATCACTCATAAAGGTGACTCAATCGCTCACTTTATCATCAATGGTATTAACGTTGATCTAAAGAATACAGATACCAACAAAACAAGTTTCCAAGTCAATATGAAATCCATTTCATTAAAGGATTCAAGAAAGGATTCGAGAAATCTTTACAAGGTGCTATTGGAGAATAAGATGTCACAAGATGATATCAAACCATTTATTCAATTGGGTTATCTTCGTGACAATACCCTAGGTGATCAATACATCAATGTCACAATCAATGATCCACATCTATTCCTTTCACCAACTCCATTAATTATGATTTCAGATTTCTTTATGAAACCACTCAATGAACATAACTCTGCAATCAAAGAAGAAGAAGATGAATTTGATATAGATGATTTAGAAAGACAATTAAATGATGGTGATGATAATTTAATTATTAGTAATAGTGGTAATAGTAAACGTAATTCATATGAAGGTAGTAATAGTAATAATAACAATAATATGGATATTGATTTAAATAATAGTGGTGGTATAAGTAATGGTGGTAGTGGATCAAATGAATCAATTAGACATTCAACAATTACTTTTAAATTGAATATTAATCCAACTATTACAATTGTTGAGAATGAAACTATTCCACATACCAATTGTTTGAAATTAAAGACAAAAGTTCAAGTTTACTTTAAACGTGATACAAATGCAATTGAATTATTGGAATTGACAGTTAAAGATACAAAGATGAATATCTATAGACCATTGGCAAGTCAAGATTTAGATCGTTCACAAGGTTTAAGAAGTATTCAAATATTGAAATCTGTTGATAAGATCTATGTTAAATATTTAAAGGAAAACTTTACTTCCATTCAATGGAAACAAGAGATCACTGCATCATTGTCACCTGTTAAATTGTTTTTCAGTTATCAAGATGTTAGTTCAGTATTAAAGATTGTTAATAATATTAATCAAGCATTACAATTACAACATAGTGGTACAACCACTGGAACTACTACTCCAGGAGGTAATAATACAGCTGTTACAGGTACATCACCAAATGATGTTAGTCATATGGCATCATCAACATCATCATTGGGTCAATCAACCAATTCATTAATGAATACTAGTACTAGTAGTTTTAATAGACCACCACAACATAAGAATAATGATGATGATGAATTGTATACAAATAATGAGAAACTCAAGTTCTCTTGTTCAAATATCAGTATTTTGTTTATCAATGAATCTCCACATATCTTTTTACCAGTTGCAGAAGTATATCTAACAGAGATTGAATCAACTGTTCAAAATTGGAGTACAGAGCTCGAAGCAAAGACATCAATGATGATAAAGGGTGATTATTTCAATGAATTCAATATGAAGTTTGAACCATTCATTGAGGATTGGAGTTTTAATATAGATTTCAAAAAGAATAGACATGGTAAAATTAGAGCTACCTTTTCTGCCACCAGAGAGATTATGAATCTTAATTTATCATATTCATTCATTCAATCTGTTCATTCTGCTTTAGTTATTATGAAAAAGATTGATAATGAAAATAATCAACAAAATTTAACATGGTCTCCAGTACCATCTGGTGGTAGTCATACTACAACAACCACAACAACAACAACTAATTCAGCACTTAGTAAACATATGGGATTAGATAGTAATCATGATGATGACGATAATAATAGTAAAGTTAAATCAAGTAAAACTGAATTCCATTCTCATTGGTTATCTAATCAAACTGGTGAGAAATTGAAATACATTATACCAAAGATCAGTAAGGATCAGTTTGAATTGATGTCTGATTCAAAGATTATTCCATTACCTGTTAAACCATCAAAGAATAGAGATAGTACTATAGGTGATCATACAAAGATTGATTTAATCTTACCCAATGGTAAAACCATTGAGAATCTTTCATTGGATTCCGTTGGTTGTAATATATATCCTATTGGCAATACTGGTACAAATATTGTATGTGATGTCAAGTTGTCTGGTGATGGTAGTAAGACATTGTGGATCAAGTCTATGCAACAGTTTGAGAACAATACATCGTTGGCATTGGAATTCAAGTTTAGTGAGAATGGTCCAATTAGTAGAGTTGAAAAACACTCTAAATTCTCATTACCACTTGGCATTGCTCAACAGTTTGATAGATTCTGGTTTAAATTGGAAAACTCACCATACTGGTCAGAGTTGGTTGATGTAAATACAATACACAATGTATTGCCAGATGCCAATGTCAGTAAACTATATAAACTTACAACTGTTGACAAGACATCGTTGTTTATCTCTTTGGTTTTCGATCATCGTGTTGATTGTAAGAATAATTTCTACAATACCTTTAGTCTCTATCCTCCCGTACAAATAGAGAATCTACTTCCCTATCCTTTCAAATTCAGTGTCATTCCATCAAATAGTATTCAAAAGGTAGAGATTGGTGTTGGTGCAAAGATTGATGTCTACTCTTATGCACCTGGCACAGCATTGGTTGGTAGTATCTCTGATTTGTTGGACGGATTCCCAGAGATCAAACATACATTGATCACAGGAGACAACTCCTCGCCAACCATATCAAAGAACTTTAAGCTTGAGCACAACAAACGTGAAGTTATTTTAGATATAGAGCGTGTAGAGAATATCAAGGGCATCAGATCATTGTCATTCTATTGTCAATACTGGTTGATGAATAATTCACTCGTACCACTTGAGGTCAAGGTCGGTGATCACGATACCCTCTTCTTACCACCAACTCAACCTGCCTCTGCAGAGTTTGCTGGTGATCAACCTAAACCCATTCTCTACACTTTGGCCAATATGAAGATCAAGGTAGCAAACAGTGTCAGTAGCAGTCTAAGTAATTCAACCGGTAGCAACAGTCCAACCTCCATCAGTCACAAAGATGATAGCAAGAAATTCACTCCATCATTCCCTATCTGCACCATTGGTCACAGTAATGCCATTCAATATTTCGATGGATTCAGAGCATACGAGTTTTGTTATCGTGTTGATTTCTGTTCTAATCCCAAGTTTAGTTTGAGTAAGATTGTCACATTCACACCAAGATATGTGTTATACAATAATCTTCCATACTCTGTCAACATTGCTCAATACTATGATGAGAAATCAAAGAATGGTAATAGTGGATCTAATTGTCTCCCTGGTCACAACAATAACAACAATAATTCACCATCATCATCTACAGTATCTCTTCCAAGTGGTTACACAAAGAATGTCAAATTATTAGGTGAAACTCGTTTGGAACCAGGTCAATATAAACCATTCCATTGGGCTGTACCAGCAGAGAATAAAAAGATTGCCATTCAACCAATTACCAATGACCATGATCATTGGAGATGGTCTGGTGGTTTCTTTATTGACTCTGTATGCGATATGGTTGTCAGATGTAGAAATGACGAGAAACCTGAACACTCTTCTATCCTTTGTCATGTAAATGTAAAGGATAAATACGGTACATTGTATGTATCGATGCCATTGGTCACCAAGGATAGTCCACCATATTTAATTGAAAACGATACTCAATTCCGTATCAGTGTATCTCAAAAAGACACAGAATACACTGATTACTTGAATGCTGGTGAGAGAATGATGTATGGTTGGGATGAACCAAGTGAAGATTATCTCTTGACCATTGCCGTCGAGGGTAAACCAATTAAAAAGAAGATCCAAGCCAACAAGATCAAAGCTACCAAGTTTTCATACGATAAATTTGAAATCTATGCATCAATCTCTATCGAGGGTCCTAGTCGTGTTATTCTCTTCTCCACATCAGACAAGAAATACAAATCCATCAAGAGCTGGACAGATAATTCTAAACTTGTCTCATCACAAAATCAAAGTGAATATAACTTTTACGTTAGATTGACTGGTATTGGTCTATCATTGATTGACAAATCACCTAAAGAGTTGGCATATATCTCCTTAACAGATCTCTTTATTCAAGCTACTCAATCAAATGTTGAAAATACTCTAGAGGTCAAATTGGCAGAAATGCAAATAGACAATCAATTGGTAAAGACAGAGTTCCCTGTCCTCTTACATACAACCAAGGTAGGTGCCAATGAACATCAAAAGAATGATTTCCTTCATGTATCCATCATCAAATCCACCATCAACAATATCGATCACTTTAGATATTTCTCTACATTGATTCAAGAGATGACTGTCGAAATTGAAGATCATTGGCTTAAGGAGGTATTGGATTTCGTTGAATCTTTACCAAATTTCTCTGATGATGGTAGTGGTAATAATTCAAGTACCTCAACTAGTAATACAATATCACAAGGATCACCAAGTCAAACACATCTAAGTAATTCACTTGGTGCTTCATTCAATTCAACTAAATCGTTGGCATCGTCTACTGGTTCAACAACCTCAGATTACAAATTAAACAAACTTTGTCCACCAGCTACTCTTGAACCACCTAGTTCAGAAGATACATTAAAGATGGTTTACTTTGCTATATTACTTTTGAATCCAATTAAAATCAATCTCACACTTGCTCTTCAACCTGATGGTTTGTTGAAATCCAATCACAAGATTCTATCATCCATTGAAGGTCTTGGTTTCTCTTTGACTAAATTGGATAGAGCTCCAATTACTCTTCAAGGTCTTTTAATGGAACATCCATTCTCTTCAAGAAACACTATCATTGAAAAGATTAAATCATCATACATCACTCAAGTACTCAGACAATTCTATAATATCCTCGGTTCCATTGATATCCTTGGTAATCCAGTTGGTTTGTTCAGAAATTTCGGTACTGGTGTACACGACTTTTTCGTTGAGCCTGCTCAAGGTCTCATCAAGAGTCCTGCTGATTTTGGTAAGGGTTTGGCTAAGGGTACTTCATCGTTGGTAAAGAATTCTGTCTATGGTACCTTTAATACATTGTCCAAGATCACTGGTACTATCGGTACAGGTGTAGCCAATCTTTCATTTGATGATCAGTATCTCAATGAAAGAAAGATTCATCAAGCTCGTAAACCTAAACACATTGGTGAGGGTTTGGCTATGGGTGGTATTGGTTTAGGTAGAGGTTTGTTCCAAGGTCTCACTGGTATTGTCACAAAACCAGTAGAAGGTGCTAAGAAGGGTGGTGTTGGTGGTTTTGCTAAAGGTTTAGTTCAAGGTGTTGTCGGTGTTGCTGTTAAGCCTGCCACAGCCGTCATTGATTTGACCACCAAGACCACCGAGGGTATTAGAAACACTACTAATCTCCAGAGTCAAGCCGAGAGGGTCAGACCCCCCAGAGCATTCAACCAAGACAAAGTACTCCGTCCTTACGATCCGTTGGAATCTGAGGGTTGGTTCCTCCTCAAAACCTCACACAAGGGTAAACATGCTATGGATAACTATGTATGGCACCATGTCATCAACTCCGAACTAACAATCATTCTCTCTGATCAACGTTTAATTATCACTAAAAACAAAAAGAATATTCTTCACTCATCCTTTGTTTATCAAATTCCTTATCTAAACATCAAAAACGTTAAAATGGTTCCAGAAGAAGGTATCTTACTTGAACTTGACCCACCATTGAATCTTGGTCTTTTGGATAGAGATGTTAAATTAAAGACAATCTATGTTGATAATCCATCAATCAATATGCTTCTCAATATGAAATTAACTCATGTCCTAAGAAGTTTTAATCAAGAACATCCTCACAGTAGTAATAGTTTATCTTCAAAATAACTTGGTTTTAAAAAAAATAAAATAAATAAATAAATCTCCTTGTCAAGTTAAAAGGCATAAAAATCCGGCCATAAAATTGTCTATCTGGTTAACATACTCAAGCTCAGAATTTAACTCGGTATTAACTTGTTGAAATTTGAACCCGGTCCTCATTTTACCCTCCCTTGATTTTATTTTACATTTTTAATAAATTTATTTTTGACATTCTTTTCATTTGTTTTTCTTATTTTTCCCCCCCACAAAAAAAATGCCTCCAATTCCCCGTATGTATCTAGATTATCAAATAAAGCCCCGTGTTCTGGAGATATAAATACCCTCACAATACAATTCATCAGTTTATATTATGGACCGTGTATGTTTCGCCGATATTTTTGCGCCTTTTTTGATCAGATCTCAACTCTTTTTTTTTTTTTTTTTTTTTTTTTTTTTTTTCCTTTTTTTTTTTTTTTTTTTTTTTTTTTT
>Ga0256900_1000624_pt1 | contig 11039 bp, 9 predicted proteins | sample MC6MC0688MT_FD_190190 | JGI IMG/M metagenome (GOLD analysis project Ga0256900, IMG submission 190190) | Metatranscriptome of enriched soil aggregate microbial communities from Iowa State University, Ames, United States - MC6-MC0688-MT... | ecosystem: Environmental > Terrestrial > Soil >... | reverse complement strand
TCAGTAAATCTCCTAAAATTATTTCTCTATTAAAGCCACCTTGTATATAGTGATTGGAGCATGAATGCCATAATAATGTCGCTTTCGGTGGTATTTAGCGTAAAATAATATGTAACAGGTCTTTTTATAGGAGCATCCTTCTCATTCTCTAACGTTAAATCTCCTAATCCTCCAACTAATTTACCATTTATATAAAGCTCATAGGGGGATAAGCCCTCAGGTATTGTAACGCCATACATATGTATGTTCTTTTACAATCTTTAAACATAAGAACCATACTTGGCTTAACACCTTCTGAAGTAATGAGCAGGTAAGGATATAATTCCCATTTCTTTTGTAGCTTAATTTTAAAATCATGATTAGTATCATTTTCTCTTAAATCAATAGACCCTTGTGTTGCAGCAACTTCTTCTGCAGTATTGGTGAAATCCATCCAAGTAAAACGTAGAAGTGTAAGAAAGCAAAAAACAATCCAGCAACGAGAAGTATGGTAAATTTTTTGAGAATATTTTCTTTTTTATCATAAACAATAAATTTCGATAAATACGCTCTATTCTCCTTCAATAGTAACAGTATCCCTATCAATTCTTTCGGAAAATAAACGATAATAATACAAGGAATAGTTTCTAAGGAGGAGAATGTATGAGAATCGTGCTAGTAGATGATGAATATTTACCATTAACGAGACTAAAAACCTTGCTTGAAAAAAGTAATGTCTCGGGAATTGAAATAGTTGGAGAATACACAGATTCTCTAGAATTACTTAAAGATATAGAGATCCTACAACCAAATCTTGTATTTTTAGATATTGTCATGCCTGATATGGACGGCTTAGCATTGGGCGAAAAGATTCAAGAAAAAATACCTGATGTTGAAATTGTTTTTACTACAGGTTTTGATCAGTATGCTATTGATGCATTTAATCTACATGCTATCGACTATCTATTAAAACCTATACAAATTGCACGTTTAGAAAAAACTTTAGAACGGCTAGAGCAAATCAAGAACAAAGTAAAAGAAATTAAACCTAGACTAACAGTAATCAAGCTTTTTGGTGGCCTTCATGTTGTTTTACCAAATGGTCAGTCACAACCGATTAAATGGCGAACTTCCAAAGCTAAAGAACTGTTTGCTTACATGCTAGAGCATAAAAATGAAATGATTTTCCGTGATACGCTTCTAGAGTTATTTTGGCCAGAGTCTGATATTGATAAAGCATCAAAACAACTTTATACAGCCATTTATACCATACGGAAAACATTAAAAAACTATGGGGTTGAGGGCGTGAAAATTTCAAGTCCATTGCTAAGTTCTGGCTACAAACTAGTAGTTGAAAATATTGTAGTGGATGTAGAACTATGGCTATCTCGCTTAAAATCATTACCTCCAATACAGCAGACAACAGTCGATGAACATGAACAAGTATTCCAGATGTATACGGGTGATTATTTAGGAGACTGTGATTATTTATGGGCGGAAAGTGAAAGAGAACGTTTAAGGAGACTGTGGTTGCACCATACTCAGCAACTAAGCGAATTTTACATAAGAAATGAAAGTTACAATGCTGCTATAAAGGTGCAGGAAAAAGTGCAAGAACTATACGCTGATGCAGAAGATAACTATTTTACTTTAATGAAGCTTTATGAGCTACTGAGTAATTCAGCTGCCGTTGAGGAGCAATACTGGCTGTTAAAAAAGATGCTTCAAGAGCACTTGGCAGTGGAACCAAGAGAGGAGATTGAGGTTTGGTATCGTAGGTGGAAGCAGGCAAATGCTATAATACAAGTAGATGCTTTTAACTAGATAGTTTTTTAAACAGGACTCTGTAGCTTTCAGAGTCCTGTTTTTAACTTCAAACAGCCTAATTTTTACCTGGCTTATACTGTCCCGTGTAGGTAGAAATCGCACTATTTAATTGATCTACCGCATATGACACATCCGATTGAGTCGAATTGCTATTAACTAAAAGTGATTCAGCGTGTGAAACGGCTGAGTTAAAAATATACCACTCATTGTATGTTGTCCAATTAGTAGTTGATGGTATACCTATCCCATTTTCTGAAACCATCACGTACATATCTTTTGCATGATTTACAAGTGATTGTAGATAAGTTTTATCAACATATTGTCCACTATTTCCAGGTTTATAGGCATTCTTATAAGTCCAAATAGCATTATTTAAATTATTGATAGCGTTGGCAATATCTGCTTGAGTTGCATAATAATTATTTACGACTGCTTGAGCAGATGAAACAGCAGAATCAATTGCATTTTTCTCTGATTGAGTAGTCCATTGAGAATTATATGGAATATTCGATCCATCCCAAGACACTGTAACATATTGAATAGAATTAATTAAAGACTGTAGTGATGCCTTATCACCGTAGCCATACTTTGTGCCATTCTTTTGTGCAGCCTGGTAGACTACCAGTGCATTTTTATATTGAATGATGGCGTTCTTCACTTGTTCTTGAGAGGCGCTATTATTGTTCGCTACAGCTCTTGCAGTCACTACAGCAGAATCAAATACTGCACGGTCTGTATGTGTTGTCCATTTATCCGTATTTAATATATCATAGCCGTTTACAGATACTTGTACATATGGCGGGGATGCAATTAGTGCATTAAGTTCTTTTTTATCAATGACAGGGAGCGTTACTGAGATACGGCTATCGTTCACCTGTACATTATTTACTAGATGCCCTGAATCTAAAGCTACTTTAGCTCCACCTTTTACAACGATTTGCTCAATTTTACCTTCTCCATAAAGGTTGAAATCTTTTGTTACATCAATTGTAAGTTTTTCAATATTAGCCATTGCTCCAAAGGATTCTACTTTGCCTACTACCTCTACTTTGGAAAGAAGTTGATCAGACGATACGTTGACTTTAGTACGGGCTAAATTGATGTTTGATGATTTCATATCGATTAAAGTAACGTATAGCCAACTTACCTTTTTCGTTACAATTGGTTTTAGTGTAATTGTTTCACTTACTACTACATCATCAAGTGTAACAGCTTTTTTTACTCTGTTTGTAATGATAAGCTGACCATCCACACTAACGTTTTGAACTTTTACATAGTCCGCGTTAACAGTGAGGTCTCCAGAGATTTGTGCGTTACCTCCATCAAAATAAACAGATTTTTTGCTGGTACCTGCTTTGTTTAATATTAATGCTGTAACGTCGGTAAGTTGTCCGTTTTTCACTACAATAGTTGCTCGGGCATTGGATAATGCTGTTTTATTTGATGTATTGAATAGGGGCTTTAATGCAGATTGAATTCTAAATGTACCGTTAGATGTTATCACAGTATCTTTTGTTATATTTTTGATCGTTACGGATTCACCTATCACCTTTTTGGCTGCTGCCACCTGTGTCTCATATAAATTTGATTGTATTTGAGATGTTGTGGCACTTGCCGTAGACATTGGTAATACTAGTGTCGCTGTAATAGCCGTGACCATTAATGTTGATAGCGCTTTATTTTTCAATTTAAGTCACTCCAATCATTCTATTTAATAGTTAATATATCATATTTTTCTATAATTTAGAATTAGAAGAGGATGTTTTACTATGAATCTCCATTCAAATAAGTCATTAGTCCTTTATATTGAAAAATAAATGTTTGGTGAAGTATCGGTATTTTTCTCTATAATTCTGTAAATTTTCTACTTTATTCGCTAAATATTTTATTGTGATACAATCATCCATCCATTATTATTAGTATAAAAGTGGGGGTGTTAGTTATGAAAAAATCAAGAGGAATTGCCTTAAAACTTTCTTCCCTTATAATAGGATTATTTCTTATTTTATTTTTATCCTATACTGTCATAACGGGGATTATTATAAAAAAGCAAAGTGTTGAAGACGCAGAGCATGGAACATTACAATCGGCTGAATCTTCTGCAGCTATTATGAGTGAAAGATTTAAGAAAGCCAATACGACATTACAAACAACAAAGCGTATCATAGAAAGCATGGAGAAGAATAATACGTTGTCTACCAAGGGTGTCATAGACGTAATGGAAAACAATTTAGCTAGCAATAATGACATTCTTGGAGTAGGAGCAATCTTTGAGCAAGATTCTATTATTTTAGAACCAACTGAAGCTGCTTTAGTAGATACTAAAAAACGTTTTATCCCTTATTTAAGTAAGAACGGAAATGATATCTCGACTGCTCTAATCGAAGGTATTGATGATAAGAGTATTTCTGAATGGTATTGGGTACCAAAAGAAGAGAGACGTGCAGTTTTGACAGAGCCCTATGATTATAATGTAAACGGTCAATCCGTATTAATGACAACCATTTCAGTGCCATTAATCAATGCTTCCGGGACATTTTTCGGTGTATTGACTGCCGATGTATCAATAGATTTTTTAAATGATTTAACAAAATCGAATGCCCCAGAAGGCGGTTATGCGGCAATTATTACGAATAAAGGTGTGCTAACAGCTAACAGTTTTGGTGATGAGCTAGTTGGGCGCAATATGCAAGAGGATCCTACTTGGACAAGTATTAGTAAGACAATGGAAAATGGTGAACTAACAAGTATGTACGTTGACTCTAATCAACTGAAGGAAAAGGCCTATAATGTTTTTGCTCCAATGATTTTAGAGGGTATTGACGAAACATGGACTGTTCAAGTCGTGTTAGCTGAATCAAAGATTCTAGAAACATATAATCATGTATTTGTATTTACGATTATTGCTTCCATTATTATGGTGGTTTTGATGACAGCTGCAAGTGTGTTATTCATCTATAAACAATTAAAACCACTTAAATTTTTACGTGCATCGATTGAAACTGCAGCCGAAGGGGATTTAACACAAAAGGTAGAAGAGCGATATATTAAGCCTGATGAAATTGGTGCAGTTGCTGTGGCCTATAATAATATGTTAGATAAAACCAATAGTGCGATTCAAACTGTACTAAATTCCACGAGGTTATTGAACCAATCTTCTAATCAGGTAAATGAGGCATTTAATGAGGTAGTTGCTTCTAGTCAGGAGGTTTCCGTAGCTATCAACGAGATTGCACAAGGAGCTTCGAAGCAATCAGAGGATACAGAAGAAACAAATTATCGAATGATGGATTTATCAGATCAGATTGATGCTATTACGGCTCTTTCTAATGAAATGGATGAGCTATCTCATAAAACAGGTGTAACAACGGAAAAAGGATTGCATGAGGTTGAAAGTTTAAGAGAACGTAATATGGAGACAAATGAAATGAATGGGCGTATCCAGCAGCAAATGGAATCATTAGCTTCTAATATTGCCAATATTAATCAGATTATTGCTTCGATTCAAAGCATTACCGAGCAGACTAATCTGCTAGCTTTAAATGCAAGTATTGAGGCTGCACGTGCTGGTGAACATGGTAAAGGATTTGCTGTAGTTGCAGAGGAAGTTAGAAAGCTAGCAGAACAATCTAAGAATGAAACAGAAATTATTAAGAGTACAGTAGAAAGTATTCTTGAAAATTCTCAGCAGACGGTTGCTGTGATTGCATCTAATGCAGATTTAATGCAATCTCAAAATGAGTCCGTACAAAGCACGCAACTAGCATTTAAAGATAGCAGTGATTTGTCGGGTTCAATTGCAAATTCTATTAGCGATTTAATGAATAAACTATCTAGCATGTTAGAGCATAAAAATCAGGCAATCATGGCTATCCAAAGTATTTCGGCTATTTCAGAGCAAACAGCAGCCTCTGCGGAACAAGTAAGTGCTTCTGCAATGGATCAACAAGTAGAATTACAAAAAGTAGCAGAGTCTATTCAAAATATGAACGATATTTCAAACGAGCTACAAGAAGTTGTAAACCGATTTAAGCTTGCTTAAAAAGAAAGGCTGCCTTCAATATAGAGGCAGTCTTCTTTATGGTGAAAGCCGGAGAAATTGACCTAGAAGGAATTCAACACTACTATTAACACTGGAAGGGGGACATTGATATGATGTATCTCGGAATGATTTTCTTTCAAATTGTTGTACCTATTTTAGTGTTACTTGTAATAGGCGCTATACTACAAAAGAAATTTCGCTTTAATTTAAAAGCATTGTCTCAGCTTATTACATATTGCTTTATGCCAGCAGCTGTTTTTGTAAATTTATATGAAACACATGTGGAATTAACTGTACTGGGAGAGGTCGGATTATTTATTGTACTCTTTATCGGTAGTCAAATGATACTCAGTCACTTTATGGCAAAAGGGTTAGGTTTAGCTAGAACAGAGGCAGCTGTCTTTAAAAATAGTGTTGTGCTCATTAACTCGGGTAATTACGGTATTCCAGTGGCTCAAATGATATTTGCCACGCAACCTATTGGAGTAGCCATTCAGGTCATGCTCGTAATCTTTCAAAATATGACTACGTATACATATGGTTTATACAATTTAATTTCTTCTACAAAGTCAGGTATGACAATCATCAAGGATTTCTTTAAAATGCCTATTATTCATGCGCTGATTATAGGTGTCGCTATGAATTATTTTGATATCGGTATTCCACAGTTTATCAAAATACCAGTAGAACATGTGGCAGATGGATTTATTGCTGTGGCTCTAATTACTTTAGGTGCGCAATTATCACAACTAGAGATGAAATCAATGTTTAATAAAACCGTCTTTATCAGCTGTTTTACGCGACTAATTATTGGACCATCTGTTGCATTGGCCATTATTTATATATTGGGATTAGATGGAGTCGTCGCACAATCACTCTTTATAGCTAGTGCCTTTCCAACATCCCGCAATAGTTCTAGTCTAGCATTGGAATATGATGTAGAATCAGCAACAGCCGCGCAAGCTGTTTTATTTTCAACCATTGTAAGCTGTATAACTGTAACCATTGTGATCTATTTTGCAGAAGTATTATTTACCTAGTAAGATAAAAAATAACTTCCATCTCTTAGTATTATCTGCTACACTAGCATCAAACTAAATAGTATTAACTAGGGGAGTCTGATGAGTCAGGCTGAGAGGGAAACGCTACGAAGTTTCTTGACCCTTTGGACCTGATCTGGCTCATACCAGCGTGGGAAAGTTAAGAAGCTATTGCAGAGTATGCAATCAATAGACCTTTACATTCGTGGCCGGATCCAAATAATTATTTTGGATTCGGCCTTTATTTTTTGGATTGTTGGGGTGAGCTAGAATCGGTCCTTATATCAAAATAAATTTAAGGGAGAGAAGTAGCTCATGTCAGCAATTAGTGAAAAGAATATTACCATTATGTCCAGCTTTGAAGGAAGCAAAAAAGTATATGTGGAAGGATCACGCCCAGATATTCTAGTACCTATGCGAGAAATTGCATTAAGTCCGACAACAGGCAGTTTTGGAAATGAAGAAAATGCTCCTATTCGAGTATATGATACAAGTGGGCCCTATACAGATCCAGCCTACCAAGTAGATATTACGAAAGGTTTACCTGCCTTACGAAATGCATGGATTCAAGAGCGAGGGGATGTAGAAGCATATGAGGGACGCTCCATTAAACCGGAGGATAATGGCTTTCGTCATGTTGATGACCCGCGTATTCAAGAAAATGTCTTCCCTGAGTTGGCGAGAAAGCCTTTGCGTGCTAAAAAAGGTAAAAATGTGACACAGCTTCACTATGCACGAAAGGGAATTATAACGCCTGAAATGGAGTTTGTAGCGATTCGTGAAAATATGGATCCTGAATTTGTACGTTCAGAAATTGCAGCTGGGCGTGCTATAATGCCTTCTAATATTAATCACCCTGAGGCAGAGCCAATGATTATTGGGCGTAATTTTCATGTAAAGATCAATGCGAATATCGGGAATTCTGCTGTATCTTCTTCCATTGCAGAAGAAGTTGAGAAAATGACCTGGGCAACTCGATGGGGCGCAGATAATATTATGGATTTATCGACTGGTAAACATATTCATACAACTAGAGAATGGATTATTCGAAATGCTGCAGTGCCAGTGGGAACAGTGCCAATTTATCAGGCTTTAGAAAAGGTAAATGGTGTAGCAGAGGATTTAACGTGGGAGGTTTATCGTGATACTCTCATAGAACAAGCTGAGCAGGGTGTGGATTACTTCACCATTCATGCAGGTGTCCTTTTACGCTATGTACCACTAACAGCAAATCGTGTGACAGGTATTGTATCTCGAGGTGGCTCTATAATGGCACAGTGGTGTTTATATCATCATCAAGAGAATTTCCTGTATACACACTTTGAGGAAATCTGTGAAATTATGAAAGCCTATGATGTTGCTTTTTCCTTAGGTGATGGTTTACGCCCAGGCTCAATTGCAGATGCCAATGATGAGGCACAATTTGCAGAGCTTGAAACACTAGGCGAGCTAACACAGATTGCTTGGCAGCATGATGTTCAGGTAATGGTTGAGGGACCAGGTCATGTACCAATGCATTTGATTAAAGAAAACATGGACAAGCAATTAGAGGTTTGTAAGGAAGCGCCCTTCTATACATTAGGACCACTCACAACAGATATTGCTCCAGGTTATGACCACATTACATCAGCCATTGGGGCAGCCATGATTGGCTGGTTTGGTACAGCGATGCTTTGTTATGTGACACCGAAAGAGCATCTTGGTTTACCGAATCGCGAGGACGTTCGTGTGGGCGTTATCACTTATAAAATTGCTGCACATGCTGCTGATTTAGCAAAAGGTCATCCAGGTGCACAACAACGAGACGATGCACTGTCTAAAGCGCGCTTTGAGTTCCGTTGGCGTGATCAATTCAATCTGTCACTAGATCCCGAGCGTGCAGTGGAATATCATGATGAGACACTGCCAGCAGAGGGAGCAAAAACAGCACACTTTTGTTCTATGTGTGGGCCTAAATTCTGTAGCATGAGAATTTCACAGGATATTCGTAATTATGCGAAAGATAAGGATTTGAATACGACTGAAGCGATCCATCAAGGTATGAAAGAAAAGGCTGAGGAGTTTAAAAAAGCAGGCAGTCAAATTTACCAATAATGAAAGAAAAGGCTTATGTCAAAAAAATAGACATAGGCCTTTTCTTAATAAAAAAACTCCATGTGAATAGTGGATTCACATGGAGTAAAAGTTGGATTTGGATATCAATAATAAAGTGGAATATTAAACGTTTGTTGGTTGTTTTACATATGGATTTGTAAGGTCCATACCTTCTAAGGAAAGACCCATCGCTTTAGCGACACCTTCACCATATGCTGGGTCAGCTAGATAGCAGTGAAGGATGTGACGGCGTTTGATGAATTCTTCAACAGAAGCCATATCGTTCGCGGTATTTTCAAATAAGCGTTGCTGTTCTTCCGAAGTCAATAGACGGAATAGTTTACCTGGTTGTTCAAAGTAATTATTATCGTCTTCACGGAAATCATGAATACCTGCATGACCATCAATACGTAATTCAGGCTCTTTATGGTCTAAATTATGCTCCCACTCACCATAGCTATTTGGTTCATAGCTTAATGTCGAACCAAGATTGCCATCAAAGCGCATTGCTCCATCTCGGTGGAAAGTACGGAATGGACATTTTGGTGCGTTGACAGGAAGCATATAGTGGTTTACACCAAGACGATAGCGTTGGGCATCCGCATATGCAAAGATACGACCTTGTAACATTTTATCTGGTGAGAAGCTGATGCCAGGAACAATGTTAGATGGTGCGAATGCAGCTTGTTCAACTTCTGCAAAGTAGTTGTCTGGATTTTTGTTTAACTCGAATTCACCTACAGGAATTAATGGGAAGTCTTTTTTATACCATACCTTTGTTAAATCAAATGGGTTGTATGGTAGCTCACGAGCTTGTTCCTCTGTCATTACCTGAATGTACATTTTCCATTTAGGGAAATCGCCTTTTTCAATTGCTTCATATAAATCACGTTGTGAAGATTCGCGGTCTTGACCAATAATCTCATTAGCCTCGGCACCAGTTAAGTTCTTAATGCCTTGCTCTGTACGGAAGTGGAATTTAACCCAAACACGTTCATTATTAGCATTGATAAAGCTATACGTATGAGAACCAAATCCGTGCATATTACGGTAACCAGCTGGAATACCACGGTCAGACATAACAATTGTCACTTGGTGAAGTGCTTCAGGTAATGAAGTCCAGAAATCCCAGTTAGAGTTGGCATTTTTCATATTTGTACGTGGGTCACGTTTTACCACATGGTTTAAATCTGTAAAGTGTAACGGGTCGCGGAAGAAGAATACAGGTGTATTGTTCCCTACTAAATCCCAGTTTCCATCTTCTGTATAGAATTTAAGGGCGAAGCCACGAATATCTCGCTCTGCATCTGCTGCACCACGCTCACCCGCTACTGTAGAGAAACGTGCGAACATTTCAGTTTTCTTGCCGATCTCGGAGAAGATTTTCGCTTTAGTATATTGTGAAATATCATGCGTTACAGTAAAAGTACCAAATGCACCTGAGCCCTTTGCGTGCATACGACGTTCTGGAATTACTTCACGGTTGAAATTTGCTAGTTTTTCAACTAACCATACATCCTGAAGTAAAAGTGGGCCACGTGGACCTGCTGACATAGAGTCATGGTTACTTACTACTGGAGCACCACCTGCTGTTGTAAAGCGACGGCTACGATCATTTGCGTTTGTCATATTAGTTTACCTCCTGAAAAAAATGTGAGTCAAACTCTTCGTCTATAACTATAACAAATATAAAATAGAATTGCTAGTACATTATAATAATTATCGTTAAAGAATTTCTATTGTGAGATATAAACTATTATTATATGTGTAAAATAGTAGAATTATGCATAATTTCACTACCCAAAACAAAGCTTTTCAAAACAATATTAGAAATAAGAAAGGGAGATGAAATGCTTTTTTATTGATTTTTTTCTCTATCGTGCTCAATTAAAGTACACTGTAATCTAAAATTCCTATTACGCTACCATCAAACAAACTTATTCTATATGAAATATCATTCCTGAATTTTAGTGATGAATCAAAATGCTTGTATATTAAATATAATGTAAATAAACCCTGTTTTCTTTGGCAGAATTGAAAATAGGGTATGCTAAATG
>Ga0256900_1000622_pt1 | contig 11057 bp, 9 predicted proteins | sample MC6MC0688MT_FD_190190 | JGI IMG/M metagenome (GOLD analysis project Ga0256900, IMG submission 190190) | Metatranscriptome of enriched soil aggregate microbial communities from Iowa State University, Ames, United States - MC6-MC0688-MT... | ecosystem: Environmental > Terrestrial > Soil >... | reverse complement strand
TAATGATTTAGCATAAGTTGCAGCACCACCTTCTGCGTGAGCAGCGTCGGGGATGTCATGAGAAATTCCCATTCCCATTCCTGGATTTGTACCATATGTGATCATTGGCTCAATTGAAGAACCGTCGAAAGTCAATTCTTTATCAAAAACAGCATCGGCATCAGTTTTTAACGTTTTGTAATAAGCTAATGCTCTATCCCAGGCTTCGCCTTTAGGGCTAAACTCACGACCTTTTACGTAATTGATGGTAGTTTCATCAGGAGCGATCATACCGCCACGGGCGCCCATTTCAATACTTAGGTTACAAACCGTCATACGGCCCTCCATAGTCATGTTTTCAAAAACATCACCAGCATATTCAACAAAATATCCGGTTGCGCCAGAAGTGGTAAGCTGAGAGATGATGAACAATGCAACGTCTTTAGGAGTAACACCTACACCTAATTTACCATTAACATTGATGCGCATTTTTTTAGGCTTTGGCTGCATGATGCACTGTGTAGAAAGTACCATTTCTACTTCAGAAGTACCAATACCAAAAGCGATAGCACCAAAAGCACCATGCGTAGATGTATGCGAATCACCACAAACAATAGTCGCACCAGGTTGTGTAATTCCATACTCAGGACCTACAACGTGTACAATGCCATTTTTTTGATGGCCTAGTCCCCAGTGGCTGATCCCATATTCATTAGAGTTAGACTCTAATGCCTTTAACTGGTTAGCCGAAAGTGGATCTGCAACAGGTAAATGCTGGTTAATTGTTGGAGTGTTATGATCTGCCGTAGCAAATGTACGCTCAGGGTATAACACTTTTATTCCTCTGCTTTTTAAACCTAAAAAGGCAACAGGGCTGGTAACTTCGTGGATAAGGTGGCGATCAATAAAAAGCACATCGGGGCCACCTTCAATTTTACGTACCACGTGAGTGTCCCACACCTTATCAAATAATGTTTTGCTCATTTTTTTCTTTTTTTATTATGAATTCTTTTTGTGAAATGAAGGTTAAGCTAATTGTTGCTTGCCCATCATTAACAAAAGATCTTCATCATTAATATCTAATTTACTATCTGCCACTGTAAGGAAGCGATGGTAGGCTTCGCCCAATTCTTCTTTACTTAAATTAAAACCTAAGCGCTCCAAATGGAACTTTAAAGCATGACGGCCACTGCGTGCGGTAAGTACAATACTTGCATCAGGGAAACCAACATCTTCCGGACGTATAATTTCGTAATTTTCGCGGTTTTTTAAGAAACCATCCTGGTGGATACCTGAGCTGTGTGCAAAGGCATTGCTTCCAACAATTGCTTTATTTGGTTGTACCGGCATGCGCATTTGCGAACTTACCATACGGCTCAACTCATAAAAGTTTTTAGTGTTGATGTTGGTATGCAAACCTAATGTCTGGTGCGTTTTTAAGATCATGACGACCTCTTCAATAGAGGTATTGCCTGCACGTTCTCCAATACCATTAATAGTACCTTCAATTTGACGGGCACCGTTTTGTAAACCCGCAATTGAATTTGCGGTAGCTAGACCTAAATCATTATGGCAATGCACAGATATAATGGCATTGTCAATATTTTTTACATTCTCTTTCAAAAACTTGATTTTGCTTCCGTACTGATCTGGTAAGCAATAACCATTAGTATCTGGTATGTTTACAACAGTAGCGCCGGCTGCAATAACTGCTTCTACCATCTGGGCAAGAAAGTGTACATCGGCACGACCCGCATCTTCTGCATAGAATTCAATATCTTCTACAAATTGCTTGGCATATTTAACGGCTTCAACTGCACGTGCTAAAATATCTTCTCTTGTACTGTTAAATTTATGTTTAATGTGCATATCAGAGGAGCCGATACCGGTATGGATCCTCGGACGTTTTGCAAATTTCAATGCAGCAACAGCAGAATCAATATCGCCTTTGTTTGCGCGTGTAAGTGCACAAATGATCGGCTCAGATACCGCTTTAGAAAGTTCTACAACACTTTGGAAATCACCTGGGCTTGAAATAGGAAAACCTGCTTCAATAATATCCACGCCAAGGGCTTCCAATTCTTTGGCAATTTCTATTTTCTCTGGGGTTGTTAATTGGCAACCCGGCACTTGTTCACCATCACGCAACGTGGTGTCAAACACATAAACTCTATTTGGATCGTGTAACATAATTTTCGTTTTTAGTTAGTATAGGTTTTTTGTGTGATATATTTTAAGACGAGTTTACCCATTTCCTTAGTACCAAGTACTTTATAAGGATTTGTGGTGCCGTCGGCAATGTCATTAGTTCTGAAGCCTTCTTTGAGTACTTTGTCAACTGCAGCAACTACTGTTTTGGCTTCTTCTTTTAGTCCAAAACCTATTTCGAGCATTAACGCTACAGATAGGATAGAAGCCAGTGGGTTGGCCAGGTCTTTTCCGGTGATATCATGTGCGGAGCCATGAATTGGTTCAAAGAAACCAGTACCATCACCAATTGAGGCCGAGGCTAGCATTCCCATTGAGCCTGCAATCTGCGAAGCTTCATCTGTAAGGATATCACCAAATAAATTGGCAGTTAGTACTACGTCAAAGCGCTTAGGATCTTTGATGAGTTGCATTGCGGCATTGTCTATAAACATATGTTCAGTTTCAACCTCAGGGTATTCTTTAGCAATAGCCTGTACGGTTGCCCTCCATAATCTGGAGCTTTCAAGCACATTTGCTTTATCTACCGAACATAACCTTTTGTTACGCTGCATTGCAGCCTGAAAAGCTTTGTGTGCTATTCTTTCTATTTCGTATCGGTGATAGATCATTAAATCCGACGCGGTATTTCTATCCTCAGAAAGTGTTTTCTCTCCGAAATAAACGTCGCCTGTCAGCTCTCTGAAAAATAAAATATCTGTACCTTTTAGTATACTTGGTTTAATGCTAGATGCATTTAACAATTCATCAAACAATAAAATAGGGCGTAGGTTGGCATAAAGACCCAATTCTTTACGGATCTTAAGTAAACCTTGCTCCGGGCGTACTTTAAGTGAAGGATCGTTATCATACAATGCATGCCCTACAGCTCCAAAGAGGATTGCATCACTTTGTTTGGCTTTTTCCAGGGTCTCATCTGGCAATGGGCTGCCTGTTGCTTCAATAGCGGCATGACCCATTAAAGCTTCGTCAAAGGTAAACTCATGGCCAAAATCTTCGGCTATTTGTTCTAAAATGGCTTTCCCCCATGTGGTTACTTCAGGCCCGATGCCATCGCCGGGTATTACTAAGATATTCTTCTTCATAGTACGCTCTCTAATAAGGTTTCGACGGATTTTACTTCACCGTTTTCTAATAAAATTCTTTTCTCAATACAGCCAGGTATCTGTGATTCAAAATGACCAACATAAATTAATGTTGTACCATTTTTGCACAATTCATCTACCAGTTTGTTAAAATGCAATGTTTGTTGCTGGTCTAATCCCTGGCAAGGTTCATCCAATATCAATAGCTCCGGGTTTTTTACAATGGTACGGGCCAATAATGCCAGTCTTTGTTTACCGAGAGGAAGTTCGTTCATCAAGGTATTTTTATATTCATCCAGGCCGAAATAATGAATTAATTCATCGGTTTTAGCCTTTTTTGAATATCCCGGATCACAAAATAAGCCTGAACTATCATAAAAGCCAGAAACAATACTTTGCCAAACAGTTGCTGAAGGATCAAAATACCAGTGCAATTCTGGTGATATTAAACCAATTCGTTCTTTAATCTCCCAGATGCTTTCTCCGCTTCCTCTTTTGTTTCCAAATAAATGAAAATCATTGGCGTAAGCCTGAGGATGATCGCCACAGATTAAACTTAACAAAGTTGATTTTCCAGAGCCGTTATGACCATGCAACACCCATTTTTCACCGGCTTTAACTTCCCAGTTGATGTTTTTTAACACCTGTTTTTCGCCGTAGCTGATATTTACATTGATCATTCTAATGATCTCTGCCGATGAAGCATTTACAACCGATTCACTCAAAAATGTAGGAACAGGTTTATCAGAAGCTTCTATATCATTCCAGGTACGTTCTTCAGCAGAAATTTCGACTAATTTGCCTTCCTCAATTGTCGCAATGCGATTGATGCAGCCAGGTAGCTCGGCTTCGTTGCTGATTAAGATCAACTGTGTTCCTGCTTCAGAAATTTCTTCAAGTAAAGCGTTTAAGTTTTTACGGGAAAGTACATCCAATCCGTTGTAAGGAAGATCAAGTATTAATAACTGCGGTTTTAACCATAAGGCCTTAACCAATTGTAATTTTTTATGTTCTCCGCTGGATAACTGGATAAGTGTAGAGCCTTTTAATTCCGAAAACCCTAGTGCGGCTAGAACCCTATCTACTTCATGAATTGAAAGTGAATGTTTTTTGCCGAAACTTTCCAATTCAGCTTTTACTGTGGCTGTAGTTTCTGTTGATTGCTTATTGTAACGCTGCTGATAATAGAAATTAGACTGGCCTTCCAAGTCTTTAAATTGAAACCAATTAGCCACATAATAGGCCATAGCAGGTAAACTGCTTTGAGGATTAAAGTTGATTTCAATATTACTGTAGCTATGGCCTATACCGGCCATAGCTTTAGCTAATGATGTTTTGCCACTTCCGCTTGTTCCGCACAACAACCAATTCTCATTACGATTTATAGTCCAGTTCAAATCCATTAACACGGGTTTGTGCCGATACTTTAAATTTAGGTTTGTGATATGGACGACGGGCTGTGACATTTAATATTATTATGCTGTTTTTATAGATTTCATTGCAGTCATCGCTTTTCTTAATCTAGCGCCAACTATTTCAACTTCATGAGAACGAAGCGCCTCATTAATTGCAATTAACGTTCTGTTATCAACCGAACCATCTTTACCTTCGTTAAAGTTTTTACCTACTAAATCGGTATCTACTTTAGTCATGAAATCAGCTAGTAAAGGTTTACAAGCATAATCAAATAAGTAACAACCATATTCAGCAGTGTCAGAGATAACACGGTTCATTTCGAATAACTTTTTACGTGCAATAGTATTGGCAATAAGTGGAGTTTCGTGTAGCGACTCATAGTAAGCAGATTCTGGTTTAATACCAGCCTGAACCATTGTTTCGAAAGCCAATTCAACCCCTGCTCTAACAAAAGCAACCATTAAAGTATAGTTGTCAAAATATTCTTGTTCGCCGATTTTTACATCACCTGCAGGAGTTTTTTCAAAAGCAGTTTCTCCTGTAGCTGCACGCCATGCCAATAAGTTTTTATCACCAGCAGCCCAGTCTTCCATCATTGTACGGCTAAATTCACCGCTCATGATATCATCCTGATGTTTTTGGAATAGCGGACGCATAATGTCTTTCAATTCTTCTGAAATTTCAAAAGCTTTAACTTTAGCTACATTGCTTAATCTGTCCATCATGCCAGAAACACCGCCATGTTTTAATGCTTCAGTAATTACTTCAACACCGTACTGAACAAGTTTAGAAGCATAACCAGCATCGATTCCTTTTTCAATCATTTTGTCGAATGAAAGGATTGAACCAGTTTGTAGCAAACCACAAAGGATAGTTTGCTCGCCCATTAAATCTGATTTTACTTCAGCAACAAAAGATGATTTTAAAACACCAGCTCTGTGGCCACCAGTTCCAACGCAGTAAGCTTTAGCTTGTGCTAAACCTTTTCCTTCCGGATCGTTCTCAGGGTGTACAGCGATTAGGGTAGGTACACCAAAACCTCTTACATACTCAGCTCTTACTTCACTTCCCGGGCATTTAGGTGCTACCATGATCACCGTAATATCTTTACGGATCTGCATTCCTTCTTCCACAATGTTAAAACCGTGCGAGTACAATAAAGTAGCACCTTGTTTCATTAGCGGCATAATTGCAGTTACCACTGCAGTATGTTGTTTGTCAGGAGTAAGGTTAATTACTACATCAGCTGTAGGAATTAATTCTTCGTAAGTGCCAACAGTAAAGTTGTTTTCTGTAGCATTTTTCCATGAATCTCTTTTGCCTTCAATAGCTTCTTTTCTTAAAGTATAGGCAACATTTAAACCACTATCTCTTAAATTTAAACCTTGGTTAAGGCCTTGTGCTCCACAACCTACAATTACCAGTTTTTTTTTCTTTTAGTGCATTTACGCCATCAAGAAATTCTGAACTGTCCATGAAATCGCAAACACCTAATTGGTTTAATTTTTCTCTAAGAGGTAATGTGTTAAAATAATTTGACATCGTTTTATCGGTTTTTTGTTATAAGGTTCTTATTTACTTTTTATTTAATGCTTTCTTAATTGATGATGCACAGCCATAGTGGTAAGCATCATGTATCGGAAAAAACTGTACTGCTTCAATTGTGCTTTTTAGTTCTATTCCATAGCTTGTAGTACGCACATTGTAACTTACAAAAACATTGTTGTTCAGATCTTCTGCCAGCTTATCAATAGTGCTAAGCACCAGGTCTTTTAAAATGTTTATTTCTTCGGCTTCAATGAACTTTTCCGGCTTTGTTCCTTTTTGATAATCCAGAATATACTGAGGCTCCACTATAGGGGCAACATTGGCAAGTTTATAACAAAGTATCTGCTGACTGCTTATAATATGGCCAAAGTTCCAAATTATATTGTTGTTAAAGCCTGCGGGCACCTCATTTACCTCTTCAATCGTTGATGTTTCTATCAACTCAATAAAGTTTTTCCTGGTTTGTATAATCGTTTTAAAAAGAGTGTTTTCCATTTTATTAGTTCTGTAATGCCTATTTCCCTGCTACGAATTACATGCTAAATACATTCTTCTCTTTATCAAGGAATTCATTTTCAATCACATCCTCGCCTGGTTCTCTGCGCTCAAATTCTCTAAGCTTGCGGTTAAAACCTTCGCTGTCTTTAATAATGGCAACCCTTGCACTTCTTACAAACTCAATTAGTCCGTGGGGTTGTAGCACCTCAATCAGTTTATCAGTTTCTTCTCTGTGTCCGGTGGTTTCAAAAACAGTATAATCTTTACGGATCACTACTGCTCTTGCGCCATATTCGCGAAGCAAACGCTCTACCGATACTTTTTCTGCAATGGTATCAGTAGGCACTTTATATAATGCCATTTCCTGCCAGATGATGTCTTCGTTAGTATTGTAATATACTTTCAATACCTCTACCTGCTTTTCTATCTGACGGGCCAGTTTACGAACTACCTCTTCCGTTTCATGGATCAGAATATTGAAACGGTGAATGTGTTCAATTTCTGAAGGAGAGGTGTTTAAGCTTTCAATGTTAATTTTTCTTCTGGAGAAGATGATGGCTATACGGTTAAGTATGCCGATTCTATTTTCGGTATATGCAGTAATCGTAAATTCCTGTTTTCCGGTTATTTCTATATCGTTGGAATTGCTCATGATCTTTAATTATTTAAGTCTGATTTCGCTTACACTACTTCCTTGTGGAACCATAGGGAACACATTATTTTCTTTCGCAACCATTACCTCTAAAAGGTAAGAACCTTTGTGGTCCAACATTTCTTGTAATGCTGCAACAAGGTCTTCACGCTCTGAAACTTTTTTGCCTGCGATGTAGTAAGAATCAGCAAGTTTTACAAAATCAGGACTGGTAATGTCTACAAAAGAATAACGTTTTTCGTGGAATAACTGCTGCCACTGACGAACCATTCCCAAGAACCTGTTGTTCAAAATCATAATTTTAACATCGATGCCACTTTGCATAATGGTTCCTAATTCCTGGCAAGTCATCTGGAAACCACCATCACCAATAATGGCAACTACTGTACGCTCCGGAGCACCGAATTTAGCGCCAATTGCAGCCGGTAAACCAAAGCCCATAGTACCTAAGCCACCGCTGGTAATATTGCTTCTTGTTTGGTTAAACTTGGCATAGCGACAAGCAACCATTTGATGTTGGCCAACATCGGTAACAATAACAGCATCACCTTTGGTTAGCTCATTTAATTTATTGATAACCTCGCCCATGGTAAGCTCTCCGCTTTCCGGGTTTAGTTCTTTTTGTATTACGGTTTCTTGCTCAGTTTTATCAAAAGCCCTGAATTCTTCTACCCATTCGGTATGCGATTTCTGATCAACCAAAGCAGTTAAGAATGGTAAAGTTTCTTTACAATCGCCCCAAACAGGAACGTCTGCTTTTACGTTTTTATCAATTTCGGCAGGGTCAATATCCAAATGGATAACCTTTGCCTGTTTTGCATACTTATCTAAGCGGCCTGTAACACGATCGTCGAAACGCATTCCTATTGCAATTAAAACATCGCATGAGTTGGTTTGTACGTTAGGGCCATAGTTACCATGCATACCAAGCATACCAACATTTAACGGGTGATCTGTAGGGATGGCACCGGCACCTAGTATTGTCCACGCTGCCGGAATACCGCTTTTCTCTACAAAAGCTTTAAATTCTTGTTCTGCATTACCTAATAAAACGCCTTGTCCGAATAGGATGAAAGGTTTTTTTGCTCCGTTAATTAACGCTGCGGCCTCTTCGATATATTCTTTTCTGATCAAAGGTTTAGGGCGGTAGCTACGGATGTGTTCGCAAGGAGTATATCCTTCGTATTCGAACATTTGTAACTGCGCGTTTTTGGTGATGTCAATTAAAACCGGACCTGGTCTTCCACTGCGTGCTATATAAAAAGCTTTTGCAAGGACACTAGGGATTTCAGTCGCATCAGTTACCTGATAGTTCCATTTTGTAACCGGAGTGGTGATGTTAATTACATCAGTTTCCTGGAAAGCATCTGTTCCTAAAAGGTGTGCAAAAACCTGGCCTGTGATGCAAACCATAGGAGTACTGTCTATCTGAGCATCAGCCAAACCTGTTACCAGGTTTGTTGCGCCAGGACCGCTGGTTGCAAAAACAACACCGACTTTGCCTGAAGTACGTGCATAACCCTGGCCAGCATGTGTGCCGCCTTGCTCATGACGTACTAAAATATGTTGTAGTTTTTCTTTATAATCGTATAGCGCATCATAAATTGGCATGATGGCGCCGCCCGGGTAACCAAAAATGGTATCGGTACCCTCAGCTATTAATCCTTCCAATAAAGCTACAGAACCTGAAACAGTTGTTGTTTTTTTAGGTTCTGTTAAGGTTGTTGTTTCCTCGTGTGCTGTATCCATTGTTGTATGTTTAGGGTATAGGTTTTTCTAATTAATTAATCATTGTAGGCATCAGTAACACAGCCTTCGCTGGCATTGCTTACTTGTTTAAGGTATTTATAGAGCACTCCTTTTGTGACGGGTGGTGGCAACTGTTTCCAAACCGCTCGGCGGGTTGCCAGCTGCTCTTCAGTTAAATGAACATCAATTGAATTGTTTACTGCATCAATAGTGATGATGTCATCATCATGAACTAGTGCGATGTTTCCGCCATCCCATGCCTCAGGAGTGATGTGGCCTACTACGAAACCGTGAGTACCACCAGAAAAACGACCATCAGTAATTAAAGCAACAGTTTTACCTAATCCTGCACCGATAATAACCGAAGTTGGTTTTAGCATTTCAGGCATACCCGGAGCTCCTTTAGGACCAACCTGTCTGATTACTACTACGTCTCCGCTTTTTACTTTTCCACTTTGAATTCCTGCAATTAGTTTTTGTTCTCCGTCAAACACGCGGGCAGGGCCTACAAATTTTTCGCCTTCTTTACCGCTGATTTTAGCTACAGCACCTTTAGTTGCAAGGTTACCATAAAGCATTTGTAAGTGACCGGTTTCTTTAATCGGTTCTGTTACGGGGAATATAATTTTTTGTGTATCGAAGTCAAGATCTACAGCATCTGCTACGTTCTCTGCCAATGTTTTACCAGTAACAGTGATGCAGTCGCCATGAACTAAACCAACTTTTATCAGGTATTTTAAAACAGCAGGTACACCACCAATTTCATGCAGATCTTCCATCAGGTAAGTTCCGCTTGGTTTTAAATCGCCAAGTACTGGTGTGCTGTCGCTGATTTTTTGGAAATCACTAAGTTGTAAATTTAAGCCTACCGATTTAGCCATTGCAATTAAGTGCAATACGGCATTGGTAGAACCACCTAAAACCATAACAGTAACGATAGCATTGTGGAATGACCTTTCTGTCATGATATCTGAAGGAAGGATATTTCTTTCCAATAGAATTCGGATTGCTTTACCGGCTTCTAAGCACTCATTTCTTTTTTCTTCGCTTAATGCAGGATATGAAGAGCTGTAAGGCAAACTCATACCTAACGCTTCAATGGCAGAAGCCATAGTGTTAGCCGTATACATACCTCCGCAAGCACCTGCACCAGGACAAGCATTTCTGATAACGCCCTGGAAATCTTCTTCTTCTAAGTTACCTGCAAGTTTTTGACCCAATGCCTCAAAAGCAGACACAATGTTTAATGCTTTGCCCTTGTAGTTTCCAGAGTGGATACTTCCACCGTAAACCATGATAGAAGGGCGATTTAAACGGCCCATTGCCATGATAGAACCTGGCATATTTTTATCGCAACCAGGTATAGTGATCAATCCATCGTAGTATTGTCCACCACAAATGGTTTCAATTGAATCTGCAATAACATCTCTTGAAACTAAAGAATAACGCATTCCATCTGTTCCGTTAGACATCCCATCACTAACACCAATAGTGCTGAATGTTAAACCGACCATGTCATTTTTCCATACACCATCTTTAACGATCTTGGCTAAATCATTTAAATGCATGTTGCAGGTGTTTCCATCATATCCCATGCTGGCAATACCAACCTGAGCTTTATCCATATCTGCTTTAGTTAAACCAATTCCGTACAACATTGCTTGTGCAGCCGGTTGCGTTGGGTCTTGTGTAAAAGTTTTACTGTAGCGATTGATTTCTGGTGTTTGTGACATATTATGTGGTTAGGTCTTTTTTGTTATTTACTTATTATATTATGTAGTAGTTATATGATTACTTCGTAGTTCTGTTTTTCTAATACCAGGGATTTATAGGTACGCTGTATGGTTGCACCAACACTATCGGTCCATTTTAATGGGAAGGTATATTCATCTACCGATCCTATTCCTGCAATTTCAGTAGCT
>Ga0256900_1000621_pt1 | contig 11059 bp, 12 predicted proteins | sample MC6MC0688MT_FD_190190 | JGI IMG/M metagenome (GOLD analysis project Ga0256900, IMG submission 190190) | Metatranscriptome of enriched soil aggregate microbial communities from Iowa State University, Ames, United States - MC6-MC0688-MT... | ecosystem: Environmental > Terrestrial > Soil >... | reverse complement strand
GATTATGAACTCATAATAGATGGTTCTGATAACTTTACGACAAGATATTTAGTAAATGACACCTGTGCCCGTTTAGGCAAGCCTTTGGTTTATGGTAGTATCCTCGGATTTGAAGGGCAATGCGCCGTATTTAATTATCAGGGAAGTAAACAACTACGCGACTTGTTTCCTGAACCACCCAATCCAGGGAAGATTCCGGACTGTGATCGTAACGGCGTGTTAGGACCATTACCCGGTATGGTAGGATCCATGATGGCCATGCAGGCGCTTAAAATAATTACCGGTCTGCCGGTAGCCACTAACCAATTAACGATCATAGATACGCTGCACTGGAATTTCACAAACATACAATTTTAAAAACAGGAAGGACTAAGTGATGAATTGTTAATGGTAAATTGTTAATGGTTAATTATGAGTGATGGGTGGTAAGTGAATGGTGGTAAGTGAATGGTGATAAGTGATAAGTGATAAGTGATAAGTGATAAGTGATAAGTGAAAAGTGATAAGTGAAAAGTAAAAAGTAAAAAGTAAAAAGTGAGGAGCAATTAATTAATAATTCACAATTATCAAATGCTGTTCTTCACCATACGGCCGAGTTTCTTCAGGTCATTAGCCACGCGATCAGTCCACTCCATACCATAATTCAAACGCATACAATTAGTATACCTTTCATGCTGGGAGAACATTCTACCCGGAGCAAAATTTATCTTCTGTCTTAAAGCCAGGTCGTACAAATCTTCAGTACAAATACGCTCATCCAATTCCAGCCACAACATAAAGCCACCTTTAGGCTGCGACATCTTAGTATTGTCGGGAAAATATTCGGAAACAGCTTTCTGGATCTGCATATAATTAGCGTAAAGCTTATTGCGAAACATCCGCAAATGATGATCGTACCTGCCATAAGACAGGAAATTCGCGATCACATCAGGAAACAAGGATGGCCCGCATACGGTCTGCACCAGCTTCTGCCGGATTATCTTTTCTTTAAAACGACCGGGAGCCACCCAACCCAACCTATAACCAGGCGCCAGGGTTTTAGAAACAGAACCACACCACATCACCAGGCCGGCTTCATCATAATATTTACAGGGTTTAGGTCTTGAAGTACCAAAATAAATATTCCCGTAAATATCATCTTCCAGCAGGGGTACATTATAATGGGTGATCAATCGTACCAGTTCCTTTTTATGTTCATCCGGCATCTGGAAACCCATTGGATTATTATAATTGGTAATAAAACAACAGGCCGCAACTTTCGGCAATTGCTTTTTTAAGGCATCCAGGTCCACGCCTAAAACAGGATGCGTGGGAATCTCAATCGTTCTTAAGCCTAATAATTGTATCGCCTGCAGCAAACCGAAATAAGCCGGGGTTTCTACAGCTACCGCATCACCGGGTTTACAAACCGCCATCAGGCAATTGTAAATAGCATTCATCGCTCCGGAAGTAATCACCAGGTCATCTTCTGTAATTTTCCCCTCCAACACCATAGCCCATTTGGCCACCTCTTTTCGCAGACGTACATTGCCCTGTACGGGTTCATAACCGGTAGCCGCATCATTACGATCTTTCAAAGCATCAATAATACTTTTGTTCAGCTTTGCCACCGGCAACAGGTTCTTTCCCGGTACCCCCAGCGCAAACTGGGTCACATCATTATTCGCAATCGTACCAAATACTTTATCAATAAGGTCCTCAGGTGTCTGTCGCGATGCAGTTGCTCTGAAAGCACCCACACTCGGCAGGGACAATTTCCGCTTCGAGGTCTGGCTCACAAAGTACCCGGACTTTGGCCTGGATTCGATCAAAGACCGGCTCTCCAGCTCCAGGTAAGCCTGCTTGATCGTATTGAGGCTGACATTGTATAATTTTTGCGCGCTGCGTACGGAAGGTAAACGGTCCCCCAATTGTAAGGTTTCATTATGAATCTGCTCGGTAATTGATTTCGCAATTTTCAGATAAAGGGCTTCCCTGTTTTTCATATTTTTATCCATTAGTTAAAGTCAATAAGCACTGACTTCAATTATGATTGATCCAGCGTAATAATTTGCTGATCCCGGAATGTAAGTGCCCTGCGTCGGTAAATAATTGCCGCTGTTTGGCAAAGGCAGCATTCAACTGTTCCTGGCATTCGCTTTCTGAAAAATAAGGAATAAAACGCTCACTATAACATTTATAAAGAATTTCCCCGTTCGTATCTGCTACCAGGCTGGCAAAACCTGCCACTTCACCCTCGTTTAACACAATTAAAAAAGGAAGCCCAAAGGATTCCGGAAATACTTCCTCTTTGTTTTTTGCTTTCAATTGTTCATAAAAAGAAGTTAGCCTGTGCATATCTGTAGCATATACTTCCTGAATTTCCCAACCGGTTTTCAATAATACCTGATCCATAGTTTTGAAATTTTAATTCATAACAAAATTAGTGCGCCCTTATGGATAGTTACAGATACAGAAATTTAAAATTTTATGGTTACAGATATAGATTTTGTTAAAACAAATACAAAGAGCAAATACAAAATTTATTGCCTTGTTGTGGAAATGCAACATTTTGAGTAGCCATTTACCCAAATTCCCGGTATAAATATTCTACTATAAACTAAAAATCGACAATAAATTGATGTGGTATGATTTTCGCAAAACATTGCTAAAACCAATTGTTTAATTTTAAAAAACCGAAATGATTATGGCACAGCAAAATCGCAACGGGTACAATAACAGCCCAAACAGATCACGCAACGGACGCAACCAACAAGGCAATAACGATCAGCACTTCCAGGGCAGATCGGCTTATGACCAAAACCGGGGCAACCAGGAAGATTGGGATGACAATGATGGTGATTATAACAACAACCGCCGCTCTTACGACCAGGAAGCATACGGCTTCAATGACCGCAACGACTACAATGATAACCGTAATACCAATCAATACAACCAGGGCTACAACCAGTTTGACGAAGACTTCGATAACGACTTCGACAACCAGGCCGGCTACCGGGAAGATATGGACGTATACGGTAACCAATCTAACAGAAACATTCCGCTACATGGTGAATACCGCGGCGAATACGGCCGTGAACAACAAGGTAACTACCGCAACAACAACGGACGGGGCCAGGGCAATGCACCTTTTACCGGGGACAACCAGGGCAGACGCAATGGTGGTCAACGTGATGAATCTGGTTATGGCCAACACCGTGGCAGCAATTACGGACAACAGGGAGGTAATTACAGCCAAGGTCGTAATTATGGTCAGCAAGGACAACAGCATTACGGACAACAAGCGCAACAAAACTACGGACAACAAGGTCGCCAGCACTACGGCCAACAGGAAAATCAAGGTTATGGCCAGCAAGACAACCGCCGGCAAGGCCAGTACCAGGGACAACAAAGACAAGGCAACCAGGATTTCAACGACAACCAAAACTACAATCGCCGTCACCTTGGATCACGCACCGAGGAATTTAACAATGCCGATAACTATCGCGGCAGCCGTCGCAGAGGTGGCTATGGCAGCAGGTACGATCAATAATTCATCCAAAAGGATTTTCTAAAAAGCAAATACAATTTATTATGAATAATGAAAATCAAGTCGCTACCGGCACTAATACCACCAAAAAAAATAAGGCAACCAAGCCCGGTAATGATACAGGTCCTTTAAAAACATTCTTTATCGATGGGCTTAAGGATATGCTTTGGGCAGAAAAAGCGATCATCCCGGGCTTACAAAAACTGCAGAAATTGTGCACCTGCGAGCAATTATGTGATGCCTTTGAAGCACATGAGCAACAAACGCAGAAACATATCGCCAGGCTGGAAAAAGTCTTCCAGATAATGGGAGAAAAACCGGAAGCAAAAAAATGCAAGGCTATGGAAGGGATCCTTAAAGAGGTCGATGAAATGGTAGATGCAGCACCGGAATATTCCGCAACAAGAGATGCAGTTGCCATCATCGCGGCCCAAAAGGTAGAGCACTATGAAATTGCCAGCTATGGCGGCCTGGTTGCTTTAGGACATACCTTAGGCTTAAGCCAGATAGCTGATATGCTGCAAAAGACCCTGGATGAAGAAGAGCAAACCGATTATAAGCTGACCGATATTGCCGAAAGCCATATCAACTTCGAAGCGGAGCAGGAAGCAGAAGAACCGGCAACTGCAAGCACGTAAAAATAAAAGTCAACAAACCTGCTTCTATTCTATCATAAATTTAATGAAAGCGTAGCGCATGCACGATTCAATCCAAAAAGGCGGCAATACCTCATAGTATGCCGCCTTTTTTAAAACATGCAAGGTTACGGGATTAATTAATCTTATTGTTTTCACACTTAAAAATATCAATATGAAAAACATACTCGTCTTCCTCGCTTTCGCGAGCGCTATCCATCTAGCTATTATGGCTAACGCGACTGAAGTTAATTTTGTAGCACCAACAGCTGCTGCGGCAAACTTCAATGACCAGGATACCACTATGAACAAACGCCAGGCTAATCCCAAAAATAAAAAAAGTGATCCACGGGAAAAAACAGGTATGCCACCGGATATAAGAACCGATACGGCTACCGTACCGCCACCACCATTTGACACTTTATCTAATCCATCCCGCCAGAGAAGAAGCTAAACTCGGGCTATTGACACCAATAGAGAGTGTCCGGAAAGACACTCTCTATATTATTTAACCATAATTTCTTTGTTACTCCTGCACCTTTTGTAAGCCCTGTTATATAAAACCATTTTTTATGAACAAATCCTTACAACATTTCCGTCATCATACAGAAAAACTGTTACTGCAGCTTCTATCCCTACTGGTATTGGCGCTGCCCTTTTGCATTGCACTTTACCAAAGACTAATGCGTTAATGATCTAAACACCTATAAGGGTACTGTGCCCAGGGTTTCTGCCAGCACTTTAACTGCCTGCTCCGCAAAATCCATTTGCCGGCTACCGAAATCACTGGCTGTGCTATGCAGCTGTACAGACAGTTCCTCATGATCCCCATAGGCAATGGACAAATAGGCGACCACACCTTTTTCGGGATCTGAATGGTCCGCAAAACCGGTAATTCCAACACCCACATAAGCATTAAATAACTTAGTGACAGATTTCGCCATCTGCGTTGAAATATCCTGCCCTACTCCTGAACGGCTTATAGCATAGATGGGTTCAACAGCCAGGTGTTTGGCTTTCTGCCCGCAATTATAAGCGGTAATACCTCCTTGAAATATAGCGCCCGCTTCCGGGGCATTACTTAACAAAAACTGCAGGTAGCCCGAGGTAACACTTTCTGCTACTGCTACCGTTTTCTGATGTTTCAATAATATTTCGCTTATTTGTGCCAGGTCTTTATTTTCCATATGATTCCTGTTTTAGTTTGCTTCGTTTGCGTTCCTTTTTCATTCTTTCTTTTATATCTGTTTCCACTGCATGTGAGGTTGAAGGGCGGAATAAATTGCCGGTAGTAGCTGGGGCAGGCGGGCTGTGTTTGATCTGGTGTTTATGCACAATGTTTGCAGCAATCCTATACGAAAGGTTGGGTGCGATCCGGTGTACGGTGTAAGCAGCATGGGTCTTCCAGCCTACGGCGATATCCCGGTGCTTCCTGGAGGCTGCAGTATGCATCACCGCATTTACAGCCTTTGCTGTACGGTCCATCATACCCATCCTGGGTGCATGTCCGCTGTGATTAGCGGCATTATCCCAGATCGGTGTATTTAAAGCCCAGGGATCTACCGAGCTAATAACGATTTCCTTATGTTTACTCAAACGCAATTCCTGCCGCAATACAATACCAAAACTTTTCAAACCGGCTTTAGTAGTGGCGTAGGCCGCCTGGTAAGGGGTTGGTAAACGGCTTTCAGCAGAAACGATATTGATCAGCATACCTCTGTCCTGAACGATGAATTGCTTTAGCACAATATAGCTGGTACTCATCGTGCCTTTCAGGTTAACGTCGATAACCCGCTGGTGTTCCGCCAGCGGCGTTTCCCAGTAATTACCAAAAACAGTAACGCCGGCATTATTCACCCAGACATCTACCCGGCCCCATTCCCTGATGGTTGCGGCCATTAATGCTTTCATCGCGCCGGTATCACTTATATCTGCCGGAAAAACCATGCTTGTTCCTCCCATGGCCTCAATTTCTTTGGCCACCTCCCGGAGCGCTTGCTCCCCCCGCGCTACTAATACGACCCTGGCTTTACTTTTTGCTGCAGCCAGGGCAATACCCCGCCCCAAACCACTGCTGGCACCGGTTACAACCCATACCTGCTCATTGAGCCGCTTTGCCTTTTTGACAGATAAGGGCCTTGTTGCGCAGGAGTGCAGCAAGCACAGCACGATGAGAAGGCCGGTCCACCTCATATTTTATATTTAAAAGAAATGATTTTATACACTATGCTTATGCATTTCCGCTGTTGTTAATCATAGCTACCAGCGCTTTATTAAATGCGGGCAAGTCATTAGGCGTTCTGCTGGTGATCAGGTTAGCGTCAACAACAACTTCATTGTTTTCCCAATGCGCTCCGGCGTTCTTAAGATCGGTACTGATATTTTCAACCGAGGTTAATTGCCGCCCTTTCACGACTTCTGCCTCTATCAGTAATTGCGGGCCATGACAGATCGCTGCTACCGGCTTTTGCTGTTCAAAGAAGTCACGGATAAATCGTAGTGCATCCCTGTTCATGCGTAGTTTATCGGGATTGATTACACCGCCCGGAAGTACCAGTGCATCATAATCCTTAGCCCGTGCACGGTCGATATTTACATTTACCGTATACTCATCCCCCCAGTCTTTTTTGGCCCAGGCGCGGATCTGCTCCCATTCGGGACTGACAATGTCTACCTGCCAGCCTTGCTGCTCCAGGTGCTCTTTGGGTGATTTCAATTCACTTTCTTCAAATCCATGTGTAGCCAGTATGGCAATACGCTTTCTCATATGTTGCTATTTTGTTGAATATATTTTTAGTGGCCATCGTCCACTCGATGGTAGCTAAAGAAATACTATAATCGTTCCAGTTTGCCGGTCCTGTTGCCAATAAGAGCAATCTGGCTTTAAGCTACTATCGGATAGTGGAATTAGTTCCCCACATTGAGGAAAGACCACATCAGGGTTATCACATTAATGCGGTAATGGGTGACACCTCGAAGTTTCACAAAGTATTAGCAATGCCGTTTTGAAAGTAGTCAAATTTGCTATCCTTAGATAAACTCAGGATGAAAAATCTGACGATCAGTTCTTGCGGCATTTCCAAATACAAAATGTGACGACAATGCGGGCTTGTAGCACACTCTTATAAGCATGAGCACGAGAGTCCCTGTGACTATAGAAGATAATCACGATGACGACGGTTATAAGGTAACATTAATTAACCGATGACTAAAATTTGGTCAGAAAAATAATAATCAGAAAAGAAATCAGTTGATGAAGTAAAAAACAAATGAGGTCTGTTAAAAAAAAGCGTTGAATGTAAATCCGTGGGAACTGGGGAAAGACATGAATAAATTAGTTTGAACCCTTTGTTTTGCTTATTTCATTTTTGTTCATTAGGTGTAAAGCAATGTTTTGTGGTATTTTATTAGGTTTGTTCCGTTTTCAGGCGGTTGTAAAGTGTTTTACGGTCTATACCGAGGTAATGCGCTGCTTTACTTTTATTATAATTGGAAATTTTAAGCGCCTCCTGGATTTCTTTCAGGCTGATATCTCTTGGCTTCTTGTTTCTCAAAGACATCTGGTCTTCGGTTTCCTCTTTCCAGCGCTGCTCCGATTCACTATGCAACATTTCCTCCGGTAAACAATCAACACTAATGGCTGTATGATCGGGGCAAAGCAGGCAGGCCCTGCGGATCACGTTCTTCAGTTCCCTGATATTTCCAGGCCAGTTATAGTTTAATAAAGCGCTTAAAGCCACTTCATCAGGAGCATTTACATTTTTACCTAACTCACTATTTGTTTCCGCCAAAAACTGTTCAATAAAGAGATCCAGGTCGTCCTGCCGTGAACGCAATGGCGGTACAATAATTTCAAACTCATTCAGCCGGTGGTATAAATCTTCCCGGAACTTGCCGTTTTTAACCGCAGCAGAAAGGCTCTCGTTTGAGGCAACAATAATTCTGGGGGTAACGGGAATATCTTCGGTTCCGCCAACACGGTGAATTTTACGCTCTTGTATTGCCCGTAACAAGTAACCTTGTACTTCATAATCAAGATTCCCGATCTCATCCAGGAAAAGCGTGCCGTTACTGGCCAGCTCAAAGGCCCCTATTTTACGGGCTACAGCACCGGTAAAGCTTCCTTTCTCATGTCCGAAAAGCTCGCTTAAAGCCAGCTCCTTAGACAGGCAGCCACAATCAACGGCAATATAAGGGGCACTCTCACTCTGGCTCTTAGCCACTTCCCGCGCCACAGATTCTTTACCCGTCCCGGTTTCTCCATAAATGATCACGCTAAAGTTTGTAGGCCCTACCAGATCAATTTGTTGGTACATTTGATTAGCCACCGTACTGATCCCTTTTACATAACTGTAATGCGCCAGCACGATCCTGTCTTTGGGTCGCTTTTCCAATACTGGAATTGTTTCATTTTCCTGCCCGGAAGTCTTAATCTGCTTCAGGGTTTCGGTTAATTGCTCCAGGGGAAACGGCCGGTTAAAACAACTGTATACGCCTTCCCGCATCAATTCCATAGCGGTATGCAGCTGTATATTATCGCTAATAACAATAATGGCTGCACCGTTAGCCGATTGTTGTAATTGGGCCACCACTTCAAAGGGGCAGGATTTACTTAATAAAGGCAGACAACAAATGATAGCGTCAGCAGGAGCTGTTTCCAATATTGATGCAGCTATGTCAAGGTTATCGCACGCTTGTGAGGGCATAGAAGATTCCGTAAGCTTTTTCCCCAGGAACCTCAGGTAATTGCGGTCGTTGCCGATCATTAATACATTCATAAAAATTTAAATTTTTAAGTGATAATGTCCGCACACTAATTATAAACACTAAGGGATACTCAAGGTAGTTCAATATATTGATAATTAACCACAAATGCTGTTAAAATGTTATTAAGCTGTTATCTGAACAGGAGTACAAAACAAGCATAGCTATACCTGGCGCCATTCTACACTTCCGGCATAACAAAAAAATAATTTGCCCCTATTTTACAAGTACCTACAAGTATCGCGACTGAGAGGCCTAATAAGAGTAACTGAAGGATTAAAAATAATAGCAGGAATACTTTTTGCATCAATTATAAGCACAAACTAATTGTATATGGCAAAAAAAAGAGTGATCAAAAACATTCCTGCACAGGTCCAGCAGCAACAGCCCGGGATAGAAAGAAAAATGAAACCAAAACCGCTCGCTGAACCTGAAGAAAAAGCTGCCGATAAAAAACTACAAGGCAAAGTAGCCATTATCACCGGTGGCGATAGTGGTATAGGTCGTGCTGCTGCGCTTGACTTCGTCAAAGAAGGTGCTAAAGTAGTGATTGCCTACCTGAGTGAAGACCTGGATGCTATGGATACGGAAGCCCTGATCAAACATATGGGTGGCGAATGCCTGTTACTAAAAGGAGATATTGGCCGGCCTGCATTCTGCAATAAAATCGCCGATAAAACTATCGCTGCTTATGGTCGTATCGATATAGTAGTAAGTAATGCCGCTATACAATTTGTGCAGGAAGATATTATGGCCATCAGTAAAGAGCAATTGGAGCAGACCTTTAAAACTAATGTATTTGGCGCCTTCTACCTTACCCAGGCCTGTTTACCTCATCTAAAAAAAGGGGCCAGTATTATATATACCAGTTCTGTAACGGCATTCCGGGGTAGCCATCACCTTATTGACTATGCGGCTACAAAAGCTGCACTCATCGGCCTGTGCCGCTCCCTGTCCGCATCACTGGCCAGTAAACAGATCCGGGTAAATGCAGTAGCCCCAGGACCGATATGGACCCCACTAATCCCATCAACTTTCCCTAAAAAGGAAGTAGCCAAATTTGGAAAAGACACGCCTATGAAGCGTTGCGGCCAACCTAATGAGGTAGCCCCCTGCTTTACCTTCCTGGCTTCCGATGCGGCATCTTATATCACGGGCCAGGTATTACACCCTAATGGTGGTGAAATCGTTGCTTAATTTTTAAAATAATAGTTTTTATGGCAAAAGGATCAAAACTCGCAAACAAAAAAGTAGAGCAAGCCATGCATGAAATGAAAGAAGGCAAACTCAAGATCGGTAGTGGTAAAAAAGTCACCAGCCGCAAACAGGCTATAGCTATCGGTTTATCTGAAGCCCGGGAAGCCGGCGCAGCTATACCTGAAAAAAGCAGCAAAAAGAAAAGCAGCAGCAAGAAAGCGGGTAAATAAAGGATCATTCCTGTAGAAATCAACAGCAGTTTTCCCGTATCGGGGAAGTTAATCAGCCCACTAAACAAATTATATTTTCTTTTTTCGACAGGACAAAAATATTCAAAACCTCACAAACAACTGTCTATCAATTCAATTAACAGTATTTTAAAAATTCAGCGCTTGTTCTGGCATTCGATTTGCAACTTTTTAATTGAAGATTCGTTAGCAAAAATTAAGAATTACAGACATTATTATTCACAATCAAAAACAAGAATTATATGAGAAGTTTACTTTGGCTGGTAGCCGTTATTTGTATCATCGTATGGATCTTAGGTTTGGCAGGAATTGGCGGCGGAATGGGATTGGGAAACCTGATTCACGTATTGCTGGTTATAGCAATCATCGTTATTTTGTATAACATTATTTCAGGCCGTAAACCTGTAGATTAATACAAAGATTAAACATTAAACTACTAACAAAACAAAAAAATTATTTTCTAATTTTCTAAACTTTTAAAAACGATTATTATGAGCGTATTACAAGACAAGATCAAAGGAAACTGGAACCAGATGAAAGGTAATCTGAAACAAAAATGGGCAGAACTTACAGACGATGAATTACTGTATGAAGAAGGAAAAGAAGATGAGATGATCGGTAAGATCCAAAAGAAAACCGGTGAATCAAAAGAAGCTATTAATAAATTCATCGAAGACATGAAATTT
>Ga0256900_1000619_pt1 | contig 11082 bp, 12 predicted proteins | sample MC6MC0688MT_FD_190190 | JGI IMG/M metagenome (GOLD analysis project Ga0256900, IMG submission 190190) | Metatranscriptome of enriched soil aggregate microbial communities from Iowa State University, Ames, United States - MC6-MC0688-MT... | ecosystem: Environmental > Terrestrial > Soil >... | reverse complement strand
CCAGGCTGTAGTGATCAATCCTTTGGAGGTAACGGCTAAGGTGAGGGCGCCCAGGCTGCCTTGCAAAAAGCTGCGCCGGGAAAATTGAGCGCTAGGTGTCATTGCTTGCTCCCATGGGCCAGGCGCTCGGCAGCCAACTGGATGGCGGCGCGGATGCGGGGGTAGGTGCCGCAGCGACAGATATTGCCGCTCATCGCGTCTTCGATATCTTGATCAGAAGGCTGAGGGGTGGATTTCAGCAGGCTTACCGCCGTCATGATCTGGCCTGCCTGGCAGTAGCCGCATTGAGCAACGTTCCGTTCTATCCAGGCTTGTTGCACCGCTTGGCCCACTGCGTCTGCCTCTATCCCTTCGATAGTGGTAATGCTGTGGCCCGCGGTGGACGAAAGGGGGGTGACGCAGGAGCGGATTGGAGCTCCGTCCATGTGCACGGTACAGGCACCGCACAATGCCATGCCACATCCGAACTTGGTGCCCGTCATGCCAAGCTCATCCCGCAGGGCCCAGAGCAAGGGCGTTTCACTTGGCGCGTCGATGTCCTTCGTTTGGCCGTTAATTTGAATGTGGGTCATAGCGGAATCCTTGGAAGACAGGCTTGGAACAGGCGTATAGGGCGCGATCTCTAAGCTTCGAATTTTGCCTAAAAAACTCGAAGAAGATTCATTAGTAGCGCTTATATACCTATTCATGTCTGCTTCCCATGCCCTTTAGAGCAGGGCAAAGTGGTCATACTCTCTCACCGCTATGCGATCATTCCGACCGAAGTTGCAGTGCGCGCGTTCAACGCAGAGAGCGGCACTACCGCCTTTTCTTAACGTGTTCTGCCTGAAGGGCACATGAGCTGCACGATGCCGGCGCATATCCCGTGCTTACGGCGCAGGCCCGCGACCTTGGCCCACGCATCAGCCTCCTTAAGTACGGAGGTCGCCAAGGCAGCGGGGCGAATGATGCAGTAAAGAATCGACGGTTGGCAGGGTTCCGTCGGCAGATGCAACATTGCAAACTACCATTTGTCAGCTAGTCGTTGCGAGTCGGTGGACATAAAGTTGAGAATTGGCGGCGGTAGGACATAAAGTTGGATACTGGCGGGACGTGTTTCCGGCACATGCCTTGCACTCCATAGTCCCTCGCGCAGGCAGAGTTTTAACGCCATTCATCGACATCCTCATTCCGTCGACTGGTACGACGACGACGTCAGTTTCGTCTCCGCCAGCACTTTGGGGACTACAGTCAATGGCTACGTGGTGACCTTCGGCGCTGAGGGAACGGCGGCGCATCCCCTGGCTCGGGGAGCCAGCGGCAATCGAGTGGTGTTGCAGGCCGCGGACTACGGATATCGTCCAGGTGACCAGTAGGTAGCCGCAGCGCCGGCACGGCCCGCAGCGAGTTGTCGACGGTGTACTCGTAGCTCCCGGCGGCGTCGATCCGTAGCGTGCCGAACTGCCCCTGGACCGTCGTGCCCGCGGCCAGCATTCCTACTTCGCTATTTGACGGACTGCCTGGAATCGTTTTATACGGAAGTCGGTAAATCAGGAAAACTTAACTAACAAATCGTCCAAATCACGCAGCAGATTGTCCGCAGTACTTTGGCCTGAAATTCTTTCAATGTCGGCATCCAAATGAAGACTATTTGACGAGGTTTGGCGATTGTACGCAAGCGAGAGCTTGTTAGATATTGAAGGCAAAGACGAACCAATCTCAAGATCATAGCCGCGCTGAATGCTTCGAAAAGAAAACGTCTCGCGCAGGCCCGCCATCAAACTTCGTTCCCTCAAGATTTTTGCGATAGATATTGCCCCAAACGAGTTGCGCTCAAACCTGCCTCGATTTTTTTCACACCTGAAGAATACGGGGCCGTGCGATATCTGCGCTTTTTCCAACCATAAATCCAAAGCGTCCGCTGCGATGCCCTCGATAGAGGTGCTTCGCATCCGAAAGGAGAACTGTTCTTCGTATTCGCTAAGCGGCCATTGATAGCCGTACTGGGATGGATAAAGATCAGATACAGTTAGATTCTCAACGGCTTTTACACACCTCAGACCCGTTGTCCAAGCCAAAAGTAAGAACGAGCGATCACGAATTCCCACAAGCGAACTATCACATGTTTCAAGCAGTGCTATAAGGTGTTCTCGTCTAAGGGGAGGATTGGGGCCGTTTTCTTGCGGTACAGTTTCATGCAACGCCGCGACAGACAAGAGGTCACGGACTCCGGGATCTTCATCGGGACGGGGCCAGAGACGCCTCTCATGGACTTCACGCAACGCCCTTATCAGTATTTTTACCGACCCCAGCGTGGCTGGCGTAGCCCAGTGTTTGTACCGAAATCTAATAAGAGACTCTTTAACATTAAGAGGCATTGTGGTCTCAACCTCTCCGTTGGTAGTGGCAGGAAATTTTGAAAAGTGTGAGGCTTTTGCGGGGAAGCGAAGGTGTCTGATATCAACGTCATGTCCACCGACTCCGAGCGTCCAGAATCAGCCAATTCTTAACTTGGAGGTCCAGCAACGGAGCATTCTCAACTTTATGTCCGGCCAAAAACTTGAGAATGGGCGGAGAAAATGAAAGTTCGATTGCAAGACCACTTGAGACGCCTAGCGTGTTCTCGACTTTATGTCCACCAACTGCAGGAACGCTTGGGAAATGGTGCCGATAGGCTGACGACCTCTCGCTACGGCTAAAGTACGCATAATGTGTATTATGTAAAGTAAGAATGATGGGTTTCCAGCCAAGTCCCTGGCCTCGTTCCTTTGCATAAATCGGTAGCTGTTTTTTGCGCAAATCAGTTCGATCAGGCATTTGACCTCCTCATCTCTAGACTTTATCTATTAGCAAGCGTGGCCTCCCTTACGACCTAGCTGGTGTCGAAATTCATCTAACTTGGGATTTACGTCATCCAGTTTGGAAATCGAGTTTTTTCGATATACAAGCATTGGCGGGGCCTTCAGCCAGATTTCGCCCTTGGAGGTCCGTTTCGCATATGTCATTCTTGGTGATGCCGCCTGTCATCCCCGGAATGATGCATCCGAGTGGCTGGCAACCCTAGGCAGCTGACCAGTTCACGAGGCCAATCTGCCCGCCCTGGTGGGCTTTCTGCTGGGGGCGGAGTACCGCATGCCGCTGGCGCGGAGTCCCCCGGCTCCGCAATCCTGGCGGTGGCCATAGAAGCCGGATATGCTGCCCTCGGGCGTCAACACGCTGAGCAGGTCGCGAAAGCTGGCCGTGCGACCTGTCACACGACGCCCGTCAGGTCCTGTTTGGCCGTGTACGCCAAATACCGCTGCCAAACCACGGTCGCCCTCCACCTGGTCCGCTATTGGACGACGGGCCGCTTCCGACCCACTTCTGCCATTCAAGATTCAAACTTGGATGCTGCAAAGCAGTCCCAGTCTGCAACACCCAATTTCTCGCTAGCGCGCGACTAGAACGAATCTCTTCTTGATGATGTAGGCCCCCCGGGAGACTGTCGCGCCCAGCCGGCAGTTGTGGTTAATTGCAAGCCTACGTGGGGAAATTCAAAATGTACGGGTCGGCTGGAGGTTCACCGACAGCGCTCTGCTTGATGCGGTCGACATCGAAAGGCTTCTGTAAAATCCCGTTAGTGAGTGCGGCGTACCGTCCCCCATTGGCGCTCAGCTCCATGTAGCGCGCTGGCTTAGCAACGAGCATCCCGTAGGTTTCAATCATTACTTGCTTGAAGTAGTAGTCACGGAGTTTCGACTGATCTTCAACTAGGCAGGCACACTCGTGACATAGCTTGAGCACCCATGTGTTGGCTGCTTCCAGCGCGAAATCACCGAAGTCCATGTGCTCGAGGTTGAAGCCCAGGTAGTAGTCGCCCAGTGGGGAGAGATGCACAGCTTGGCTGTTCCAGTCGTAGGCGGCGGAGACATACGAGGCGCGGCGCCCAGCTTTCTCGAATACTTCCTTGATGGAGATGTTCATCATCCAGTTGGACAGCTTCTCCCACTGATCAAGGCATTTGGATTCGTCCAGGTCAAATTTTCTGCTGAGGTACTGCTTCATGCGGTCTATGTTGGCTTTCAGAAAATCCGACATCGAAACATCGACCGGCAGCTTGAGATTGAGAACTCGGTTGCGGATTGCGTGAAGAACTGCAAAGTTGTTCCACCTCCACTCGAACTCTTGGTGCCGGTCTTTCTCTAGAAAAAGGTACTTAGCAACGGTATAGACCTCCTCGATGTGGCGCACATTGAGCAAAGCGACCTTGCTCTTGCCGAGTCGGTCAATGGCCTCACTATGGTCGACAACATCGTTCAGGATAGCGACGACGATGGCATAAAGCGGATGGCCCTTGATAGCCGAGCCCAATATCTGGTCTCGGACCTCTGCCGCCTTTTCCTTGAGTGGGCGCCGAGCCATTGCGAGTGCATCGTCACGATCAAGTCCCCACGCCTCCTTTAGGAACTCGCCGAACGCTTGACAAATCGCTTCTGCAGGAACTGCAACCATATATCTTTCCCTCTAATTGACTGCACCAGTTGATCTTTAGCAGCCTACCAGAAGCTGGCCGTCCGCGAACGGCGGCTCCTGGCCGAAACCGGCCTTCATCCCAACGTTTGGTCAAAATCCCAAGTTAATCGACGTTTTGCTCGCAAAATCCCAACTTGAGTGAGGCGATGGGACCAAAGTCAATGACGCATTTCGCGTAATTCATTGATTTGACGGCAATGCCATTCCCAAGCGCGCTGAACTTCGGCATGCGAGGTCTCCAGCCCGATTTCACATCTGAGGGTCCGATTTCGTGTGCGTCAGCTTAGGCGGTGCCGGTTACACGGCTCGGGTGGCCGTCGCCGGCATAGCCTCCCGCCGAGTTAACAAAACGCCTCCTTTCGGGTGCATCGTCCAGCAAGCACGCTTGGCGAGCTATCAGTTCGCAGCGTCAACGCCTACGCTCGCGGCCGGTCGGGCTCAACCTTCTGCAATTCAGCGATTCCCGCATCAAAAGCCGCGAGCAATGTGCGCTGCGGCTTGCAGTCGTCGTACCCCTGGACGACGATGGATCGGGCTTTGGTGAGCATCGCCAGTCGCTCGGCATTCGAAGTGCCGCATATCTCCGCCGGTCCCCCAAAGTAGGCTTCGTAAGCAGCCTGCCCTTCCTCATCCTGGTGTTCCATGGGCAACCAGTCGTCCAGGGCGGAACGGGCAGCGCCAAGCTTCTTGTGCACTTGACCCGAAAAACCCGCAGCGGACAAGCCTTGCATCAGAGAACCGAGCTGGCGATGCAGCTCGATGGGCATTGCTTTGGCCGGACGCCAGCGCGATGGGACGCCGGTTTGACCCCAATACGGTGTGGCGCCATTGCGATCGCCGTAGGACGGGCCAGGCCGCGATCGGCGAGGCTTTGCATCCGCTTCGCGTTGGGGGCTGACAAAATCGTCATTGCAGATGCCCGTCTCATGCGGCCAAGGGTTGGGTTCCTTGACGGCCGGCACCTTGGCCAATGCGTCTGCAACACGCAGCAGCAGCGCGCCGTCCGGGCCGATTAAGTGCGAGATACACTTGCCGGCATAGTAAATTCCCTCCCACTGGGGCACCACCATTTCCAGGCCGTTTCTCTCCAGCCAGTGAAAGCGCTTGGCTTCCATGCCCTCGACCGCAGCTGCATACGGCTCGTCCAGGCACACATAGCTCCCGCTCTCAGGGTCGAACCAGTCCGAGTCATGGTCTCTGCCGGGGATTTCGGTCAGCTGTCTGGAGATGGCGTCGTACTTCTTGGTCGATACCGGTTGTAGGCCTGTCGCTTCCATGAAGCGCAAGCTGCGCGCCGCCATCAGTAAGCGGTCCCGAGCCGCCTCTTGGCTGTCCAGGTTGGTCCGATGTTCCAGATGGTCGACGTACTCCATCCGGAAGCCTCGGAGCCCTCGCGCGCGACCGACGCGGTGCTTGGGTACGATTTCGACCAATGGCCGGGATAGGTGCACACACAGCAGTTCGCGGCCATGTCGCAAGACGTTGGGCATGGGGTCGCCCTGGCGTGGGCGCCGGATGAACCAGTGCACGGAGATGTAGACGGGAAACCCGCGCGCCTCATTTGCGGCGGGAAGCTGGCGTTTCGCGTGCACGAAGTTCTCGTAGCCAGCCTGGCGACTGGCAATATTGAGAGCGTCTGTGTGCGTGATCTTGTGCTCGCGGCTAATTTTCTTGGCGAGCTGCCTTATGCCGTTCACTGTGAGCGGCTTAATGTTGGCGGTATCCATGCGCTTCGATCCCCAAGGCCCCGTTTACAGAGTCACCGTCGCTCTGAAAGGCCGGAAGGAAGGCATCGGCCAATGGAAGATCAAAGCACTGCTCTAGGAGCTTCGGAAGACGGTGTCCTGCGCGTGCCAGCGCAGCGCCACTTTACCCTCCCCGAATCGCCTAAGTCAATCAGGCTCGCAGGCGCCTGCGGAGGGAGGCGCATAAATTTGGAACTACGGTCTTCCGATTGAAGCCATACGAATTGGGTCGATAGTCATCCGAGCCGGAGCTCGCCCCTGGTACTGAGGCGGTGAATTCAGCCTCCCTCGCCACCAATTGGTGGTGCGATGCGGTAGGCTGTACATCGCCTTTAATCCGGCGGAGGGGCGGCGCGCCAGCGCGGCGGTCGAGCGGGCGTGCTGCCCTTCAACTTCTGACCAGCTTGGTCGTGAACATAGACAGACAGCGACATGTGCTCCGTGATGTCGAGCATGATCGTGACGTCTGTCAGCTGCGGCTCGTGACCGCGGTGAATCGCGGCATGACCTGCATCTATCACCTGCCCGATCCGGTCTCGTTCTCGCGGGGAAAGATATCCATGAAGAGTGAACGCTTCGAGCTTCTGGGTAAAGTTTCCACAGTCACCGACAATCTCGTTCATTACCTGGTCAATGAGCGATCTGACGCCGGCCGCAGTTAGACGGAGGTAGCCTGCATTCGTCGCGCCGTAGATCTCTCGCAGCATGCCTGGCCTGGCGGCGGGGGATTTCGAGACTTCAACGCTATCGCACGATACCGGTTCCCGGTGTTCGAAGCTTCGTCAACCAGGCTTTAACTCCGTCTCGTTCGATGGATCGGATGTCGTAGCCTCTCGCCGAGATCGTAGTCTTCGCACCCGGGCTAAGCTCCGAGGTGGTAACGAGAACGCCATACGCCGCTTTCTCGGCTTGGACATCGGCATAAAGACCTTTGACGATCACCTTTTCGACTTTGCTCTTCTGCCGCTTGCACTGAACGATGCATAACGGGCTATCGTTGGCAGCCGCGTCCGACTTCCACACACGAACATCGACGCCGTCATCTCCGCTGCCAGGGCCGAGATCGACCTTATACCCATCGCGCTCATAGAACTCGGCAGTCAATTTCTCGAATTGGCGCCAGTGCATCTCTCCAAGCCGATCTTGGTTATTCGACAGATAGTCGATATACCGCTGATCGATAAACCGTCCCTTTTCGGGTTGTTGATCTGTCCCTTTGAACAGCCCCTCCAGCGCCAGCGGGTTATCCCATTCTTCTCCGATGGCTTGATGCGGGTTCATTTGAACCCCGCGAAACATTATTTGGTATGTCTCAATCGCAATCACAAGGCCCGCATTGCCAAACTCCTTCTTGATTTTGTCCAGAATTCGACGTGGATCAGTAGTCTTCCGATGGCGGCTTTTTATTCCGATACCCCAGAGGCGATTCATCGTCATACTGACGCGCATATAGAGATCGGCCTGATCCGCATCAGCTTGGAATCGGCGCATCATCTTTGCCTGGTCGCTGATGAAGCCTTGATACAGCTCTTTTGTGTATCCGATTCGGTGCAGCAGGTTGTAGTAGAGGTCCTCGTACTCCTCCGACCTTAGCCGAACATGTGATTTCTCGCCGTTTCGAACATCGTCTGGAAAGGACGTGCCGGTCAAATGGTCGCAGATTTCTTCGATCGACATGGCGAGACCGGCCTTATAGCCAGCGATCTCAGTCAGGTTGTCTGGCAGACCCTTAGGTCCAAAAACAATGGCGCCCATATTTGCTCTCCCCGGTTGTAGTGACAGAAGGATACAGTCACTTTACCGCGGCTTGCGGGAGTGGCGCGGGCGTTGGATCTCCTTAACCTTTACCCCGGGCGATGGCCGGCGCACCCGCGACGCGGACAAGCCGGCGTGCTGCGTTTGAACTTCCGACCGGGTTTGGTCATGGACATAGGCGGACACCAGCGTGTGCTTCTTGGTGTCGACCATAATTTCGAGGTCATCCAGTTGCGGCGTGACCTGCGTCTATCACCTGTCCGCTTTGGGCTCGTGCGCAAACCCGATTCCCCTGCCCTTTTGCGCGCCCTCGCGCACGGCCTGCAGGCCCTGGCTATGCTGCTCACGACCGTGGCGCATGCCAGCGTGGCGGCCCCGCGGTCGCCGCAAACTGTGCCCGCACGATCTCTCCAGCGCCGCCAGACTGCCGCCATCCAGCTGTGCTTTTTTCTCTCCTTGTCGCGTCGGGGCCGAGTTGCGGTGACGCCGGCCGGCCGCTCTGTGCTGACGCTGGCCAAGAAATTCCCCCATATGGGAGCCCCTTCACGACGGTATCACGCTTGGGTAGTCTGGCAACGCGATGTGGTCAGGTGTCGGGTACAGCAGCTGGTGCAACCGATCCATCGATACCTCTGCCTGTGTTGGAAGTAGCCAAAAATATATCGAATTCCGCGTTGGCCGGTTGAGCGCACTCCACGCCGCATTGCCGGTATCCGCGTTGCAACGTGGGCGGTGCCAAATCCAAGCGCGATCCGTTTAACGGCGACACGACCTCAAGTTATCTCGCAAGGCCGGGAGCGAAATCGCAGGCCAGCTTGCCGATACCGCAGAAACACAAGTTAAGTGACGCTTTGCTCACAAAATAACAACTTGAACGAGGAGACGGGAGCAACTTCGATGACGCGCTTTTTGCGACTTATTGATTTGATGGCAGTGTCCTTCCAACGCATGCTCAATTTCGACAGCGGCCTCGAGCGGATTTCCCCCGGACGGTCCTGTTTGATGTGTCAAGGTCAGAGTGACTCGCCTTCCTACCGGGAATGAAGCCTCTGCCCACGGCTGTCTGTTGATTCCAATAGGACATCCCCCACCGAACGAATTGACCGATGTCCAAGCCCGTTCTCGTCCTGACTTGTTACGCGCCCTGCTGCCCTGCTTGACCCGAGGCGCCTGAATGGCACACGCCCCGTCCTCCTGGTCCGATATTGGCCATGCAGCCCGAGTACGGCTGGCAAAGGATGGTCGGCCTCGGCCTAAGCCGCCCTTGGCTACGGGCCGATTGCGACCCTCTACGGTCATGGCCAAGGGAAATCGGAGGTTTGGTTTGGGGCCCCCCTGTGCGGCGATGCCGAACTCAAGTCGTAGACAGCGATTTGAAGAGTTGCGTGAGAAAGTTCTTTGCCATCGACGTAACGGATGTCGAAAGTCATCCAACTTGGGATTTACGTCATCGAGCTTGGGAATCGAGAATTCTCGATATACACGCACTGGCGCGGCTTCCGGGCAGATTTTCCTTCTGAAGGTCTAGTTGCATACGGCGCGGCAACTGATCCGCGCGCTGGCGACGGCAGCGGAGGTCGCGTCCTGGTCAACTTCCGACTCGGTCGAACCGGTCAATTACAAGAAGACGGCTCTGTATAAGCCTCGGCATCATCTCCGCCCACTTGAAAACTCGGGTTTGGCTGCACCACGAAGCGCCAGAGCGGCAAGGTGTCGCTTTTGTAGTCTTCTGGAATATGAAGTGCGAACGCGGTCGGATCAGCCGCGACATCGAGTGCGATTGGGCGCCTGTCCTTGACGGTCATTTCGCCATAGGCTGAGGTAACGAGGGAACTGAGATTGCCAATTGTCTCGCACTTCTGCCCTTCATGCGATGTCTCCGGCCGGGCTGTAATGACGATGCCGAGCAGCTTTCCATCTTGAACGATGGCCTCGCTGGTGTCAGGCCACCGTCCTGATCTCATCAGCCTGACAGCGATATCTTGCTCGGCACGATCAACAATCTCTTTACCCGCGCAAAACAACTTAGCGCTGCGAATGATGAATGGTGCACGTCCACGCTTGTCGACCGTGTGTGCCTCCGCAGGATCAGCAAGCAATTCAATCTTAAGTTCCGGCAAGGTTGCAATAGTCACATCCCCGATTAAGAACATCTCATTCCTCGCCATGGCGTTCGGGAACGAAATGATGAGATCGTCGTCCCTTTCCTGGAATGACTCCCGTGACAAGAGACACCAGATGTGCCAGCCTGAAAAGAAGACAGCAAATTTCAATGTCGCTCCGTTCATGTCAGCATATCGAGCCAGCTGGTCGACATAGTCGCGTTTTAATACGAAGGGCCGCTCGATCCCAGTGCCGTGACAATTTTTGACCTCGACAAGGAGCTGGCTCCGATCCCGAAGCACTAGCCGGTAATCGGGGATCTTTACATCGCCGTCAGCAACAAAGATATCGCCGGCATCTTCTGTCTTCACAATCAGGCACCGTCCGAGCGCACCGGCTACATGTGCGAACAGCGCTTCGACACGTTTTCCATGCAGCATGCTGAGGTTCGCCTGACCAGCCTTCAGCGATTTCTCGACCGCTTTAATAAAGTGCTGGTAATGAGCGTCGCTGCCTAACTGATAACCCGCTTCCCGGCCGATAGCTGTGTAAAGATTGAGCGGTTCGAATTTACCAGGGTTTCGCGCGATCCGTTTCATTTCTAATCTTTACCCTACAGAGGAAACTACTTTTCGGTTATCGCCGAACGGCCGGCGCCGGAGCGGCCACCGCGCAAGCGCAGGTGAGACCCAGCACCGTCGACGGCGTGTTCTCTATGCAGATCAGGCGTAGAGCGTCCCGGAGCGGCGAAGCTTCACGTATTGGACCGTGACGAACCTGGAGATGGCGGCGACGAAATCCTGCACCAGCAGGTCGTCCAGCAGGAAGTCCCGTAAGGCGAAGCCGCTCTTGAAGAAATCGAAGCGCGGCAGCGGTGTGTCGAGCGCCGCGCCAGACAGGTGCACGAGGTTGTTGCGGACGGCCTGCAGCACTTCGTCGAAATCCAGGGCAAGGTCTTCGGCCGTGACGCACGCTACCTGGTTTCTGG
>Ga0256900_1000618_pt1 | contig 11085 bp, 5 predicted proteins | sample MC6MC0688MT_FD_190190 | JGI IMG/M metagenome (GOLD analysis project Ga0256900, IMG submission 190190) | Metatranscriptome of enriched soil aggregate microbial communities from Iowa State University, Ames, United States - MC6-MC0688-MT... | ecosystem: Environmental > Terrestrial > Soil >... | reverse complement strand
TCGTTCTCTGTGGACGCGTCCGGCAACTGGACCTACAACCTGGACAACACCAATAAGGATGTTCAGGGCCTGAAGTCCGGTCAGTCCGTCACTGAAACGTTCACCGTGACCGTCGACGACGGCAACGGCGGTGTAGTCTCGAAGGACGTAACCGTCACTATCAACGGCACCGACGACGGCGCGGTCATCAACCCGGCTCAACCGGGCGATGACGCTGGCACCGTTACCGAAGACGTGAAGCTGTCCGTTGGTGGCAAGCTCGACGTGACGGATCCGGACGCCGGCCAAGCCGTGTTCCAGGCCCAGACGAATGCAGCGGGCAAGCACGGCACGTTCTCGATCGATGCCGACGGCAAGTGGACCTACAACCTGACCAACAACGACCCGGCTGTGCAAGGCCTGGGCGCTGGCAAGACGCTGACCGAGACCTTCACCGTTACGACGGCTGACGGCACGACGGGCGAAGTGGTTGTGACCATTGTCGGTACCAACGACATCCCGGTCCTGACCGGCAAGGCTGACGGTGCGGTTACCGAAGATGGCACGTTGGTGGCTGCCGGCAAGCTTGACGTCACCGACGTCGACACCACCGACACGCACACCTGGTCCGTCAACAACGGTGGCAAGGGCACGTACGGCTCGTTCTCGGTCGACGCGACCGGAAACTGGACCTACAACCTGAATAACGGCAGCGCGAACGTCCAGGCTCTGGCTGCCGGCCAGAAGGTTACCGACACCATCATCGTGACCGTCGACGACGGCAACGGCGGTACGGCTACCCAGACCATTACCGTCACCATCACGGGCACCAACGACGCCCCGACGATCAGCGGCACCGCTGTTGGAGCCGTCACGGAAGACGCTGCGCAAAACACCGTCTCGGGCCAACTGTCCAAGGTCGACGTCGACACGACGGATACCCACACCTGGACCGTCAGCGACGCGGGCAAGGGTGTGTACGGCACCTTCGCAGTAGACAACACCGGCAAGTGGACCTACTCGCTGGACAACACCAGCGCCAAGGTCCAGGCTCTGTCGGCCGGCCAGAAGGTGACCGACACCATCACGGTGACCGTCGATGACGGCCATGGCGGCAAGGCCACCCAGCAGGTGACGGTCACCATCACCGGCACCAACGACGCCCCGACCATCGGCGGCGTCGCCGCCGGCTCGGTGAAGGAAGACGGTACCCAAGTCGTCACCGGCCAGCTCACCAAGTCCGACGTGGACACCAACGACACGCACACCTGGTCGGTCAACAACGACGGCAAGGGTACGTATGGCAAGCTAGTGGTCGACAATACGGGCAAGTGGACCTACACCCTGGACAACGCCAACGCCAAGGTGCAAGCCCTGGCCGATGGCCAGCAGGTGACCGATACCATCACCGTGACCGTCAGCGACGGCCAGGGCGGCACGGCCCAACAGGTCATCACCATCACCGTCACCGGCACCAATGACGCCCCGACCATCGGCGGCATCATCTCCGGCGGCGTGACCGAAGACGGCACGCAAGTTGTCAGTGGCCAGTTGACCAAAACCGACGTTGACACGACGGACACTCACACGTGGACGCTCAACAACGCCGGCAAGGGCACCTACGGCTCCTTCGTTGTGGACGCCACGGGCAAGTGGACCTATACGCTGGATAACGCCAGCGCCAAGGTCCAGGCCCTGGCGGCCGGCCAGCAAGTGACCGACACCATCACCGTGACTGTCGACGACGGCCACGGCGGCAAGGCTACGCAGCAGGTCACGGTCACCATCACCGGCACCAATGACAACCCGACCATCGCGGGCAACGCCACCGGCGCAGTGAAGGAAGACGGCACGCAGACGGCAAACGGCCAACTGACCAAGACCGATGTCGACACGAACGACACGCACACCTGGTCGGTCAGCAATAACGGCACCGGCACGTACGGCACCTTCACGGTCGACTCGTCGGGCAAGTGGACGTACACGCTGAACAACAATGCAGCCAATGTCCAGGGCCTGAAGGAAGGCCAGCAGGTCACCGACACCATCAACGTGACCGTCGATGACGGCCACGGCGGCAAGGCGACCCTGCCCGTCACCGTCACGATCACGGGCACGAATGACGTGCCGGTGATCACCGGCCAGACCTCGGGCACGGTGACGGAGGACTACACCCTGTCCACGAGCGGCAAGCTGACCGTGGTGGACGCGGATGTGGGCCAGAGCGGCGTCATTGCGCAGACCAATGTGGTCGGCAAGTACGGCACGTTCTCGATCGATGCCAACGGCAACTGGACATACACGTTGAACAACAGCCTGGCGGTGGTGCAAAACCTGCCCGCCGGCGCCCTGCTCTCCGAATCGTTCAATGTCGTGACCGGCGACGGCACGACGGTTCAGCCGATCTCGGTGTCGATCGTGGGCACGAACGACGCTCCGGTCGCAGCCGACAATTCCGCGAATGTGGAAGTCGGCACCAGCCACGTCTTCACGGTTGCCGAGTTCGGCTTCAATGGCGGCGCCGAGGGCGACGCGCTGCAAAGCGTTATCATCTCGCGCCTGCCGACGGACGGCACGCTGACGCTCAACGGCACCCCTGTGACGCTGAACACCGCCGTCTCGGCTGCGGACATCGCCGCCGGCAAGCTGGTGTTCACGCCGTCGGCCAACGGCCTGGATACCTCGATCGGGTTCCAGGTGCGCGACACCGGCGGCACGGCACACGGCGGCCAAGATACGTCTGGCACCTACAACTTCGTGCTGAACACGAACAACATCGTGACCGGCGAGAACACGGGCAGCGGCACGGGCACCAACCCGCCGCTGAACGGCGGGTCGGGCGACGACGTCATCCTGGGCGACAAGGGCGGCACGGTCACGACCGTGGAGCCGGGCAAGAACTACAACATTGCTCTTGTCGTGGATACCTCGGGCAGTATGAGCTACGGCCTGAACGGAGCCACCGGAGTTTCCTACGAGCAGTCGCGCATGAAGCTGGTGAAGGACGCCCTGGTGGTCCTGGCCAACCAATTGGCCGGCCATGACGGCAAGATCAACGTCACGCTCATCGGATTTGCGACGAACAGCGGCGTGAACGTCAGCATCAACAATTTCTCGAAGGACTCCCTGCCCTCGCTGCTGAGTGCCATCAACGCGCTTAGCGCCAACGGCGGCACGAACTACGAAGCCGCCTTCAATACTGCGGTGAACTGGTTCAACCAGCAGAGCAGCAGCGGTAACACCGCCACCAATGGCTACGAGAACAAGACGTTCTTCCTGACGGACGGCGACCCCACCTACTACCAAACGACCAACTGGTTGGGCCAGACCGTCGTGGGCGGGACCGGCAACTCGACGGACGCGACGACCATCAGCGAGTCGCTGTCCGGCTACAAACCGCTGGCCAACATCAGCCAGGTCAATGCCATCGGCATCGGCCCGGGCGTGAACGCCGATATCCTGCGCGTGTTCGACAACACGGGCGGCGGCGGCACGGCCTATGCGCCGGTTGGCAGTGGTTCGGACACCACGCTTGCCAACTTCAGTTCGAATAACGGTTGGGGCAACATGTCCAGCTGGACCACCACCGGCACGGGCAGCGGCAGTTCGGTTTCGCGCAGCAACAGCGCGCTGCAGATCGTCGACACCACGGGCGGCACGCACACCACGGCAGCCAGCCCGACATTCACGATCAGCGCATATGGCAAGGTGACGTTCGACGTGACCACCAGCAACTACGCGACGGGCGACAAGTTCACCTGGACGCTGCAGCGTTGGGACGGCAGCAAGTGGGTCAACGTGGATAGCGGCAGCACGACCGCCGCGCTGTCCGGCACGACGTCCGTATCTTCGGCCGTCGTGGGGTCGGGCAGCTATCGCCTGCTCTATGACCTGGAGGACACGACCAACAACTCGCAAAGTGCGACGGTCCAGATCGACAACATCGTGCAAACGAGCTGGTCGTCCAGCAATGTGGTGGCGGCCCCCGGCGGCCAAGTAGATATCGTTCTGAAACCCGAGGACCTGACCGCGGCGCTGCAGGGTGGCAACATTACCAACGACCCGGCCGTGGTGGGCAACGACGTCATCAACGGCGGCGCCGGCAACGACATCATCTTTGGTGACACGATCAATACCGATCACCTCACCTGGGGCAATGTCGCCGCCGGTTCGCATGATGGCCAAGGCCTGAAAGCGCTGCAGGACTTCCTGGCTTACCAGAACGGCCATGCGGCGACCAGCACGGAGATCTACGACTACCTGAAGGCCAATCACGCGCAGTTCAACCTGCCGGACGATCCGCGCGGCGGCGACGACACCGTCCATGGCGGCACGGGCGATGACATCATCTACGGCCAGGGCGGCAACGACACCCTGTACGGTGATGACGGCAACGACATCCTGTATGGCGGTTCTGGCAACGACTATCTGCACGGTGGCGCCGGTAACGACGTGCTGGACGGCGGTTCGGGCAACGATACGCTGATCGGTGGCAAGGGCGACGACACGCTGTATGGCGGCGCTGGCAGCGACACGTTCAAGTGGGAGTTGAATGACCAGGGTTCGGTCGGCGCCCCCGCCGTCGACACGATCAAGGACTTCTCCAACGACACCATTGCCAACGGTGGCGACGTCCTGGATCTGAAGGATCTGCTGGTCGGCGAAAAGGACGGCACGCTGACGCAGTACCTGAACATCCACAAGGAAGGCAACAACACGGTCATCGACATCAACACCAAGGGCCAGATCGCCCAAGGTGCCGACCAGAAGATCGTGCTGGAGAACGTGGACCTGACGAACAATGGCCAGATGAACAATCAGGCCATCATCAACGACCTGCTGCAAAAGGGGAAATTGAACGTCGACCACAGCTAAACCGTAGTGCCCCAAGGGCAGGCCGGCAACGGGCTGCCCTTGGGCAGCAGGCATTTTTGATGCAGACACGCCTGCGAGAGTCGGAAAAATGTGAAAATCCGTTTCATGTCTTCGACTCACCGTTTCCGCGGCTCGCTGAACCTGTGCCGACTGGTTTTGCTGTGCCTGGCTTGCGTCTGGGGCGGCAGCTTCGCCCTGGAGGTCAGCTCCGACCGGCTGCAAAGCCTGGCGGCCAGCCGCTATGGCGCAAAGGGCGCGAAATCGGTGGGAAGCTGGCTGCAGCTGCTGCACAATCCGCCGCCGGCGCTAGAACGGGACAAGCTGACGCTTGCCAACGACTTCTGGAACCGCGCGCTGCTCTCAGGCGAAGACCAGACCATCTGGGGGCAAGCAGACTACTGGGCCACTCCGCTGGAATCGTTGGGCAAAGGCGCCGGCGACTGCGAAGACTATGTAATCGGCAAGTACTTCACCTTGCTGTCGATGGGTGTCCCCGCGAACAAGCTGCGCTTCATCTACGTCCGTGCGCGCGTTGGCGGTCCCGCCAGCAGCAGCCAGGTCGCCCACATGGTGCTGGGCTACTACGAAACCCCGAATGCCGTCCCGCTGGTGCTGGACAGCCTGATTTCAACCATCCTTCCGGCGACGCAGCGTCGCGACCTGACGCCGGTCTTCAGCTTCAACGCCGACGGCGTCTACGTTGACGGCAAGCCCGCCGCGCCGGTTGACCGCCTCAGCCGCTGGCGTGATCTACTTCAACGCATGGAACGGGAAGGCATACGCCCCTGACCGCCGGAACCAAGACTATGTCCATACTTCGACAGCTACTGCTCAGCGTTACCCTTGCGATCGGCGTCATCCTGCTTGGCACCTTGGCGCTCAGCGTCAACTCGGCACGCGAATACCTGTCGGGCCAATTGCAGGTGCAGAGCACCGATGCCGCCGTATCGCTGGCGCTGTCCTTGTCGCAACCCGCCAACAATGACCCCGTCCTTCAGGAATTGCTGGTGTCGGCGCTGTACGACGGCGGCCATTTCTCGCTGGTGCGCCTGGCCGATCCGGAAGGCAAGGTGCTGATCGAACGCAAGTCGGACGCCACGCCGAAGTCGGTTCCCACCTGGTTCCAGAAGCTGGCCCCGCTGGACACGCAGCCTGCCAGCCATGCCGTCAGCGACGGCTGGCGCCAGATCGGCGAAGTCACCCTGATCGCCAACGATGCCTATGCCTGGGAAGCCTTGTGGCGCAGCAGCCTGAAGATGATCGCGCTGGTCGTGGGCGCGGGCGTCTTGTGGGCCGTGTTCGCGTTTGTGCTGGTGGGCTGGATCAAGAACCGCCTGCTGCGCGAAATCAGCGACCACGTCCGCAGCATCGGCCAGGACACGCCGCCGGAGCAGGTGGAAGCCCGCGTGCCTGAGCTGTCCGGCGTCGTGCAAGCCTTGAACCAGACCCGCGAACGCGTATATGCCAGCGTCGAAGAGCAGAACGCCAAGATCGAATCGCTGGAACTGGAGCTGAACCAGGATCCGGTCACCGGCCTGCCGAATCGAAAATACTTCGTCAACGAATTCCGGCGCGCGCTGGAAGCACCGGCTGTCGCCACGAGCCAGTCGGCATCGCGTTCCATCGCCGGCGGCCACGTGCTGGTGTTCCGCCAGCGGGATCTGGCGGACCTGAACCGCCATATGCCCCGCGAATTCATCGACCAATGGCTGCGCGCCGCGTGCCAACGCATTCAGGGCACGCTCAAGACCTTCAATGTCGCCACGCCACTGCTGGCCCGGCTGAACGGTTCCGATTTTGCGCTGCTGCTGCCCGGCTGCGCGGCGCCGCAGGCAATGATGGTCGCCGAACAGTTGCGGGCGGACCTGCATGCGTCGCGCATCCCGGTCGGTGAAGGCCATCTGTGCCGCTGGGCGCAGGCCATGACCGACTACGGTTCCGGCAATCAGGCCGGCCCGGTGCTTGCGCGCCTGGACTTCGGTTTGATGCGGGCGGAAAGCGCCAACAACGATCAGGTCGTGATCGCGGGCGCGACCGACATGCAGTCGCCGTCAGAATCCGGCGAACGCGCCTGGAAGGACGCCATCCTGACGGCGCTGGAGAAAAACCAGTTCGAACTGGCGACCGAACCGCTGCTGGCCGCCGACGGCCGCAAGGTCCGCACGGAGGCCATGCTGATGCTGCGTACGGCGGCCGATCAGGTCGCCATTCCCGCCACCCTGTTCATTCCGCCCGCGGTGCGGCTGGACTTGGTGGCCGATTGCGATCTGGAGTCCGTGCGCCTGGGCCTGGAATGGCTGGTGGCCCACGAAGGCCAACTGGCCATCCGGGTCGCCCTGCCCTCATTGCGAGGCCAGAAGTTCTTCCGCCAATTGGCGCTGCTGCTGACGGAACATCGTGGACTGGCGTCGCGCCTGTTCCTGGAAATCGATGCGCATGGTCTGGTGGAATGCCACGAGCAGATCGCCACGCTGGCGCGCGTGGCGTCGGAATTCGGCGCGCATATCGGCGTGCGCCGCCTGGCGCAACAGTTCGGCGCCGTGGCGCAACTGCATACCCTGCCCTTGTCCTATGTGAAGCTGGGAGGCGGGTTCGTCGGAGGCATGTCGCAAAGCCCGGGCAGCCAGCAATTGACGGCTTCCGTGCTGGAAACCGCCCGCGCCCTGAATATCGCGGTCTATGCCGAAGACGTGCCCGATGCCGAAACGCGCCGCATCCTGTCCGAGCTGGGTATCAGCATCATGCGCGGGCCGGGCGTGAAGCCGGCGGCCAACGCAACCTGACCCCGGGGCCGCGTTATTTCTTGGCTTGCTGATACAGCGGAAGCACCTGCTGCGCGGCAGCCTGCAGGTCGCTGATGCGCGATTCGGCCGAGGGGTGCGTGGACAGGATTTCCGGCGGCGCGTTGCCGCTGTCGGCCGCCCCCATCTTCTGCCACAGCGTCACTGCGGCACGCGGATCATAGCCCGCCCGAGCAGCCAATTCCACGCCCATGCGGTCCGCTTCGGTCTCGTGCGTGCGGCTATTGGGCAGCGTGAACATCACGCTCGTGAGTTGCCCGCCCAGATCTGACGCAGCGTTGGAACCGGTCGCGATCGACAGCACCTGCAATCCCAGGTTGGTGGCCATCTGCTGCGAAACGCGTTCGCGGGCGTGCTCGCGCAGCGCGTGGGCAATTTCGTGGCCCAGCACAGCGGCCAGTTCGTCGTCGGTCGGCTTGATCTTGGCGAGCAGGCCCGTATAGACGGCAATCTTGCCGCCGGGCATGCACCAGGCGTTGATCTCGTCGCTCGTCAGCACGTGCACTTCCCACTTCCAGCCGGAAGCGTCCGGGCGGAAGATGCCTGCCTGCGCGATCAGCCGCTGAGAAATGGCTCGCACGCGCGCCACCTGCTGCGCATCGCGGTCCAGCAGCCCTTTGGCTTGAGCCTGCTTGAGGATGTCGGTGTACTGCTGGCTGGCCTCTTGCTCGAGCGCTTGCGAGGGCACCAGGCTGGACATGTATTGCGTACGGTTGACGCCGATGGCGCCGGACTGTGTCGTGTTCATGCCGGTGCAGCCAACCAGGGCCGCCAGCGCAAGCGCCACGGCCGTGCCGCGCAACAGATGACGTTTACGGTTCATGTCGGTCTCCAACAGACGATGGCGGGAACGCTCGCGTGTCAGAGCGGATCGCCGCACTGGCCGCGATGGCGCAGCGCATGATCGATCAGCACCAGCGCAAGCATGGCTTCGGCGATGGGCGTGGCGCGGATGCCGACGCAAGGGTCATGGCGGCCCAAGGTCTGCACCATGACCGGCTCGTTCGCGCGATTAACCGAACGGCGCTCGACGCGGATGCTGGACGTGGGTTTGATCGCCAGGGACACGGTGATCGGCTGGCCCGTCGAAATGCCGCCCAGCACGCCACCGGCGTGGTTGGTCAGGAAACCGTCGGGCGTGATCTCGTCGCCGTGTTCGGAGCCGCGCTGCGCAATGCAGTCGAAGCCCGCACCGATGGACACGCCCTTGACGGCGTTCAGGCCCATCATCACGTGCGCGATGTCGGCGTCCAGCCGGTCGTAGATGGGTTCGCCCCAGCCGGCCGGCAGGTTTTCCGCCACGACTTCAATACGTGCGCCGACCGAATCGCCGTCGCGGCGCAACTGGTCCATATAGGCTTCCAGTTCCGGAACGACCTCGGCATTGGGCGCATAGAACGGATTGTTGGAAACTTCATCCCACGACAGGAACGGGATCGCGACCGGGCCCAACTGGCTCATGTAGCCGCGCACTTTCACGCCGTACTGCTCGGCCAGCCACTTCTTGGCGATGGCGCCGGCCGCCACGGTGGGCGCCGTCAGGCGCGCAGACGAGCGGCCGCCGCCACGCGGGTCGCGGACGCCGAACTTGCGCCAATAGGCGTAGTCGGCATGCCCCGGGCGGAAGGTGTCTGCGATGTTCGAATAGTCTTTGCTGCGCGCGTCGGTATTGCGGATCAGCAGGCCGATCGGCGTGCCCGTGGTGACGCCTTCATAAACGCCGGACAGGATCTCGACCTGATCGGCCTCCTGGCGTTGCGTGACGTGGCGCGAGGTGCCGGGACGGCGGCGGTCCAGTTCAAGCTGGATGTCGGACGCGTCCAGGCTGAGTCCCGGGGGACAGCCATCCACGACGCAACCGATGGCCGGCCCGTGGGATTCGCCGAAATTCGTGACGGTAAAGAGGGTACCTAGGGTATTGCCGGGCATAGGAAGTCAACAGGTCGGATTTGCGAGCAACCCCGATTATGACACCGCCGACGCCAAAGCCTGGATTTCCGAGGCCGGCGCAGGGCGGCCCAGCAGATAGCCCTGCATTTCCCTGCAGCCCAGGGACTTCAGAATTTCGCGTTGGCCTTCGGTTTCGACGCCTTCGGCCACAACGGGCAGGCGCATCGCCTGGCACAGTCCGAACAGCGCGGAAACGACTTCACGGCTGCCGGCATCGGACTCCAGCGCCGAAATGAAACTGCGGTCGATCTTCACCCAGTCGATGGGCAGGTGGCGCAGGTGATTCAGGCTGGAATATCCACAACCGAAGTCGTCCAGCGCCACCCCGATGCCTTTGGCGCGCAGCGTGTTCAGGATCTTGACGTGCCGCTCGTAGTGCAGGATGAAGATCGATTCCGTGATCTCAAGCACCAGTTTGTGCGGCGACAGCCGGGTGGCCGCCAGCACGTCGGCTACCAACTGCACCAGCCCTTCCTCGTTCATCTGCTTGACCGACAGATTCACGTGAACCCGCCAAGCCGGCGGCCATAACGCCGCCTGCGAGCAGGCCCGCTCCAGAATCCAGGCCCCCAGCGGAACAATCAGCCCGCTGCGTTCAGCCAATTCGATGGTGACTGCTGGCGACACGCTGCCCAACACGGGGTGATGCCAGCGCAACAAGGCCTCGCAGCCCTGCACCACGCCGGTCCCACTGTCGCAAACGGGCTGGTAGAAGAGTTCGAACTGCTCCATGGCGGGCGTGGTCAACGCCAGGCGCAGGTCGTTTTCCAGGCCTTGCTGATCGCGGTGCCGCGCCAGCAGCCGGAAGTCGAACAGATTCCATCCAGGGCCACCCCGCTCTTTCAGCGGAACCATCGCCACCTGCACGCAGCGTTGCATTTCTTCCACAGTGCGCCCATGGTCAGGGTACAACGCGGCCCCGACCCGGAAGACGGCTATCAGGGGACGGCCCCCCAATTCATACGGGGCGCTCAGGTCTTCCAACAGCTTGGCCGACACCTGCGCCGCCCCCACCTCGTCCACTTCTGGCACACAGAGGGTAAAGCTGTCGATGCCGGTGCGCGCCACCAAGCCGCCCAAGGTGCGGGTAATCAGGCCCAGACGGTTGGCCACCTGAACCAGCAGCGACTGGTCTTCGCCGGCACGCAGCATGGCGCTGATCTCGGCGTATTGTTCGAAACTGACCAGGAAAAAGGCGCCCCGGCGTGCCGGCCCTTCCGTTTGGGCCAGCCAGGCGCGCGCGCGGCGATGCAGCTCCTGCTGGCTCAGGACGCCGGTCAATTCGTCACGCGTCAGCCGCCCACGCAATGCACGTTCCCTGCGGACGAAAAACACACTTATCGCCGCAAGTGCGCCCGCGAGCGTCAGGCACAGTGCGAGCAGGTAACTCTCACGCACGGAGCCCCCTATCTAGAAACCCCTGGCGTTGCGGTCCGAGAAAGAACCCAAGGGCTGTAACATTTTTTAAATTATGCATTAT
>Ga0256900_1000613_pt1 | contig 11117 bp, 9 predicted proteins | sample MC6MC0688MT_FD_190190 | JGI IMG/M metagenome (GOLD analysis project Ga0256900, IMG submission 190190) | Metatranscriptome of enriched soil aggregate microbial communities from Iowa State University, Ames, United States - MC6-MC0688-MT... | ecosystem: Environmental > Terrestrial > Soil >... | reverse complement strand
CACTTATCGCGCTCTACAAAAAATTAACTTAAATCCAACCTAGCATACTCGACATTCTCTTAAAGATAGATTTATATTTTAAAGCTGATAAATCAATCTAAAAAATGAACTGATCGCATTTTCCTTCCTTCCTACTGGAAAACCGACAGCCATACCGACGGCTAATTTATCATTCAGGCCTAGTTTTACTTGTGGTCGAAGTGTCGTCTCCAAACTGCCCGACGCAACTTCCTGATTGACTTCAAGTCCAATAAAATGGTCTGTTTGTGGCAATGCATAATGGAAAGAGGTGTTGATCTGCCAATTCATTCCCGTCTTACCTGATTTATAATGATAAGCAATCTCCGGACCTGTATAGATCAAGGTATGCCAGTTTGAATGCCAACTTTTAGCGGCCACAAAAAAAGGATTAAATGCAGTGCCACCGTCCGCGAAATTAAAAATCTGCGTATAGCCAACAGCTAATGTTGTTGCCTGTTTCTTCGAAACATAGAAGGAATATTGTGAGGACAACCTTAACCTTTCGAGTTTATTGCCCGAGGAAACATCGGCCATTTTACTTTTTGTATAGGCAAAGTCTGTCTCTACTTCCAGCCCCAATCGATCTATGGGCGCAAACTCATATTCCGCCAAATAGCCATATTCATCTGCCTTGCCCATTTTTTTGATATCTGCGCCAACATTAAACTCCTTCTCGCCCTTCCTTGCACCTAAATCACGAACAAGATCATTATATAAGGGTTCAGCATGATGTACTTTATCAGGTATATATTGCCCTTGTTGCGCTTGCGCATTCGTTGTCCCCAGTAGCATCCAGGCCATCAGGAAAGCTCCAGAAAATTGTATGATTGTGTTGTTGTTTTTCATACAACAAACCTCCCAATGAATTATGGAAACAATTGGGAATGTATAGCTGCTATCTTATCAGATCTTTAGCCTCGCTCGTAAGGATGGATCAAGCGCTCCCTTATGCAACATTAACGTGATGGTTTTATAGTTGACAAATTCCTTGGTGACATACATATATCCTTTAAAATCATTGGCTTTACCCCATGAATTTTTAACAAGGTAATATTCTTTTCCATGCTGATCCTTGGCAAGCCCGACGATATGCATCGCGTGATCATCGGTGGTAGCCCAGTTGTCGAAAGCTTGTTGCCGCTCTTCGGCCGTAATCTTCTTCTCAGTGCTTGGTTTTACGAACATGGTTTTCTTTTCGTCGTTAGACATCTTGTCAAATGGTTTTTCAGGGACGTAAGCAATACCGTACTGCCAGGAGAAACCCTTCTCTGACACATCTGTAGTCCATGCAACCGTATAGCCTTGTTGCAACGCCCTATCAATAATGCTCGTTAGATCCTGCATGGGCAGATTATAAAAACTATCAAATGACCAATTATCCGGTACCAATAGCACAAAAGGCTTATAGTAAGGTTGATCTGTTACAGAAGCAAAGCCAATATAATCGTCCGGGTCAATCCCGATCACCTGATCTGCAAATGTGCGTGCTGTATACACCTTTCCTTTATAGTCGAATTTTTCGGGCACTACCCCTAGATGCGCATCCAGTGTAGCGCTATAGGCTTGTTCCCAATTGGGAGTCAAGGGTCTACCCTTGACCAATACTTTGAGCATTGCATTTAATAGAGGCGTCATCTCTCTGAAATCATTGTAGGTATGATTACCAGGCAGTCCAGCATAAGCCGATCGAGGCATCGCGCCATATTTACGGAATACATTCAATACATCATGTAATTGCCCACCTTCACCCATTGTCAAGCCACCATGGAGGCGTACATAATTATGCGCCTTATCCAAATAGGCCTGTCTAGCGGTAAAGACCTGAGAAATTTCAACGGGTTCTTTCCCCATCCGAATCATCTCCGACTCCAAAAATGAATTGCCAGTGTATGACCAGCAGGTATTCGATGCTCCTTGTTGCTTGACCGGCGTGCATCCTAGGTTGATGACATCTGTAAATACATACTCGGTTTTAATTCTCTTGTATTTATTTTTATTGAGCATCTTACGAATAAATGTCGCAAGCAATGCTCCAATAATCAAAACAAGAATAATAATGATTAGCCTTTTATACTTTTTCATAATTCCCCATTAACGTCCGCCACTGATCATTGCTGTAAACCGGGGCCAGAACTGCTTTAATAAACTATAAATTACCAAACCCAATACAATTATAACCGTAGGGCATGCCAAGTATAAGAACAGCAATAATCCCTCAGACTGTGGCTTGAGTACCTTAAATAAAAATTTGATAATAAAAACCAAAGGTAATCGATGGTAGGCAAAAATAAAAAAGCTGCTATTGGCCAAGAAGGTGTTTGTCCGCCAGCTTTCTTTTCCTATAAAATGAGTTGCTATGGACACAGTCGTAATAAGACCTATGATAATTCCAGCACAATACAAGTCAACCCACCACCTTGAACCTAGGAAAAATAGCTGTGCCGCGACGAGCAGGATATACAATGGCACGACAATTGGCAGCATCGGCCGCATACCACTGACAAAGTTTTTATTGTTGATACTAAAATACGCCCCTGCAGTGAAGAAAAAGAAAGAAACCGTACTCAGTCCCGGCAAATAAAAAAAAGGATTAAAAATCCAAAGCAGTCCCATTATAATCACAGCATAAGTTTTCAGCTTTTTAATAAGTATAAAGACTATTGGAGAAAACAGCACCACGACCATCAAATCACGAATAAACCAAAAGGGAGAGTTAATAGGTAAGGATTTATTCAAATGTGGATTTACTTGGGAAGTATCCCAAAAGGACCAAAGCCAATCCAACAAGCTATAATCTGTTATTAATTTGTTTCTACCAGAAACCAAGCTTCCCGATAAAAACGTTTGCGCAAGCAAAAGAAATAAGATGACCAACAGGTTCCAGAAAATATAAGGAATCAAAAGCGATCGAACACGTTTTTTTAATTTTTGAAGATAAATCTCGGTGGAAAATGTCGCTGTTTTATAGAAGAATAAAAAGCCTGAAATAAAAAAGAAGAGCGGTACACAGACCTCGAAGATAACTTTGGAGAATAAGAAAAAGATGTGCGAAAAAATAGGATAGCTAGCAAAACTGATCTGCTTTACACCAGCCATCACAATATCCGAAAAATCCGTATGGATAAATACCACCCCCACAATCAAAGGGAAGCGTAAAAAATCAATGGTCTTTGACTGCAGCTCATCTCCAGACATTTTATAAAGATAATCTTTACCCATTAGTTAGATTTAAATTATGTATTGGAGCCCTTAAATTACACATTTCTAATTAAATATCCATTATCTGCTTTGATTCACCCAATTTGAACATGCACATTGCAAGTAGAACTGGGCCTTAAATAAGACATCGGGGACAATATTTAATGTACCAAAAGCGTTACATATATAACTAAACCGAACTAAAATAGGAGACATTATGCCGCCTGCTTAACATAAACTATCACAACAAATATTAATAAAGGGTTAATACATCATTTCCATTTTCTATTGTATACAAATCAATTCAGATAAGAGCTAAAAATGCGCCCAATAATTCAGTATTTTCTTCCCATTTCTCTTGTACTATCCCCTTTCATTCTCTCAGCACAAGAAGCTGTACTAAGCGGCATCGTTCGTGATGCAAGTACCGGAAAGCCCCTTCATGGCGCAGTCATTATCACAGTCAATGACAGCATAGGTGCCACCTCAGACCTACGCGGATATTATCACTTATCACTTCCCAGGGGAACACATCGGTTTGCGATCAGTTACATCGGCTACCAGCAACAGATAGCTACTATCGAACTACTCCAATCCCATGAAAGAAATTTTGAACTGAAGCCCTTTGCCAATCGAATGGATGAGGTGCTGGTATCCGCCAAAGAGAAGGGTGAATCGGTCGATGATCCACACATGAGTACAGTCCATCTCGCCATGAAAGATATTAAGGATGTCCCCGTTCTTTTTGGTGAAAAAGACCTCTTAAAAACCATACAACTCTTGCCGGGGGTACAAAGTGGAGGTGAAGGCTCGACCAATTTTCATGTACGTGGTAGCGATGGTGGACAGAACTTGATTCTGCTTGATCAGGCTACAGTTTATAATGCTTCGCATCTGTTTGGTTTTTTCTCCATCTTTAATTCCGATGCAATCAAGGATGTGCAACTCTACAAAGGTGGCATACCGGCCCAGTTTGGCGGACGGATTTCTTCTGTATTAGACATTTCCATGTTGGATGGTAACAAAAAACAGTTCTCCGGTGAAAGCGGGCTGGGAATTATTGCTTCCCGGATCAAACTTGAGGGACCACTCACACAAGATAAGAGTTCTTTTTTATTCAGCGCCCGCCGATCCTATGCAGATTCATTTTTAAAACTGGCAAAAAGTAAAGATATGGATAACAATAGTCTGTATTTTTATGATTTAAATGCCAAGCTCAGTATTAATCTGGGCAAGAGAACCAGCCTATACTTATCGGGCTATCATGGCAAAGACAATTTAAAGTACAGCGACCTATTTCATATTGCTTGGGGGAACAGCACTGCAACAGCACGGTTGAACCATCAGTTTAATGATAAAATATCCAGTAACACATCCCTTATTTACAGTGGGTTCAACTATCAGGCTGGGGTTTCCAGCCAACAGATTGACTTTCAGGTCGCCTCCAAAATCCGAAACGCGCATGCAAAGCAGGATTTTTCCTATTATGCGAATGCCAATAATACCATCCGGCTTGGGCTAGGAGCATTGGCACAATCCATCAAGCCAGCCAATCTCTCCTCCGATAAAAATCAATCAGTCAATCCAACCACCATTGAAAACCAGCGCGGGATTGATCTAGGGGGATATATCTCTCATGAATGGAAACCTACAACCGACTTGTCCCTACAGTATGGTGTCCATGTCCATGATTTTATAGTGCTAGGCAAAAGGACCTTCTATCAATTTGACAAAAACGGAAAGCCTGTTTCCGAAAAACGTGATAACAGCCGGATTGCTAAACATTATATCAATCTGGAACCACGCATATCAGCCAGTCTTGTACTGAATGAACAAAGCAGCTTAAAAGTCTCCTACAACCGTATTGTGCAAAACCTACATCAACTGACCAATACCACGGCAAGTCTACCCACCGATCAGTATGTACTCAGCAGTCCCAACATCAAGCCGCAACGTGTGGACCAGGCTGTCTTGGGCTACTTTCGTACTTTTAGGAACAAGCAATATAACTTTTCGGTCGAGGCTTACTATAAAAGGCTTAGTAATCAGATTGATGTACGCAATGGAGCTACCTTACAGGCCAATACCTATTTCGAAGGGGAGTTGCTCTTTGGTGTCGGGCGGGCGTATGGCCTGGAGGGCTACCTGCGCAAGAACAGCGGCCGTCTAAAGGGCTGGATCAGCTATACTCTATCCAAAAGCCGTCGCAAATTTAACGGGATCAATGAAGGGAAATGGTTCAATGCACGCCAGGATCGTACACACGATCTCGCCGTTGTAGCGAATTATGCGCTTTCCAATAGCTGGACACTCAGCGGAACATTTGTTTTCAATACCGGAAATGCCGTTACATTTCCCAGCGGGAAATACCTTATCAATGGCAAATCCATATTCTACTATACCGAGCGAAATGGCTATCGTATGCCCGACTATCACCGCCTTGACTTGTCAGTAACCTATGATCCACACACAACTAACAAACGTTTTCATTCGAGCTGGACGATTGGTGTATATAATGCCTACAATCGAAAAAATGCTTATACCATCGACTTTCGGGAGGGTAAGACTAACCCAAATCTGACAGAAGCTTACAAAATTGTTTTATTCGGAATTATTCCATCCGTCACGTGGAATTTTAAATTTTAAACACCATGCATGTTAGACAATCTTTTACCCTATCCTGTCTGTTGCTGCTGATTTCCTCCTGTGAGGAAAAAATGGACCTTGATCTCAATAAAGCTGCAGCTCGCGTTGTCATCGATTCCCAACTATCCGATGCCAGTTCAGTTCAGCGGATCCGCATTTCACATTCTGTGGGATTTGACGATCCGATCAATACTTCCGGGATCAAGGGAGCAACGGTATCAGTCAAAGACAACGAGAATAGGCTCTACTCTTTTCAATATGAGAAAGACGGCTATTATATCCATCGTAACTTTAAGCCCGTTGCCGGCCGGATCTATACGTTGAATGTTGCAGTACAAAAGCAGCAATACAGCTCAAGCTGCCAGATGCCAGCCTATGTCGCCGTGGACTCCACCGGCATTTCAGAAAAAAGTCTCAATGGTAAAACCTATTTTTTTGCAACACTGACTTTTAAAGATCCCGCCAAGGTTGCCAATTATTATAGCTATACCTTATCTATCAATGGTGGCCCCTTTCGCTTTGCCAATGCACAATCTGACCAGTTCAACGATGGATTGAAAGTGACACATTACATCTCCGACTTAGAAACAGACTTATTCTCCGGCGACGAGGTCGTTGTTCGCCGCTATTGTGTGGATGAAAAAACATATCGGTACTGGAACGAATACCAAAATAACAACCTCAGCAATGCCGCACCCAGCAATCCGAAATCCAATATTTCCAACAATGCATTGGGCTACTTTTCCGTCGCGTCAGTAAAAGAATATCAATTAAAGATCGGGCAGTAATCAAAGCGCTGTCCGAAAAAAAATTTACTACCGATTATCGCTTTCTTCTTTACGACCTTCGACGATAAGCTCGTTTACTTCAGCCATTTCTCCTTGTTCAAGATGCTCGATATCTTCTGCCTGTTCGTCTGAATAACGGTCAATGAAAAAAGTACAGCCCATCGGAAAATGGTCAGATCCAACAGAAGGATAGATAAACAATTTATCTATAAACACATTGGGACTATGGAATAACAGATCCAAGGGTACCCGGAAAAACCAATAATTGGCGTGGAAAGTAGATAAGATCCCACGTCCTATACGTGCATCGATCAGCTTGCTGGTTTTCTTAAACAGCACTGAGGATCTCGCCCAAGCCACATTGTTAAAGTCCCCCGTAACCACCACGGGCATTTTATAATCACGCACTTTTTTTGCCACACTGAGCAGATCGCCATCCCGTTCTTTGGAGTTTTCCTCCTCTGTAGGACTTGGTGGTGGTGGATGTACCGCAAAAAAGACAAAACGATGGCCATCTTCCGTTTCCAGTTCAACTTCGATACTTGGAATATCATCTGCAACAAAATAGTGGACCTGGCTTTTATTGACTTTCAGTTTGGTATAAAAATGCATCCCATAGGTATTGTCCAAGGTAACCTTGACAGCATTTGGATAGTCCGATTCCAATACCCTTAACGCCTTTTCCCATACCGCATCACTTTCCATGGTCAGGAAGATCTTGGGTTGTTCTTTCCGAATCAAATCGATAAAACGATCGTACTCTTTATTGAATTGCAGCACATTGCAGGAGATCAGCTTGATGCTATCCGAAGCATCTTTTCCCTTCTCGTATTTATCCTTACGCCAAAATTTAGTATAACGTACCAGGATAAATACATGATAGCCGATCAATATTGCCTGCGCTATCTGGATGCTCCATATCCAGGGCGATTCCGCCACCAGATAAAAGCCCCAGGCCAATACGGGCACCTGAAAGACCAGCAGCTGCAATTTAATAAATTCGGCCACACGAAAGACCCAGTGCTGGCAACGGATAAAAGGCAGCAAGCTAAGGACAATCAAGAGTCCTGATAAAACAAGAAATAAAATCTGCATATTGATTTCAAAATTACTTCACAAAGATATTGTTTGAGTGAGATATTCCCTATCTCCTAATCGATAGAAAGATCATACAAGAAAAGTTACAATTTTTCTATCATCCTAGATCTAATTATTATCAGTATAACTATTTGGACCAACGAACGTTTATTTTATTTTGAGAAAATGACTATGTCCCGAGCAAAAAAGTAAAATTTAGGCTTACCGGGATCTTTGGTATATTTTTTGAGTCAACCTGTTCTATTAAACAATCAGCACTAAATGGTGGGGACTATCTCCTGTAATGAATACTATTATATCGACAAATCCGTTTTATACAGATGAATTCAACAAAAGCTAGAACCATCAAAAAAAATAAACCAAAACACAAATAATTACAATGAGCAAGAAAAAAGACAATTCAAGATGGCTTAATGTGGCCATATCCTGGGGAGCAAGTATCGTCATCATCGGGGTACTGTTCAAGATCCTCCACATTGGTGGCAGCACTGCCAACTATATGATTGGTATCGGACTCGGTGTTGAGGCGCTACTTTTCTTTCTGATGGGATTCAATCCCCCAGCGCCAGAACCAGACTGGAGCCGTGTCTATCCTGAATTGGACGATAATTTCAATGGCGAGCTCCCTGTACGTGGCAAGGCAGTTGTAGCACAGCCGGCAGGTCCATCGGCAACAGCCGCATTGGACAAAATGTTTGCAGATGCCAATATTGAGCAGGCAAGTATCGAAAACTTGGGCCGTGGATTACGTGACTTCAGTGAGAAGGTATCCGCTATCAACAAACTATCTGACGTGTCATTGGCAACAGAAGAGTTTACACAAAAGCTGCGCACAGCTACATCAAAATTTGACCACCTGAGCTTAGCCTTCGAAAAAGCGTCGGAAAACCTCGTGGCCATGTCCAACACCTCCGGTGATACGGCAAATTACCACGATCAGGTCAAAAATCTGACCAGCAACCTCGGTCAGCTGAATGCCATGTACGAGCGTGAACTCCGCGACTCAGCATCTCATTTGCAATCCATGAATAAGTTTTATGAGAACTTAAGCTATACCATGCAAAACTTCAACGAATCACTGGATGACTCCAAAGCCTTTAAAGAAGAAGTAGGCAAACTGGCGAAAAATCTGAATGCGTTAAATGCCATTTATGGCAATATGCTTAGTGCCATGAACCAGCCGCGCGTATAATTTACCCTTGTATTACTTAAATTAGAAAAAATGGCATTAGGAAGAGAAACGCCAAGACAGCGGATGATTGGCATCCTTTATCTGGTCTTGCTTGCTTTATTGGCACTCAATGTACCAGATTCGATCTTGGATGCGTTCAAAAATATCAACAACAGTCTCGAAACATCTAAGTCAAATGTCAATACAGCTGTACAACAGCTGTTCGCTGCATTTGAAAACACCAAGTTAAAAGAAGAACCGGCACGCGCCAAGCCTATTTACGATAAAGCTAAAAAGGCACAAGCCATTATTGGCGAATTGGATAAATATATTCTATCCCTGAAAGAAGAGTTTGTCAAACAGGGCGGTGGTTACGATGAAGAAAAAGGAGATCTTGTCAAACGGGAAAATGAGGACATCTCGCCCAATCTGATGATCAATGAGAAAAAAGGAACCATCCTCAAAGACAAAATCAATGACACCCGTGCCAAGTTATTGGCATTGCTAACACCTGAAGAACAGAAAATGGTTTCCTTTTCACTGGAAGCCAAGAATCCGGAGAAATCGGTGAATGGCAAAAAATCATGGGAAGAAATTAATTTTGGCAGTGGCACGCCGCTTACAGCAGCAATGACTATTCTGACAAAAATCCAAACGGATGCACAAAATGCAGAGTCAGATGTTGTTAAGATTATCTTAGGTAAAATGGATCAGGCAGTGGTCAATCTGGATAAGTTTGCAGCTGTAGCTGTTGCACCGACCTCCTACCTGGTACAGGGACAACCCTACAAAGCCGAAGTCTTTTTAACGGCATCCGATTCCAAGTCCGAACCAGCGATCTCTGTCAATGGCTCATCCCTACAGATTGTTGATGGTAAAGGTGTATACGCTGTACCAACGAACCGGGAGGGTATTTTTAGCTGGACCGGGGTAATTAAAGTTAAACAGACTGATGGTTCCTATAAGGAATACCGGACGCCACAGCAGACCTATCAGGTGGCCCGTCCTTCGGCCGTTGTATCACCAGATAAAATGAATGTGCTGTATATCGGTGTCAATAATCCAATTTCGGTTTCAGCTCCAGGCACGCCTACAGATAAAGTACGGGTAAGCATGAGCGGTGGCAGCATATCTAGCGCAGGAGGCGGAAAATACAATGTGCGGGTAAGTTCGCCGGGCACAGCTCGCATCTCGGTATCGGCTGAAGTCGCTCCTGGTAAAACACAGACTTTGAGTTCAACCGAATTCCGTGTCAAAAGAATCCCGGATCCAATTGCCAAATTTGCAGGTAAAACCGGTGGATCTATGGCAACAGTAGCGCTGAAAGCACAAAATGCACTGTTTGCGAAACTAGATAACTTTGACTTTGATGCATCCTTCAAAGTAACCAAGTTCACGATGATCCTCGCCAAGCCACGTGCGGACGCGATTGTCCTTTCCACCTCGGGTGGACAATTAAGCTCCAGTATGTCATCAGCATTAAATGGCATTGTACCAGGTACTCGTGTGATCTTTGATAATATCGTAGCAGTTGGCCCAGATGGGACATCCAGACAGCTTAATGCAGTCGCATTGACCGCAAATTAGTAAATCACCCCTACATTTATACATTAGGCCTGTTCTTTTAGTAGAACAGGCTTTTTTTTAAATCCATGCCTACCGATAGTAGCAAATCCATGGCTTTAGACCGAAACGTACACTGTCAGAGCAACAAAGATGTTATAAACACCTCAAATTCAAGAAAAGATATTATCTTTATATTAATAGTTATTCTAGCTTGCTTTATAACAAACCTAGTTCAAGCATATTATTATGGGAAAGAAACCGAAAAACGAGCTTTCAAAGTCAGTATCACGTCGTATCGATGAGATTTTGCGTTTGACAAAACTTCCTATCCAGGAGTTCGCCAGCATTTCGGGTATCAATATCCGATCTTTGCAGGGCTATCAGGCCGGCGGCATTCCCATTACACTGGAATCGATACTAAAAATCTGTACAGCCTTATCAATCAATTTCCATGATTTCTGTGATTTTAACAAAAAGTTAAGTTTAAAAGGACAACCACCAGCCACAGCCTCTCCTATAAAACTGAATAAATTCAAAAAACCGTCAGATAATGCAGCGGAAGTCATCCGTCTCGCAAAGCAAGAAAAAAGTGAAAAGAATAAAGAGTATCGCGATCAAATTACCAATAT
>Ga0256900_1000610_pt1 | contig 11137 bp, 8 predicted proteins | sample MC6MC0688MT_FD_190190 | JGI IMG/M metagenome (GOLD analysis project Ga0256900, IMG submission 190190) | Metatranscriptome of enriched soil aggregate microbial communities from Iowa State University, Ames, United States - MC6-MC0688-MT... | ecosystem: Environmental > Terrestrial > Soil >... | reverse complement strand
TGGGGCGACTTCGGGCCGGACGACGAGCTGGGCAGGCTGAACCTGCTGACCGAAGAAAAGGTGCTTCAGGGCGTGCGCGAAGTGCAGGCGGGCAAGGTGTTCTGCCTGTCCCTGCCGCTGGACTTGCCCGGCGGCAACGTGCTGAACCCGCGCCGTCATGCGCCCACGTTGAAGCCCACGTTCCGCGAAGGCACGCCCTACCTGAACTTTGCGATGTCGCAGGTGCAGCCCGAGGCCGTTGACGTGCTGTCGGACGATCAGGTCACGCTGTCGATGCAATACTCCACGCAGTGGGACGGCCTGTGCCATGTGGGCGCCATGTTTGATATCCAGGGCGATGGCGAGCCGCGCCGTGTCTACTACAACGGCTTTGCGGCGGGCGTTGACGTCTTTGGCGGTGTTGACCCGGACACGTCCGACAACGCCTGCTGCCCGCCCGGCGGCTCGTATGCTCGCAAGCTCAGCGTCAGCCGCTACGCCGAAAAAGGCATGCAAGGGCGCGGCGTGCTGGTGGATTTGGCGCGCGCCTTCGGCCCGGGCCGCACGCTGGTCGGCCACGAACAACTGCAAGCCGCCATGCGTGACCAGCACGTCGTCGTCGAACCCGGCGACATGCTGGTCCTGCGCACTGGGTTCGCCGAGCGCGTCGTCGCCATGAACGGCCAGCCCGATCCCCACGAACTGGAACAAACGGGCGCGGTGCTGGACGGCGCCGACCCCGCCCTGCTGGACTGGATCACCGCCAGCGGCATCGCCGCCATCTGCGCCGACAACTACGCCGTGGAGTCCTACCCGGCGCGCACGTCCGGCCCCGGCCATTCGATCTTGCCGCTGCACCATCACTGCCTGTTCAAGCTGGGCGTGCCGCTGGCCGAGCTCTGGTACTTGAAGGACCTGGCGGACTGGCTGCACGCCCAAGGGCGCAACCGCTTCCTGCTGACCGCCCCGCCCTTGCGCATGCCCGGCGCGGTGGGTTCGCCGGTCACGCCGATTGCCACGGTGTAAGCCATGACCGCAGCAACCTCGACCTTTTCCGCGCACCTGGACGCGCTTGCCGCCCGCCGGCCCGACGCCACGCTGCTGATCGATCAAGACCAGCGGATCAGCGCCACACAGTTGCGCGCACACAGCCGCGCTCTGGCCGCAGGGCTTGCACGCATCGGCGTGCAGCCCGGCCATCGCGTGGCCGTGTGGCTGCCCAATTGCGCGGCCTGGGTGGAATCGTTTCTGGCCTGCGCGCATCTGGGCGCGCTGGTGCTGGCCGTCAACACGCGTTTTCGCGCGCTGGAAGTGGCCGACATCCTGGGACGCGGCCAGGCCGATTGGCTGGTGTTCTGGCCGGGCTTCAAGGGCATCGACTTCGCCGGGATTCTTGATGGCGTCGCCCCGGAGCATCTGACGCGTTTGCAAGGCGTCGTCACGCTGGGGGCTGACGATGAACACGCGCCAGCTACCCTGCATGGCAAACCGGCGCATCGCTACGCAGACCTGCGCGCCACCCCAACCCCGCCGCCCGCGGCGCATGGCAACGCGGGCGTGCTGTGCTTCACCACGTCGGGCACCACGTCCAAGCCCAAGTTCGTGCTGCACGACCAGCAAACGCTGCTGCGTCATGGCGCGGCCGTGGCGCAGGCCTTTGGCTACGATGAGCACAGCTGCGTGCTGGCCAGCGCCCCGTTCTGCGGGGCGTTCGGCTTTGCGACGCTGGTGGGCGGGCTGGCGCAAGGCGTGCCCGTGGTGTGCGCGCCGGTATTCAATGCGGCGGAATCCGCGCAGGCCGTTGCCCGCTACGCCGTCACGCACACCTATGCGAACAACGAAGCGCTGGTGGGCATGATGCAGGCGGCCGCCCCCGGCACGTTTGCGTCGGCGCGCCTCTTCGGCTTCGCCAGCTTCACCCCCGCGTTGGACAACATGCTGGACTTGGCGCGCGACGCCGGCGTGCCGCTGACGGGGCTGTACGGCTCCAGCGAACTGATCGCGCTGGTGGCGGGCCAGCCACGCGACCCGCAAGAGGGCGACGTGTCGGCCCGCCATCAACCGGGCGGCACGCTGATCTACCCCGACGCCCGCGTGCGCGCTCGCGACCCTGAATCCGGGCAAGTGCTGCCGCACGGCCAATCCGGCGAAATCGAAATCTTGTCACCCAGCCTGATGCAGGGCTATCTGGACAACCCCGACGCCACGCGGCTAGCGGTTACGGATGACGGCTATTTCAAGACGGGCGACCTGGGCTACACGCTGACCCCGCGCCAATTCGTCTTCCAGACGCGCATGGGCGATTCGCTGCGGCTATCCGGCTTTCTGGTGAACCCCGTGGAAATCGAGCAGGTCGTCGAAACCCTGCCCGGCGTGCGCGCCTGCCAGGTAGTGGGCGCCACCCGTCACGGCAAAATCGTGCCGTATGCGTTTGTGCTGCTGCAAGCCGGCGCCACGGCCGACCCCGCCGGCTGGACGGCGGCGTGCAAGGCGGCGATGGCCGGTTTCAAGGCGCCCGTGGGCTTTACCGTGCTGGACGCCTTCCCGTCCGTGGAAAGCGCCAACTCGGTCAAGATTCAAAAACACCGCCTGCGCGACATGGCGGAGGCTATGCTCTCGGATCTTTCCCCTCCGGCCGCCCCCTGACCATGCCCGCCCCCAAGCTCTTCTCGCGCAGCCCCCAGCCGCTTTATCTGCAAGCGGCGGCGCTGTTCCGCAGCCATATCCAGAACCGCACCTGGCGGCCGGGCCAGCAGATCCCGCCGTTGGAATCGCTGATGGAAACCTACGGGATCTCGCGGGCGACCATCCGCCAGGCCTTCGGCCTGCTGGAGCAAGACGGGCTGATCCGGCGGTCACGCGGGTCTGGCACGTTCGTCAATGCCGAGCTGCCGGAAACGCCGACCTTGCTGATTCCCAAGACCTGGGCCGAAACCGTCGAGCTGAGCAATCAGCTGGGCACGGTGTCGCTGGTGGAATCCAGCGCCGATTCTCCGCTGCCCGACTCGCTGGGCATGCCTTGCGAGGCCGACCGCAGCGGGCTGTTCCAATACCTGCGCCGCGTCCACACGACCGACGCTGGCCCCTTCTGCTATAGCGAAGTCTTTCTGGAAAGCGGGCTGTTCCGCAAGCATCGCACCCGCATCCAGAAAAGCACGGTGGCCCCGGTGCTGGATCAGTTCTACGGCGCGCGCATCACCGAAGCGCGCCAGGTGCTGAACGTGATCGAAGCGGGCCAGGAATCCGCCGAGTCCCTGCAAATTCCGGTGTCGTCCCCCGTGGCCGAACTGCGCCGCTATGCCTGCATCGACGGCCGCGTGGTGTATTTCGCGCGGCTGGAATTCCCGTTCCGCAAGGTGCGGATGGAATTTGATCTGCTTGCCCATCGCTGAGTCGCGCGCCCTTCGTTCAACCGCCCAAGGAGCTCCACCCCACCGCCACGTCCATTTGCGCGGCCCGCCCCCAAACCAGAGCGCCATTGAAGCGCCAGCAAGTTTCAGACAGATCCGGCACAAGAGGAGACAAACCATGGCTTACGCCAACACGCCCCGGATTTCCATGCATTGCCGCAGCACGATGACCCGCTTGTTCGCCGCTACCGCCCTGTCGGCGGCCGCCGCCGTACCGGCCTGGGCGCAGCAGCCCGCCGCCATTTCTGACGACATCGTCCGGCTTGGCTTGATTTTGGACATGAGCGGCGTCTACGCCGACGTCACCGGCAAAGGCAGCGCCACCGCCGCCCAAATGGCCATCGACGATTTCGGCGGCACGGTGCTGGGCAAGAAGATAGACCTGATGGTGGTTGACCACCAGAACAAGGCCGACATCGCCGCCGCCAAAGCGCGCGAATGGTACGACACGCAGAAAGTCGACGCCATCATGGACGTGGCGGGTTCGGCGCCCGCGCTGGCCGTGCTGGAAGTGGCCCGCGAAAAGAAGAAGATCGTGGTCTTCAGCGGCCCCGGCACCGAACGCATCACCAACGACCTGTGCTCGCCCTATTCCGTGCACTACACCTACGACACCTGGTCGCTGGCCAATACCACCGCGCGCGCCACCGTCGAAAAAGGCGGCAAGAGCTGGTACTTCCTGACCGCTGACTACGCCTTCGGCCACACCTTACAGGCCTCCGCCACCGAGGTCGTCAAAGCCAATGGCGGCACGGTGCTGGGCGCGGCGCGCCACCCGCTGGGTTCCAGCGACTTCGCGTCCTACCTGTTGCAGGCCCAGGCCAGCAAGGCGCAGGTCGTGGGGCTGGCCAATGCCGGCGGCGACACGGTCAACGCCATCAAGGCCGCCAGCGAATTCGGCCTGACCAAGGGCGGCCAGAAGATGGCGGGATTGCTCTTGTATATCAACGACATCCACGCCATCGGCCTGGACGCCGCCGCTGGCCTGACGCTGACCGAAGCCTTCTACTGGGACATGAACGACCAGACGCGCGCGTGGTCGCAGCGCTACTACGACAAGCTGAAGAAGATGCCCAACATGAGCCAGGCGGGCACCTATTCGTCGGTGATGCATTACCTGAAGGCCGTGCAAGCAGCCGGCACCGATGCGCCGGACGCCGTGATGAAGCAGATGAAGGCCACGCCCATCAACGACTTCTTCGCCACCAACGGCCGCATCCGCGAAGACGGCCGCATGGTGCACGACATGTACCTGTTTGAAGTGAAGCAGCCGTCAGAATCAAAACGGCCTTGGGACTACTACAAGCTGGTGGCGACGTTACCGGGCGATCAAGCCTTCATGCCCTTGTCGAAATCGACCTGCCCGTTGGTGAAGAAGTAAGCGGGGCGTCAACCCGGGCATCCCACACGAAACCAGCGGAACACGCGGACGGGCGCAAGCCCGTCCGCGTTTTACACTGCACGCATTGCCGCAGGATGCCTTGATGACCACTCTCCCCGCCCGCCCCATTCCCGCCACCATCGCCGCCGTCGTCCGAGATGGCCACGTGCTGCTGGTGCGCCGCGCCAACCCGCCCGATGAAAACTGCTGGGCATTTCCCGGCGGCAAGATCGACGCCGGGGAAAGCATCGAAGCGGCGACGGCGCGCGAATTGTTTGAAGAAACCGGCGTCGTGGCCGACCCCCTGCATGTCTTCGACGCCGTTGACGTCTTTGACCGCGACGACGCAGGCGCCTTGCGCCGGCATTTCATCCTGATCGCCGTGCTGTGCCGCTGGCAGTCGGGCGAACCCGTGGCGGGCGACGATGCGCGGGACGCACGCTGGATACCGCTTGCCGATCTGGAAGGCCATGAACTGGCCACAAGCTTTGGCGTGGCCCGGCTGGCGCGCAAGGCGGCGGCGCTGACGGCGGCGTTAGCGCCAGGATTGGATTCCGGAGCGAATTCCTAAGAGATGACCCTCACCATGTTCGACGCTTACCTGTCCGGCTGGAACCTTTTGCCCGACGGCGCACCGATCGAGACGCACGCGGCGCGGCTGCTCCCTGTCATCCACCAGGGCGCGCCCGCCATGCTGAAGATCGCCTTGCAAGAAGACGAACGGCAAGGCGGCGTGCTGATGCGCTGGTGGGACGGCCACGGCGCGGCCCGCGTGCTGGCGCACGACGACGACGCCATCCTGCTTGAGCGTGCGATGGGCACACGCTCACTGTCCGCCTATGCCCGCACCGGCCGCGACGACGAGGCCACCCGCATTCTGTGCGGCGTGCTCACCGAGCTGCACGCGCCGCGCGCCAAGCCGCTGCCGGCCCTGCGCGGGCTGGAGGAATGGTTTACGGATCTCTGGCCCATGGCGCAGTCGCATGGCGGCATTCTGGCCGAAAGCGCCCGTTACGCGCGCGCCTTGCTGGACGACCCGCGCGACGTCTGCGTGCTGCATGGCGATATGCATCACGACAATGTGCTGGATTTCGGCGAGCGCGGCTGGCTGGTCATCGACCCCAGACGCCTGACCGGCGAACGCACCTTCGACTACGCCAACATCTTCTGCAACCCCGACCTGTCCGACCCGGTGCCGCCCGTCGCCACCGTGCCCGGCTGCTTCGAACGCCGCTTGCAGATCGTGGTGGATGCATCCGGCCTGGAGCGCCGCCGCCTGCTGCAATGGGTCGTGGCCTGGTGCGGGCTGTCAGCCGCCTGGTATCTGGGTGACGGCGACGATGCCGCGGTCGACCTGAACATCGCGCATCAGGCCCTCGCGCTGCTGCGCGCCTGAACTCCCGGCATGATCGGGTAAGGTGTAGCCCCTGCACCCCTTATCTCTTCATTCCAGGAGCAATGAATGACCGGATTGTTTATCGTGGTGGCGGCGCTGGCGTTCCTGATGCTGGCGGCGTATCGAGGCTATAGCGTGATTCTGTGCGCGCCCATTGCTGCCATGGGCGCGGTGCTGCTGACGGACCCGTCGGCATTGGCGCCCATGTTTTCCGGCGTGTTCATGGAACGCATGGCGGGTTTTGCCAAGCTGTATTTCCCCGTGTTCCTGTTGGGCGCCGTGTTCGGCAAGCTGATCGAGCTATCCGGCTTTTCACGCGCCATCGTGCAGGCGGTGCTGCGCATGATTGGCGCCGAGCGCGCCATTGTCGCCATCGTGCTGGTGTGCGCGGTGCTGACCTACGGCGGCGTGTCGCTCTTTGTGGTGGTGTTTGCCGTGTACCCGTTCGCGGCCGAGATGTTCCGCCAAGGCGGCATTCCGAAGCGGCTGATGCCGGGCGCGATTGCGCTAGGCGCCTTCACCTTCACGATGACGGCGCTGCCTGGCACGCCGCAGATTCAGAACATCATCCCCACCACCTTCTTCGAAACCACGACCTGGGCCGCGCCCTGGCTGGGTTTGATCGGCGCGGCATTCACGTTGACGGTGGGGGTCGCGTATCTGGAATGGCGGCGCAAGCGCGCGGCGGCTGCGGGCGAAACCTATGGCACCGAACTGCGCAATGAACCGGTCACGCCCGCCAACGAACGCAACCACCATCCGCTGATTGCGCTGCTGCCGCTGGTGGTGGTGGGCGTGATGAACTATCTGCTGACGCGCTGGATTCCGGGCTGGTATCCGGCCGGTTCCGAAGTGAACCTGCCCGGCCTGCCCAAGCCCATGGCCGTCAACGTGGAAGACCAGGTGGCGTTGTGGGCGGTGATGGGCGCGCTGATTGCGGGCATCTTCACGATCTTGCTGTTCTCGTTTCGCAGCATCAAGGCGCACTTTGCCGAAGGCAGCAAGAGCGCCGTGTCGGGCGCGCTGCTGGCATCGATGAACACGGCGGCGGAATACGGCTTTGGTGGCGTCATTGCCGCGTTGCCCGGCTTTCTGCTGGTGGCCGATGCGTTGAAGGCCATTCCCGATCCGCTGGTGGGCGAAGCCGTGGCGGTGACGTCGCTGGCGGGCATTACCGGCTCGGCGTCCGGTGGCATGAGCATTGCGCTGGCGGCCATGGCGCAAACGTTCATCGACGGCGCGCACGCCGCCGGCATTCCCATGGACGTGCTGCACCGGATCGCCGCCATGGCCAGCGGCGGCATGGACACGCTGCCGCACAACGGCGCAGTCATCACGCTGCTTGCGGTGACGGGTCTGACGCACCGCCAGTCTTACGGCGACATCTTCGCCATCACGCTGATATCGACGATGTCCGTTTTCGTGGTGATCGCCGTGTACTACCTGACCGGCATCGTCTGACCGAAGGCGTTGGCGAAGACGTCCGCGAGCCACTGGGTGAAGACGCGCACGCGCGCCGACACCTGGCGGTTTTGCGGATACAGCACAGATACAGGCATGGGCGCGGGCGGCCAGCCGGGCAGCACGATCTGCAACTGGCCCGCCGCCAGTTCCTGCTCCACCCGATAGCGCGGCACCTGCACCAGCCCCAAGCCGGCCACCGCCGCGCAGGTATAGAGTTCGGCCCCCGTCACGCTGACCTTCGACGCGGCGCGCACCTGCACGTTGCGGCCATCCACCATGAAGTCCAGCGGAATGCCGCGCCCCGTGGCGCTGGACAGAAAATCCACGGTCTGATGATGCGCCAGGTCTTCCAGCCGCGCCGGCACGCCAAAGCGCGCCAGGTAAGCGGGGCTGGCCACCGTCACTTGCGGCATCTGCGCAATCTGCCGCCCTGCCAGCGATGAGTCCTGCAAGGCCCCCGCGCGCAACACGCAGTCCACCCCTTCGCGCACCAGATCGACCAGGCGGTCGTCTTCGCCCAGGTGCAGAACGATATCGGGATAGCGCGCCAGAAATCCGGGCAAGCCGGGCATGACGAAATTCTTGGCCAGCGTGCCTTGCGCATTGACCCGCAGCAACCCCTTGGGCGCGGTGTTCAGAAACGCGCCATCGGCCTCTTCAAGATCGGCCAGCAGGCGCACGCAGCGTTGGTAATAGGCTTCGCCGTCGTGCGTCATGCGCACCTGCCGCGTCGTGCGTTCCAGCAGGCGCGCGCCCAAGCGCTTTTCCATGCGCTTGATCAGCGTGGTGACGGTGGCGCGGGGAATTTGCAGGTCTTCAGCCGCCTGAGAAAAACTGCGGCGTTCGGCGATGCGCACAAACACCTGCATTTCTTGAAAACGATCCATGGCGGGCGGCCCATTATTAATGCAGATGGAATTATGTTAGCGAATATAGGGTAATTATCTTCCGTTTGGAATAGTTCATGATTCGTTCCATCCCCACCCTGTAGACGGAGTAATCCTCATGACCCAACAAGCCCCCCAACGTGTTGCGCTGGTGACTGGCGGTTCGCGCGGCATTGGCGCGGCCATCGTGCGACGCCTGGCCCGCGACGGTTTTGCCGTGGCCATCAACTATGCCTCGAGCGCCCACGAAGCCGATGCGTTGGCCGCGGAGATCCGCGACGCCGGCGGCCGCGCGCTTGCCGTGCGCGCCGACGTCTCGAAGGCCGCCGAAGTCACCGCCCTGTTTGACCAGGTGCAGGCCGAACTGGGCCGCATCGACGTGCTGGTCAACAGCGCGGGCGTACTCAGCGTGCAGCCGCTGGCCGACACCACCGACGAACAGTTCGAACGCACCTTCGACATCAATACGCGCGGCACCTTCAACACGCTGCGCGCGGCGGCGACCCGGCTGGCCGATGGCGGCCGCATCGTCAACGTGTCCAGCACCACCATTGCGCTGAACCTGCCCGGCTATGCGATCTACATCGGCAGCAAGGCGGCGGTCGAGAGCTTTACGCATGTGTTCTCGAAAGAACTGCGCGGCCGCCAGATCACCGTGAACGCCGTGGCCCCCGGCCCCGTCGCCACCGAGCTTTTCCTGAAAGGCAAAAGCCCGGAGCTGATCGAACACTTCACGAAGCTGCCGCCGCTGGAACGCCTGGGCCAGCCCGAAGATGTTGCGGGCGTGGTGTCGTTCTTGGCGGGGCCGGACAGCGGCTGGGTGAACGGCCAGATTCTGCGCGCCAACGGCGGCATCGCCTGACCGCTTACGCCATCGGGGCGGGTGCGGGCCACAGAAGCTGGCCCGCCCTGCCCGTCTTGCTTAGAACCGGTACTGCGCCGTGGCGACAACGGTGCGCGGTTCGCCGAACTGGATCTGGCCGGCGCTGGTGGCCGAGCCGTAGTAGGTCTTGTCGGTGATGCTGCGCACCGCCAGGCGCCAGTCCCATTTACCCGTGCGGTATCCCAGCAGCGCGTCCCAACGCGCATAGCCCGGCAGCGTCGTCAGGTTGGTGTTGTCGGCATAGCGTTCGCCCACAAAGGTCAGGCCGGTTTCGCCATACAAGCCCTCGGCGGGTTTGTACGTCAGGAATACGCTGCCGTTGCGCCGCGCCACGTTGCTGATGCGGTTGCCGGCCAGGCCATTGTTGTCTTCCACGATGGACGCGTTCTGCAAGCCCACGCCCCCACGCAGATACCAGTTGCCGGCAAGGCGGCCCGCCGCGGTCAGCTCCACCCCGCGTGACCGCTGCTTGCCCGTCAGCAGCACGAGCGTCGGGTCATTGGGGTCCGTCGTGCGGCGGTTGTAGAGTTCCAGCTGATAGACGGCCAACGTCGTGCTCAGCTGCCCGTCCAGCCAATCGCTCTTCACACCCACTTCCGTCTGGCGCGTGTGTTCCGGGTCCAGGTCGTTGGTATTGCCGCGCGCATTCGGCGTGATGCCGATGGTGCCGCCGCCCGTGGGCGAAAACGTCTTGCTGTAGGACGCGTAGAAGGAATGGTCGCGCAGCGGCGTCCACACCAGGCCCACGCGCGGGCTGACGCCGCTGCTGTCATGTGAGGCCGACGCGTCCAGCAGTTTGTTCGTGGAATCAATGCTGAAGCGGTCCATGCGCACGCCCATCAACACCTGCCACGCGTCGTTCAGCTTGATCTGGTCTTGCAGGTAATAGCCCTGGCTCTTGACCTTGTGGCGCGCATCGCTGCTGACCGCCATGCGGCCGTTGTGCTGCAAGGACAGGTTGGGGTCGTACAGGTCCAGCGCCGGCACGGGCTGCGCGCCCGGGCCGCTGGTGGCGGCCGAATACAGCGTGGGCGAACGGTCCTGATGCGAGAGTTCAACGCCAAACAACACGCGGTGTTCGATGCCGCCCGTGCGGAACAGGCCTTCGGTTTCCAGGTTGTTGGTGATGTTGCGCGTGGACAGGTTCTGCTGCCAGCGCGTGCGCGTGACTTTGCCGGTGGCGGCGTTGTAGCCGGTCAGGTAGGTGTTGTCGAAATCACTATCCAGCTTGAAGACGCCCAGCGTGTAGCGCAGTTGCCAGTCGGGCGCCAACGTGTAGGCCAGGCGTGAACGGAATGACTGCGCCCGGTCGTCGATGTAGTCACGATCTGGATCGCCATAAACGGTGCTGCGGCCCACGTCGGCCGGGCGGCCGTTGACGCTGGGGATACCGCGGTCGGGCGTGCGGTCATAGCGGCTGTACTCGTACTGCACCAGCCAGTCCAGGTTGGGCGTGATGCGCCAGTTGATGGCGGGCGCCACCAGTTGGCGCGTGCCGCCGATCTTGTGGCGAAAGCTGTTGGTGTCTTCCTGGCCCACGTTCACGCGCACGCTGACGTTGTCGCTGGGGTCGGCGCTCAGGTCGCCGTACACGCTGCGCAGGTCCCAGCTGCCGGTCTGCGCTTCCACGGTGGATTCGCGGCCCGGCGTGGGCGCCTTGCTGACACGGTTGATGATGCCGCCCTGGCTGCCCCGCCCGTACAACACGGCGGCGGGGCCTTTCAGCACTTCGATGCG
>Ga0256900_1000602_pt1 | contig 11266 bp, 2 predicted proteins | sample MC6MC0688MT_FD_190190 | JGI IMG/M metagenome (GOLD analysis project Ga0256900, IMG submission 190190) | Metatranscriptome of enriched soil aggregate microbial communities from Iowa State University, Ames, United States - MC6-MC0688-MT... | ecosystem: Environmental > Terrestrial > Soil >... | reverse complement strand
ATAGTTACTACTAGTAAAAGAAATATTACAAGATCAAATAAGAAAACATATTATTATAACTTTAAGAGTGGGGTTTAATACCCACATACACATATATTATATAGTACTATAAACAAATATATCATGGATCCTGTGAAAGAGTTTGTAAATGAAGTTATTCAGAAAACTCATTTTTGTACATGTATGGGTAAAACTTCTTATATGGAAATACAAGGACATTCTAAAGGAAAAGTTTGGGCTTGTAAATGTATGTTTCCTTTTGAAATTGAAAAAGGTCCTTGTCCATGTGGATGTAAACAAGAGGTAGAAACACCCAAATATCATGATGGTGATGAATATGGATACGATTTTATAGATCAAGTTGAAAAAGCTCGTTGTAAAAGTCATAATATATTTTTAAATATTGATATACTAAATAAACAAGTATATTGTCAACACTGTTTAGAGAATAATGATAATGAAAACAAATCAAGAAGTCAATCTATCAATGTATTAATGGAAGATTATAGTCAAGGAAGAGAATTAATGAATAAACACTATAAAAATATACAAGTAGCTCTAAACAAATTATCAAATGATGAATTAAATCGTCTTTCAACAACATCTACAAAAATATATCACCCAACCAATCCAATATACAGAGGAGAATCTATTCCTCTAAAATCTATTGAAGCTGCTAAACAAACAATTTGTAAAATACCAAAGTTCCTTGAGAAGCATCCAAAATCTTTTAGTCAATTAGTAGATCTATATCAAGAAATGGAAAGGATCTTTTTTGAGATCAGCTCTATAGAGATTGTAAAGAATTCCAATTTTTAATGTATCAATATATTAATTTATTGATAAAAAATAAACCTCACCTAAAGAAATCATGATTAATAAAATGATTTTTTTTTATTTGAACTTTAGAAAGTGGAATCAAAAGTTGGCATAGTACCAACCTCTTGATATGGTGATGAGGATGGTTGTATACAGCCTAAACGAGGTGAATCTTGTTGTTGGATTTCCTGGTCTTCATTGGCAAGGATGATATCATTATCTTGAAAAGATGTATTAATAGTAGCTATATTGTTTGGTATTATTGGTTTGGATGGATGTTCTGTTTCTTCATTGGCTACAACACAATTATAGTTATTTAGGTCAGGAATTGTTCCCAGAACCTCTACCTTGGCTATTTGAATGCCATGAATCGCTTGTACAAATGCCATGTAAAACAAATGTTCCTTTTCTGTCAATTCTTGAAGAAGTGTATCAAATATATTATCCCAGCGTTTCTCGTCAACCATAGGACCAAAATAGGATGTAATCTTTTCCTTATTAAAAACAAATTCTCTAAGGACATCAGATATTGCTTTGGATTCGAAATCGCCATTATGAGATTTTAGTAAAAACTGAGTAAAAGAAGAATGGCACGCACTCTTGATATAGGTCATAAAGTCATCAATACGAATTTCTTTTTCTGCGCAAAGAATAATACCATCCCCTGTATTAGCAGTAGTGTTATCACCTAAATAATAGTTTGGTAGATTATCAAGGGCGAGTAACTTGTCTCGAAGATTATCAAAATTAATTATTCTACTCTGAACAATATATTTGGGTAGTGGAACATTCAGATACATATTATTCTGATATGATTGAACCAAAAATGGATATAAGTTGGACAATTGTGAAATCTTATAATTTCTAATAATGTTTTTGAAAGTTGTGTTTTCATCATTTGCTATTATTGTTTTTTGGTCATATTCTGAAATTGTTTTATCTTGTAAGTCATTAAGGTCACCTTGTTGGACATTTAGCATTGTTTGACAAAGATATCGAATTGCCCATCTAAATTGATCATTTGTAATTCTCATTGTAGAAATTTCTTTGTATTGGGAAGTTTGACAATTGTATTGGTTGTTAAACAAATCTCTACTTGAACAAAACTTTATCGTTTCAATACATTTTTGAAGTGACCACCGACTAATATCTTCCAATGGAGTTTGTTGAGAACTTATCCATATATCCAAACCTAAAACACCTTGAATTAATGTAATAGGGGAAAAAGAGGCGATTGGGGTGTCATTGTTTAAGATTCTAGTTTGGTCATTATAAGTTGGAGATAATGACAAGCTCCAGGAGTTTGGTGTGTTAGTTTGTTTGTTAAACATTACTGTATCTGTTATAATTCCTTTTTCTATACATTGATTGAGATATTCATAGAAATTTAAATCCTTTACATTGTTTGGTAAGATTTCTAAAATTATTGAATATTCTGGTGTAAATTCATTAATTACTATCAGCGTTTCTTCTTTCTTGAACTGAGAAAAGAGGTTTGTTAAAGTATTTTGGACTCTGATCTGAATAAGACTTTGCTTTAAAGAAAACATTCTTTCAATGGCGTGAGAGAGTGTTTCATAGTTGAGGATAAAGGGTCTATCACATTGGGGTAGATCATAAAGACGATTTTTAAACCATAGGGCCAACTGATCATTTTCTTGAAGAATATTTGTAAAATAATCATCTTCAAAATAGTTTGTTGTATTTTCATTGCTAAAGATAAACTCTACAATTTTAGATGATCGAGTAAAACAATTATTTAATATTTGATAATATATATAATCAAATCCAAATAGTTTAGTTTCTCTGGGACCAAAATAATAATCCGGAATATGTTTTGGACAGGTTCTAAGAACGGAATCAATTAAAGCCAAAAATAATTCAGTTTGTTGTTGAGTTGGGGAACCATCAAATGTTTTGAAACTAAGACGAATAAAATCAACAATACTCCTAGCAACTGGTTCAAAGGAATCGTAAAACTTACCAAAGATTATATCCATATCAGATGAAGTGATTTCTTTTGAACTTCCATCAATTGCATCACAAAAAAAAGAAATGATTTTATGTTTTTGAGTAAAATTTATAAACTGTTGAATCAAGATATCAAACCAACCATTTGTATTAAAACCATTATCCTTTTGATTGAGAAAGTTTAATACATTTGAGTAATCCGTTTCGTTACTAAAACTCTTTTTTATACACTTTTCAAAGATTTCCGATAAACGAGTGGATAACAATTGAGAATGATTTTTGTCTCGATTCTTTTCTTCTTCTTTTTTTAAACCAACTGAGGAAATGGAATTTATATAAACATGACCTGTTTCATTAATGAAAAAAGAATTTTTGTTTGATGGTTTCTCTTTATGACATATTATAACTAGAACTGCATCTTCTTTACCAGGCTTTCTCTTTTTTTGTTCATCAAACTCTTCTTGGATAAATCTAATTTGAGAATCTTTTGTTTCATCCATATCAGCAATCACAATACACATTTCTTTGGTTGGCCTTTCAAAAAATAATTTGATTCTTTGTGAAAATTTAAAACCTGAATGGAATGTACTAAGCGATAAAACATCTACCTTTTCTCGAGGGAATTTAAATAGATCGAGAAAATCTTTCCATCTATCAGGGACAACTTCTTGACTATTTTTTAATTGAATAAGGTGATGAGAAGTCTTGGTACTAATGATCCATTTTTTAATTGCCTCTTTCTTTTTGGTGATATCAAAAATAGTTTCAAGGAAAATATTGATGAAAAAATCTTCTTTAAGGAAAATATAAATAAATTTTAGATAATTATCATGTTCAATCCATCTTTCTTGATCTAAAGAATATAAATCCTCTGTATTGAGTATCTTTGTAAGGGTTGTTGATATTTTTTCTTCAATTCTTTCAAAGTCTATTGATAAACCATCATTAGAAAAGCATACATTATCTTTTTTAAGTATATAGTAAACCAGTGAAGTAATTGTTTCTTTTCCAACTTGGTCTGGTGAATTGTTTGAGATTTTTTCTTTAATTAATTGTTTAAATCCTTCAAATATCTCTTGTTTACTACTGGGATTTGGTAATGGTAATGGTAATGGATAATATGTTTGATTTTCATTGATACCATAATGGTTTTCAAAATAATACAAAAGCAAATCATTCATTGATATTCTATACTTTTCAAATCTGTTCAATAAAGGTAATTGAGTTTGTGGTATTTCAGCTAATGGAACATGAAGAATAAGTTTGAAATTTGGATTAACAGGACAAAACATTGAATGAGTACCAAAAGAAACTTGAACTAAAAATCGAGATTCACCCTTGATAGTCTTTGGCACGATAAAGTATCTATTGAAAAGATCATAGAAATAAGCATCAATGGGTTGAGAATTGACAAGCAACATTGTTTTACCTTTCTCCATACAATTACAAATTTGTGAAACCAATTCATATATAGATCTTTCGGTTTGATCTTTTTTAAAATCACCAACTCTAATAGTTACCAAATCATATTTATCTTTGTCGACTTCTTGATCGAGTTTTCTTTTTTTCTCTAGTTCAGTTTTAATAACTTCATTTAAAATCATAATGGATGCTTCACTTGAAGATGGATCAATGATCATTGTAAATCTAAAAGCTAATGTATTGATGAGTTGATCTTGGAAAATAGTTGAACCACTGTTTAATAAAGAATCTATAACACAATTAATTGGATTTCTTCTAGTGTAAATATAGTTTTGATCTGGATAAACTCTTGTTATAAATTTGTCGACAATCTTTTTAAAGCTAGTTTGATCTACACCATTAAAATTCCTCTCTAGACCTTCTACTAGATCTTTTTTAATTAAGCCAGCAGATCCGAATCGAGCACCCAAGTAACGTAATAAGAAAACAAAATCACGTTGATGATAAAACGCTCTTTTTTGAGTATTACTTCTTTGTTCTTCTTCTTCTTCTTCTTCATCAGGAGTTTCACCATTTATAGATGGATCATTGCAAATGTCAAGATATGATTCAGCAAGTGCTTTACTTAATTTAATTTCATCTAAATTTAAAACATCTTTTTGGAATAAACAACCTTTGGCTAATTCAATTAAATCATCTTCTGTTGGTTGACCATCATCATGTAATAATAAAAGTACTCTATTTGTTTTTGCTGCATCCAACATTTTGTTGGAAAGAATAATAATTGGGATTGACAACATTGTAATCTGGTTATTAGAAATACCCTTTTCAAGATAATCGTGAAGGATCTTCATTGGTGAAAGTTTTTCATCAATAAGACTTGCTTCATCGAGGAATATAGTACAACGGAAATCACGATTGTTGTTTTTCTTCATATTCTTTGTTTTCTGAGCACCTTCATAGATAGATTTGATTTGAATATCAGTTGTTTTACTATTACATTGGAATCTTAATGGAGAGATGATTGGGAATTTATCAAAGGGTTCCTCTCTTGTATTATTTAAAATATTATGAATAAGATTGAAACTAAGAGTTTTTGACCAACCAGGTTTACTAATGATTGCAAGTGGTAGATTATTTAAAATTGCCAATAAGTTCATAAACATATTTTGATAGAGAACATCTGTCTTGGCAATACCTAAAGGAAGAGTGATCTTTATGAAAAGAGTTTTATAGATATCTACAATCTCTTCAAAAGAATTAAAAATACCCTTAAAATCATCGATAATTTTTTCTCTTTTGGATGGTTGAATTCTATAAACATAATTTACCCATGCCACAATTAAGAGTTTAATTTCTTCTGGGTTATATTTTCGTTTTGATTCCCTAATAATATGTTCTATTATTATTTTACCATTTGGATCATTGGTAAAGAATAAATATAAATCTATACCTCTAGCAATGTCTCTAATTGATACATGTGTTCTTATTTGTTTAATCTCCCTTAAGTTTCTTTGACCAATTTGAATTACTTTTTTCAAACCTGAATATGATTCCAATTCACTTTTTTTAAATAATTCATTAATGTATTCTGTTTCCAATTGTGAATTAAATACACCAAAGTTTAAATATAAACTTTCAAATGATGGTGATACATTTTTAACAATGAATGCAAGTTGTTCAATAATATTGTCTTCATCATCACCCCTTTGGATCAACGTTTTAGGATTCATTGCACCTATCCATAATATATTTGTAGGGATACAACTTTGACCATCAACTGTATTATTTGTAAATAACTCTGTAATAAGAGCCAATGTATCTTTGGGACTTGTATTTAGTTCATCAATAAATACAATCATTCTTAATTCGGGCTTAATGTTTCTCAATTCATTGCTTTGTCTGATAATATTTGTTAGATCATTATAAAATGACTGAGGTGTGTATTTTTCATGAACAGGAATACGATGGAAAAACTGTTTGGTCGTTGAAGTACAGATCTCTTTTACTCTTTTACCAAGGATTTCAGATACATTTTGAGGACTATCTGCTTTAATAAATAACTTGCTAATCTCACCATGTCTATCTATTTTAATGAGTCTATTATCCATAACCATTCTTTGAATTCTATCTGATATTTGGCCATTGAGTCTATTTCTCTTATCTGCTTCAATGTTTGCATACATATGTTCCATAAAGCTTAAGATTTCTTCAAGTGAACATTCGGATCTTAGTGAACTTGAGTCATCTGTGTATTTATATGTAGGACACTCTTTAGCAAAGTTATTAATTGAATCTCTAATTTGACCGAGGATGTCTGGAATGAAATTAAACTTTGCATTAATTAATAAAGAATAAAACATTAATAAAAATGTTTTACCAACACCCGTGTCACCCGTTAAAACCAATGATTTGTTGACATGTAACTTATTTTTAATAACCAATAGACGTAATGCTATTTCGGGTGTAAAAACAAATCCATACATATTGATAAGTGATAGAAATTGCTCACTATGTAATCCAAATGCATTTGAAAGTTCTTTTTTAAATAGGACAGTATCCTCACTAGGATCAATTGAGTAATTCTTAAAGTTATCTTTGGATAACAACTTTACTTTTCTAAAGTTTATAAACTTTAGACTACATGATTTAACGGAATAGTTCTCTATAGAAGATGAAAAGAATGATATAAATGGAATACTTGATGAAAAGAACTCCATATCTTGAGACTCTGTTCTCGATAAAAACAAACATTCAATTACAAAAAGACAATAGACCTCTTTGTATGTAGGCATTTGATCCATATTTTTAGTTCCATTTGAACGATCTTTCCAACCAATCTCCATCATATAGTCATAATAAACTTCAAGGAATCTAAGCTTCTCTGCCAACAAGTTGAAAAAGCTCTTTCTATAAGGCAATTTATCAGTTTCGAGTATAAATCTAGTGTCAATATTGAGATTGTCTAATATATCGACACATTCCCTTGACTTTAATAATTTATCAAGATGAACTCTATAATCTTCATTCATACCTTGACCAAAAGTAGTTTTTTTTGGTTGATATATAAAGTCGCATTGCATATATGATAAACAATAGTTTTCATTATCATTCGGAATCCAATCTGCTTTGGAATCATATGTTTTTACTTTTGCTAGAGCCTTCACTAAAGATCGCTCAAAACTTTCTTTTTGTTCTTTACCTTCTTCACCATTACTAATCTCTATATATATTGTCAAGTCAATTGATTCTGGTAGGAATACTATATCACCTTTTTGATAATCATAAACAAAACCATACAGAATCAATGGATAGATGAATCTTGAAAACTCTAGGAATGAAGTTGAAAAGTAAGAAATATCAATATGAAGATAAAGTTCTTTTTCATTCTTTATATTTCTTATTGTCTTTAAAAGAGATCTAAGTTCAAAATTTGGACGAATAAAAAAGGTGAAACTTGGTTTGTTTGTAATCATTGATTTGATATAATGAGTTTTACCACTTCTAAAAGGACCAGAAACTAAATTTAGTTCTTTAATTTTCTTGATTTGTTCAATACTCTCATTGGCAGGCATTGATGGTATTTCTTTTTTCTTATCAAGGAAAGAAAAGGTAGTTGCTAAAGAAGATGACGAATCACAACATTGATCGGGGTCTGACAAAACATAGATTTTTGAAAATGTACTATTCTTTGATTCTTTGGCAATCCAAGCACAATCTTTTTCCGATAACCTCTTTGAAATGATAATAAAGAATTTGAGATTTGTGTATTCTGGTGCCTCTACTAAATGTTTAAAGCAATCTATATCTGAATGAAATGTATCAGAGTAAAAGATTTGATTTGGATGTGGCATTTTATTACCATTGAGACTATATAAAACACCATGTAATGTTAAACTGTGTTCTTTGAGATCGAGAAATTCAATTTTCTTTCTTTCCTCCCCCAATGAGACCTTGGACTTATCTATCTCTGTTGGTCTAACAACTTGTATTTTTGGAGATATAGGTTCTATTTTTGTTGGAATAGCTTCTATTTTTGTAGATATAACTTTTAAAAGCGTTGTAATATCCTGAATATTAGATTTTGGAAAAGTTGTATTTGTTTCTCGAACTACATCATTTACAATCGTTTGAATCGACCTTGTATCAAAGTCTTTATGAGAATAAGCAAATTGAAGATTTGATACCAAGGTTGCTTTAGACATATTTGAATCTCTTACGGTCTTTAACTGTCTATATAATGATGATATACCTGAATAACGAAGGAACTTTAATTCAGTGTGGTCTTTTAAAGAGTTGTTCTGAAGAATCCAAAAATTCTCTTCAGCTTTGAATTGATTAAACTTGTTGTTTAATTGATTAATCTTTTCATCTTTTAAATCTATAGATAGAGATCCTGTTGTATAATCTGGATGATGTACTCTAACAAGTTCGTAATGCTGTATATGAATTGCTTCTAATAGTTCAAATATCTTTATAAAATCTTCCAATTCTTCTGCATATTTTCCTTTAATCTTTTCATCGACATTGTCTTCTTTAATGTCTTGAAACAACTTATCAAGACTCTCTCTAGGAATCTCTGAACCATTTTGACTTACTAACCAAGTTTCCAAACTATCCATTACTTTGGATTCAAATTTACATGAACCACTCTTTTTAAACATCTTTACAATTAATAGAGTTTTACTTTGTGAACTTGTAGAAAACAAATATTCAATGGAATCCATCAATTGAGTAAGATTTTTCAAGACTTCAAGAGAAAACTCTCCTTCTTTTGGCTTTTCAATTTTAGAAATATGTTTTTGACATAAATCTTGGAATGGAATTTTAGGCACAGCACCATTTGATATCTCTATGTTTTTTTTGTTTTCTATGAGCTCTTTAAAGGTTGCAAAGAAATTGGTAACATCTAAAATAACCACAGTGTTGAAATCATTGGTTGAATTATCTGATGAAATAAAAGCAGTTTGCTCCACAAAAGAATCATAGTTATCATAAGAGGTTGCAAAGAAATCAAATAGGTCTTTTAATTGAATTTTGAAAAAATCAATGTGATCAGTTTTCAATCCACCCAATAGATTAGATAAGACCCTGAAATCCTTTTTCAATTCTGTTTTTGTTGTTTTCTTTTTTAAAATTGAATCAATTTTTGAAAATATAATATCAACCATTTCTTGATCCAAAGAAATAAATGTAGAGTAGTTTGAAGATACTAAAGAGAAAAAGTTTTCTGCACTTTTATAACTATCTGCAAACTTTGATGAAAATGATATCATTTCAAATAATTCTAATAACTCTTGTCTGTCTTGCATGTTATTATTATTATTTGGTTTCAAGTAATCGAAAATTGCTTTAAATTCGATATTTGTATCAGCTGAAACTGTTGCCATTCTCAACATGTATTCTGTGACTTGAAAAATATCATCCTTGTGATTTATAAGCTGATCGATAATCTTTATAAACTCTTGACATATCATATCTAAACTTAATGTAGTACCCTTTTGAGAATCGTAGAATGATTTGAAATATGAACCATTGTTTACAAAATGATTTATAATATTTACGGTATCAAAATTTGTTATAGTGCCACTGACCCTTAGAAAACTCTTAATATTATTCAAAATATGTTTAACTGGCCCATTGATTGGATTCATCGTAGGGTAATTAAAACTACTATTAAAATGTTCAGATAACCATTTGACGACTTTAGTAAATTTGAGGTGTTCTTTTAAATTGTTTTGATGTTCGATATCAAGTGCTTGTGATGTTACTGGTAAAGGAGTACCACCAGTACTTGCTATATAAACTGATTCAATTCTTTTATATTCGATCATTAGATCTGGAATATAATTATCATAAATCCATTTAGAACGATCTAAAAGTATGTTGTTTACTGCTACAACACATTCTCTATATATGTTGTATTGTTTTTGCCATTCTGAGAGAGATTTGATAGCCTCTGGTGGTTGAATAGCAATAGAATCTATAATAGTACGAAACTCTGTCTCTGAGAAAGGAAGATTTTGAAAATCCTTATTTTTAAGTGTATTCAAGAAATCGATAAAAAATTTTAATATGATAAAACTATTATTTGGTTCAATTGGACTACTAATATTGGGTGTCTTGTTAGTTGGAAAAATTTCTTTTAAAACCAAACTAATCCTAGAGCTGTATCTATTAAAACTGACTTGATCTGTCTCTACAATATACATTGATTCATTTTTAGAAATTTGTAAAATTAAATTAAATTCCACAAAAACACCTTCCCTTCTGATTGGGATATCTGGATCTATTAAATTTAAAAGTACATAATTATCATATGAAATTGATCGTAAGAAATCTGATCTAAATCTTTTAGATCCCAATATATGTCTTTGTAAGTATATTGGTAAATGATTATCTTTTAAAAAATTCTCTCTGAAAATATTTCTACTAAAAAGTCCACTAGCACTCTCTTGATTAGAAACATAGTGTACAATGTATTCGTATTTATCTTGCTCCCATAGTTCATCTAGAATATTTCGATACAATGGATTGACTAAACTAAGACCAGTACAGTATTTAAAAAACCCTACTTTATCATCTCTAAACCAATTTTTTATATCAATCTTAAATCGTGTAGTATCTGAATCTTGAACATCTATTTTCAAATGATATTCACTATTCATATAGAGAAAGAATTCTTTAACTAAACAACGATTCAGCGTACTGGTTATAAAATAAGAAGATGCAAACTCATAAAATCTTCCTAATAGAATTTGTCTATTCCTTTCATCGAGTATTGAGAATGCTTCTTTAAAATCACATTGCTCTGATATCTTAAATTCTTTAACTCTATGTGAAAAAATTGGTTCTATATATGAAAATTGATGATTATTTTGAATATACTCCTCAATTAATGCTACAATTGTTGGTGTTTTCGAAAAAATTAAATTATGAGGACCATCCATCATTCTTTCGATGAATGAAATGTAAAATTACAAATAATAATAATAATAATAAAACAATAAACAATAAATAGTAATAATCTGATATACAAGTAAATTTTATTTTT
>Ga0256900_1000600_pt1 | contig 11271 bp, 10 predicted proteins | sample MC6MC0688MT_FD_190190 | JGI IMG/M metagenome (GOLD analysis project Ga0256900, IMG submission 190190) | Metatranscriptome of enriched soil aggregate microbial communities from Iowa State University, Ames, United States - MC6-MC0688-MT... | ecosystem: Environmental > Terrestrial > Soil >... | reverse complement strand
TATATTTGCAGGCCTTTTATGATATTACCATAGATAGTTTATTGTAAAGCTTCCAGGGCTTTTGCAACGCGTGCCTGTGTGGCTTCTTTGCCAATAAACAGGGCAATATCAAAAACTCCGGGGCCAAACTTACCGCCAACGAGCATTACCCGCAATGGCAACATTACCTCCCCTTTTTTCACACCGTGGGCAGCAGCGATCTCCGTTAAAGATTGCTCTAATACATCATGCTCCCAGGCAATATTGTCCAGGCTTGCAGCCCATTCAGTCATTACTTTAGTTTTTTCCTCGTTCCATTTTCCTTTGATGGCCTCAATATCCAATGTTTCCGGTGCTTTGAAGAAGAACCCGGCCTGCTGCACAAAATCACTCAGTAAATGGCAGCGTTCTTTTACCATGCCAATTACCTGGTCCAGTTTACTTAAATCATCAATAGCAATACCGGCGGCTTCCATGAAAGGTTTTACCAGCAATGCCAGGCGACTGTTATCAGCTCTTTGAATATGTTGCTGATTGAACCATTTTGCTTTCTCATAATCAAATTTTGCGCCCCCCTTATTCACTCTTTCTATAGAGAACAGCTGCTCCAATTGTTCCAGGGAGAAAATTTCCTGCTCGGTACCGGAACTCCATCCCAGCATAGCCAACATATTGACAAATGCTTCCGGCAGGAAGCCTATTTCTTTAAATCCTTTAGTAACATCGCCTGTTTTTGGATCGGACCAGTCCATGGCAAAAACAGGAAATCCTAAGCGGTCTCCATCTCTTTTGCTCAACTTTCCGTTTCCGTCCGGTTTCAGGATCAATGGTAAGTGCGCCCATTTGGGCATCTCGGCTTCCCAACCCAGGTATTTGTATAACATGATGTGTACGGGAGCGCTGGGCAGCCATTCTTCCCCACGGAATGCATGGGTAATATTCATCAGGTAATCGTCTACGACCACGGCCAGGTGATAGGTAGGCATACCATCGCTTTTCAATAAAACTTTATCATCTACCACATTGGTCTCATGGCTGATGTCCCCGCGGATCAGGTCATGGAAATGAACGGTTTCGTTTTCGGGCATTTTTATCCGCACTACATATGGAGTACCTGCATTGATCAATGCTTCCACTTCGGATTCCGGCAGGGTCAGGGAATTGCGCATTTGCAAGCGCGTTTTATGATCGTATTGCGGAGATGGATTCTCCGGTGTTTTTAAATCATTGCGCATTGCCTCCAGTTCTTCAGAAGTGTCAAACGCGTAATAGGCATTTCCCTGGGCGATCAGCTGATCGGCATACTGGCGATACATCGGCTTACGCTCACTCTGGCGATAAGGCGGATAATCTCCCTGTCTTAAAGGGCTTTCATCCGGGGTAAGGCCCGTCCAGTCCAGGCAATTAAAAATATAGGCTTCCGCACCTTCTACGAAACGGGTCTGGTCGGTATCCTCGATACGTAAAACAAAAGTGCCGCCATGTTTCTTGGCAAATAAGTAATTAAACAGAACGGTGCGTACACCGCCTAAATGCAAGCCTCCTGTAGGGCTGGGTGCAAAACGCACTCTTACCGGATTTATCATGGATGCAAAGGTAATTGTTTGATTTTGAATTTTTATTTTTTGCAATAAAGCAAAATTACTTCATGTTAAAAATTACAGGAATAGAAAAGCGCCTGCTCATTTTCCTGTTTTTATCCATAAACACTATAAGAAAGGCCACGAATACATCGCGGCCCTAAATTTTAATTTTCATTACTATGCAATTATTTTTTGCCTACCTGGTACAAGCGGCCCTGGTCGGTAATGGCGTAAAGTTTACCATCATTACCTACTGCTACATCCCGGAAGCGCTGCCCTTCGTCTGCCAGGAGCCGTTCCTCACCTGCGGCCTTACCATTTTGAATCCTCAAGCGGACAATATGCTGACCACTCAAACAGGCAATCAGTAAATTACCCTTCCATTCCGTATGATAAGCTGCATTATACAAAACAGTACCACTTGGCGAGACCACGGGATCCCAGTAATAAACCGGCTGTTCCATACCGGCTTGCTGCGTAATACCAGCCCCTATAACATCCCCGCTGTATTCAAGCCCATAAGTGATGGTAGGCCAGCCATAATTTTTTCCGGCCTCAACCCGGTTGACTTCATCTCCGCCTCTCGGACCGAATTCTATTTCCCACAAGGCATTGTTTGTAGCATCATAAGCCAGCCCCTGCACATTACGATGTCCATAGCTGTATAACTCCGGCAAAGCGTCAGGATCGTTAGCGAAAGGGTTACCCGGCGCTGCCTGACCTTCCCGGGTAAGCCTTAATATTTTACCCAAAGCAGTACTTTTATCCTGGGCCAAAGGACGTGTAGCCAGGTCGGAACGCTCGCCCGTACTCACCAGCAAGTTACCCGTACCGTCAAAGGTCAGCCTACCCCCATAATGCAATAAGCCCTGGTAAGCCGGTAAAGCCCGGTATATAACGGTAATGTTGCTGATGCTACCTTCATTTTCGGCCAGCATTCCCTTCGCTACAGCCGTTACCGTACCGCCGCTTATATCTTCCGAAAAAGTCCAGTAGACCATTCGGTTCTGCGCGAATTGCGGATCAAGCGTAATGCCCAGCAAGCCGCCTTGCCCGCCGGAATTTACTGTGGGTAAACCACTGATGGTACTTTTAAGGGTTCCATCTGCGTTCAGCACCACCATAGTTCCCTGCTTTTGCGTGATCAGCCAGTTGCCGCTGGGTAAAGCTGCCATACCCCAGGGATTTTGCAGGCTTTGGTTGAGTATTTTTATATCCAGTTCTGCTTGTGTTTTAATCCCATAGATACGGGTTTGTCCTGCAAAAGCGGGTGGATAGTTTGTATTTGCATTTTGCGTTTCTACCGGTGGATATTGTTGCACCTCTTCCTCATTATTGTTACCACCGGTATTTTTTTTACAGGCCGAAGCCATAACCGTGAGCATAAGTATGCCCGCTAAGTACTTACTGTTCATATTTTTCTGTTTTTGTTTTGAACTATAAATTTACGAAAAATGAAATAAATGGATATTTTAACTATCCACATGCGCTATTTCCATATAAAAAATCAATTCGATGATTCCCGGCAAATTCTATCTTTGCTTTATGACCAACCACGACATTGCCGACCATTTTGAATTGCTGTCCAAACTTATGGACATCCATGGAGCGGATAGCTTCCGGGCTAAATCCTATGCTTCTGCTGCCTTCAGGATCGAGAAGGTACCGGAGCCATTGGCGGAGCTCAATGTGGAGCAACTGAAAGCCTTACCGGCAATCGGGCCATCTTTAGCCAAAAAGATCGAAGAGCTGAATGTAAGTGGTAAACTGTCGGCATTGGAAGATTATCTCGAAAAAACACCCAAGGGCGTTGTTGAGATGCTTAATATTAAAGGAATTGGTCCCAAAAAGATCGCTTTGCTCTGGCAGGACCTTGGCATAGAAAGTATTGGCGAGCTGGAATACGCCTGCCAGGAAAACCGTTTGGTTACCCTGAAAGGATTTGGTGCCAAAACACAGGCCTCTATCCTGGCCAGTATTCAATTCATTAAGGCGAATTCCGGCTTTTGCTTATATGCCGAGGCGGATATGATGGTACAACAGCTCCTGGACTTTTTTGCAACAAACTACCCGGAGGCACACTATAGCCCGGCGGGCGCTTTCCGGATGCAAAGAAATGTGCTGGACAGCATTGACTGGGTGTGCACTTTAAATAAAGAAGCCATTATCGCGGCTTTTGTGCACCTGCCTTTTGAAAGGACAGAAGGGGAAGATACTTTGAGTATCAAACTTGAAGGCTTGCCTCCCATCAACTTCCGCCTGGCAGCAAATGAAACGGCTTTCTTTATACAATTATTTAAATCTTCCTCTTCTGCTGATTTCACACAGGCTTTTGAAGCGGATTATAATTACCCGGAAAACCTGAACAATGAACAGGATATTTTTACACAGCACCAACTGGCTTATGTAGCTCCGGCATTAAGAGAAAGTCCTTCAACCTTACAACTGGCTGCGGCCAATAAATTACCCGAACTGATTCAACCTGGTGATATAAAAGGGATTATTCACAGTCACTCCACCTACAGCGATGGGCAGCACAGCCTGGAACAGATGGCAAAAGCGGCCAAAGAGAAAGGGTATGAATACCTGGTGATCAGCGATCACTCTCAGGCGGCGTTCTATGCCAACGGCCTGAGCCCGGAACGCATTGCCCTGCAACATATTGAGATCGACAAACTGAATCAAAAACTGGCCCCTTTTAAAATTTTAAAAAGTATTGAAGCGGATATTTTAAATGATGGCAGACTGGATTATGAAGATACCGTCTTAAACAGCTTTGACCTGGTGATTGCCTCGGTGCACAGTAACCTTAAAATGACCGAAGAGAAGGCCATGCAGCGTATCCTGGCGGCTATTCAACACCCGGCCACAGGAATTTTGGGGCACCCGACCGGCAGGCTCTTATTATCCCGCGCCGGCTACCCGGTAGATCACAAAACTTTGATTGACGCCTGCGTGGCCCATAATGTGGTGATAGAGATCAACGCGCATCCGCGCCGCCTGGACCTGGACTGGACCTGGATCGAATACGCACTCAGTCAAGGCGCACTTCTTTCTATCAATCCCGATGCCCATAGCATGGATGGTATGGATTTGGTAAAATATGGCGTGCTTTCCGCTCAAAAAGGTGGTTTGACTAAAGAACGTAACCTGAGTTCTTTCAGCCTGGCCGAAATGGAAGCATTCATTGCTCAGAAAAAATAAATAGTATGGATTAAACCTTTCCATTGCCAACTACCTCTTAAGATAAAGTTTTGATGTGTATAGGATAATTCTGGTTATTATTTGCAGCTGCTTATGGAAATTAAGCTTTTCCCAGGCGCGCTACAGGCTTGCCGCTGAAAGCGGCGGCCACCAAATTATTATTGATACGGTCAGCACTACCCGGGATTTAATAAAAAAACTGGAAACACCATGGGAATTTCAGTTTACCGGTAAAGTATATTATATAGGTTATACCGACCTTATGTTTGCTATAGCACATAAAGGAGATAGGGTCGTTGATACATTAGTGGATTATTATAAGACAACTCAATCCCCCGCTGCCTGGTCAGGTATTATTTATACCTTACATTTAATCGGTATAAAGGGAAAAATAGCCGGCCGGCACTTTGAAACTTTTAAAAGCCAAAAAGCGTGCAAGGCACTGCTATCCCTGCTTCATGATGGTGTATATAATACAACAATTATCAAACTTTTAATGCGGGACCCCTGGCTATCTGACGTGCCCGAACTCATTAACTATTTGAGTATTGAAAAAAATATAGAGTTCACCTGGCCTGTTGTAAAAGCTTTGATCCGTTATCATCCACCTCATTTTTGTATCGGGCAGAGCATCAATGAACTGGCTCAAAATTATACCATAACGAACCCTGAATATGCTTCATATCACCTTGACGATGCCATATTTAATACTGCGACTAAAAATTCATTAAGATTATTTGAAGATACCTATCCCCACTTCATACACGTAGAACCCATACTTTTTGAACAGGTCCTGGTTGGAAACGACAGGAGCGGTTCAAACGAAACAGTTAGTTTAATTGAATTTATGAGGGATCATAACACCGGCATCGTCGACTTGTTCTCTGTCCAATCATCTTATACAGCGCTTGGGAGTCGCTTTGTGCATTATTTAGAAGATGATCAGCTCTATTTTTGCAGCATGGAAACCGCACAAAAAAGAATAGTAGATTGGTGGTCCCAGCTAGATCGTAAAGAACAGGCCTTTTTCAAAAATAAAAACTATTATAATCGGCCATAAAAAATCCCGTAGTAGCTATTTACTGCGGGATTTTTTAAGCACTCTTTCTTTTAAAGATTACCTTGTTCTGGAATTCGGCGACCACCACTCTTCCGAAAATCGCCTGGGTCCAGCCGTTTTCCCAACCATGATTATTCGCAATCAGGAAGCCTTTGCCCAGGTCTTTCTTAATGATCTTATGGGCATCTATATAACGGCCTTTTACTTTACAGAAAACGATATCGCCAATCTCATATTCCCCGGCGGCTTCAAAAGTTAAAGTACTACCGCTTTTCAAGATGGGCATCATGGAGCTGCCAAAAGCTTTCATCTTTCCATGGCCTTTTTCGGCCAATTCGATTTTTAATCGTTCAAATTTGTTCATGTTTTTATTTTTTATAAATCAGTAGCACAAAGATGTACTATCTGGGATGCAGCAGAACTGCGCAATAAAAAAATAATTAATCTGTAAAATAGCTTAATCAATACAGGAAAGGGTTTCCCCATTATTACCAGAACAAAAAATAAGTGTTGCACCCCTTAATACGCAAATCCACTGCGCAGCAAATGATTAGCAGATACACAAACGGATATATTTTAGCACAGAAGCAAGTCCATTTTCAATATATCTGCTATCTTTATTTTTTAAATCACGCATTAACCTCCATGTGGAACAGAAGAAATTTTCTTAGAAGCCTGGGACTGGCATCAGCAGGACTGGCCATAAATCCTTTAGATACTTTAGCACAAAAGAATGCCGCTTCAAAAAACAAACAAGTCATTAAACCCATCGTGCTATCAACCTGGCGCTTCGGTCTTGCGGCTAACGAAGGAGCCTGGAAAGTCCTTGCTGCAAACGGTAAAGCGCTTGATGCCGTAGAACGAGGTGTAATGATTACGGAAGCCGATCCCGAAGAAAGAAGTGTCGGCTATGGCGGCCGCCCCGACCGGGATGGCAAGGTCACCCTGGATGCCTGCATTATGGATGAAATGAGCAATATCGGTTCGGTTGCTGCACTGGAATATATCAAGCACCCCATCTCGGTAGCCAGGGCGGTAATGGAAAAAACGCCCCATGTCATGCTGACCGGGCAAGGCGCGCTGGACTTCGCATTAACGCAGGGATTCAAAAAAGAAAACCTGCTGACAGCAGCTTCTGAGCAGGAATGGAAAGAATGGCTGAAAACAAGCGAATATAACCCCAAAGCCAATATCGAAAATCATGATACCATAGGAATGATCGCCATGGACGCTGCCGGTAACTTGTCCGGGGCCTGCACCACCAGTGGCATGGCTTTTAAAATGCATGGCCGTGTGGGCGATTCGCCTATTATAGGCGCGGGTTTATATGTAGATAATGAAATCGGGGCAGCTACGGCTACCGGTCATGGAGAAGAGGTCATCCGGATCGTAGGTACCCACCTCGTGGTAGAACTCATGCGCCAGGGTAAAACACCGCAAAAAGCCTGTGAAGAAGCCGTTCAACGCATCATAAAATTAACCCGGCAAAGAGGTAAAGACCTTTCGAAAATACAAGTCGGCTTTATCGCAATCAACAAGCAGGGGGAGCATGGCGCTTACTGTATCCAATCCGGCTTTAATTATGCGATACACGATGAAAAGAATGGCAACCGTTTAATTGATGCACCTTATTATTTAAAATAGAAATGAGAAAACTGGAAATAGCCGCTTTCAACCTGGAATCGGCCCTTATCGCCCAACAGAATGGCGCAGGAAGGATAGAACTTTGCAAAAACATGGAAGTGGGTGGCCTGACCCCGGAAGCAGATGCACTGGCACTGGCGAAAGAACAGTTATTTGTACCGGTTTTCGCTATGGTACGCCCCCGTGCAGGTAACTTTGTATATGATGAAACGGAGTTGACCCAAATGTTGCAGACCATACTGGCGTATAAAGAACTGGGCGCGGATGGCTTTGTCTTTGGTATCCTCACCGCAGATAATAAAATTGATGTGGCACGCAATAAGATCCTTGTTGCTGCAGCCCATCCATTACCCTGTACTTTTCACAGGGCTTTTGATGCCATTATAGAGTGGCGTAGCGCCCTGGAGGAACTTATTGACTGTGGCTTCAAGACCGTACTTACATCAGGTATTGCAACAGACGTAAATTCAGGAATCCATAACCTGAAGCAAATGGTAACTGCAGCAGGCAATAATATTGAAATTATGCCCGGCGGTGGGCTGAGAGCCGCAAACCTGGAACAGGTGATGCAGACAACCGGGGCAAGTTTTTTCCACAGTTCTGCCGTACTAAATGGCGATACTGCAGACGGCAGCGAGATCCAGGACATGATTGCAATACTCGAATCATAAGCTTATATCCGGAAAGTTTCCCGGATAAAAAAAGTCATTAAACGATCTGTTTAATGACTTTTTTTATTATTTCTTTTTGCCGAATACCTGCTGCAATAAGCCGGTCACCTGGGCTGCAGGATCTGTTCTTATCTTCAACTCTTCCTGGGCTATAGTCTGAAACATCCCGTTCAGTGATCTTTCCACTACATAATTACTCAGGTCAGGATTTACTTTTTTAGCGACCATAGGTAGTTTATTGTAGGTAGTAAAAACAGCATTCCACATTTTTGTGGCGCCTACTTTATCTAATGATTTATTGATCACCGGGCGGAACGCTGTAGTCAGCGCGGCTGTAGTTTTATTTTGAAGGAACATGGTTGCCGCATTATTACCCCCTTGCAGAATGCTGAAACCATCCTGTAGAGTCATTGAGGTAATCGCATTCACAAATATAGGTGCTGCTTGCTTTGCCGCATCTTCAGCAGCGCGGTTCATGGATAAAATCGCTTTATCTACAACAGAACCCAGGCCTACTGATCTTAATGTTCTTTCCACTTGCTGTGCTTCAGGAGGCATTAAGATTTTTATGGCCGCGTTTTTAAAGAAACCATCTGTTAAAGAAAGTTTGCCGGAGGCATTATTGGCGCCTATGCGTAAAGCTTCTTTCAAACCACTGACCACCTGGGAGTTGGTCAAACTTCCGGAGTTTCCGGCACTTGAAGATCCTTTACCGCTGCCTAATACAGTATTCAACACATCCCCCAATTTTTGCGCTCTAACTTGTTGTGCATTAATGCTCAAAAGGGAAATGGCACCCAGGGTAATCAGTATTTTTTTCATAATTTATGATTCAATTTTTATTGTATCCTATAGATTAATAATAAAATTAGATAAAAAAAACGAGCTAAGGTTTAAATCGTCTTCCAGATTTGCAATATCTGGTCTGCATGTTCTTTAGATTTTACTTTTTCGATCACATGGGCGATCGTCCCCTTTTCATCGATCAGGAAGGTGGTACGATGGGTACCATCGAATTCTTTCCCCATAAATTTCTTAGGCCCCCAGACGCCATAATCATTCACCATTTTATGCGCACTATCCTCTAATAACGGGAAAGGCAACTGGTGCTTAGTCTCAAATTTCTTATGGCTTTTTTCGTCATCGGTACTTACGCCTAAAATAGTGATCCCAGCTTTTTTAAGGGCTTCAAAATTATCTCTTAAGTTACAGGCCTGTACGGTACAGGTAGGCGTATTGTCTCTCGGGTAAAAATAGAGGGCCAATTTTTGTCCTTTATAGTCTTTAAGCTGATGTATATTGCCGTCCTGGTCTTTCGCTTTAAATGCGGGCGCTTTATCGCCTTGCTTTAATGTAGTCACGCCTTGTACTTTTGGTTCAGTCCTGCAAAGCTAATGCATTTGCTGCTCTTCCCGGCCTACATTAAAGGGGAGAAAAGGTATAAAACCCGTTCCACCAGCCTTCGCCAACGCGGCCTTTGCATCCAGTCGCTGTATTCCAGTTTTTCGGCATATTTAAGATCCTCGATGAAAGCATTGCTGAGCTGTTGGGCCAATGCTTTATTATAAACTACCGCATTCACTTCAAAATTCAGGTCAAAGCTTCTCTGGTCCAGGTTCGCCGTACCTACGAAGGCTATTTTATCGTCACAGACCATTGTTTTGGCGTGAATAAAGCCTTTGGTATAGCGGTAAATTTCCACACCGGCTTCCAGCATTTCTTCATAATGCGAAGAGGCACAGGTATTAACAAAAGCAGAATCCGAATTCATGGGTACCAGCAATTTGATGTTAATCCCGCTCAGGCTGGCCATGATCAGGGCATCGGTCAGGGTTTCTTCCGGTATAAAATAAGGAGTGGTCAGCCAGACTGATTTTTTGCTGAGCAAGATAGCCCGGTTCAGGGCAAATAAGATGGAGGGGTAATTGGAATCCGGTCCGCTGGAAATTATCTGTACCACTTTTCCCCCGCTTTCTATTTCGGGAGGATTATTCCGGGGAAAGTACTTGGTAATGTTTTCAATATTTTCATCGGCGCAGAATTGCCAGTCGCCCAGGAAGACCATCTGCAGGCTCAATACGGATAAGCCTTCGATCCGCAAATGCGTATCCCGCCAATAGCCTTTGCTTTTTTCCTGGTTGATGTATTTATCCGCTACATTGATCCCGCCTACATAACCTATCTTATTATCAATAACCACGATTTTACGGTGATTGCGGTAATTGAGCCGGTTAGCCAACGCAATTAGTTTGATCTTATAAAAAGGATAATTAGGCACGCCGGCAGCATTTAATCTCCGTACCAGTGTTTTACGGATACTGCTGGCCCCGAAATCATCATAGATAAACTTCACTTCCACCCCCGCTTTATGCTTTTCGATCAGGACATCGGCAAGTTCATTCCCGATCACGTCATTATCGTAAATGTAATACTGTATGTGAATATGCTCCTTCGCATTACGCAGGTCTTCCAGTAACCGGGGGAATTTTTGCTCGCCGTTGATCAATAAGTCCACCTGGTTATCATCCGCGAAAATATTGCGGGCATCTTCCTGGATCATCTTGGCTAAGGGGTAAAAATAGTCAAGGTCTGCTTTATGTTCCAGGCTGACTTCTTTAAAGCGTTGGTCCAAGGCATTCTGGATTAAGGTGGACAGGCGATCGTCCTGGAGGATTTTGCGGGTATAGATCTTATTTTTACGGTAGTTGATCCCGAACGAAAGATAGAAGATAATGCCTAATATGGGTACCAGGGCGATTAAGGCCAGGTAAGCCAGGGCTTTAGAGCCGGAACGGGCATTCATCAAGATCATCAAAGAAATGGCTATGGCCAGCAAAGCATAAAGGATCGATCCTATTTTCAGGATCGTTTTCCAGGGCAATGCCTGTATCCAATGAATGATTTCCTCCATTATTTTTTTATATTGGTTTTACGGTCACTCTAATCGCACTTGTCCATTCCCCCTTGCTGGTGTTATCACCAACAAGAAAATTGTATTTGACTATTTTTGGTCAAAAGACCAACAAAGACTGAAAGTATATACGTTTGCCTAGCCTAAATTACTGACATTCACACAGCACACAAAATACTTTTCGATAAAGTAAAGCGACAGCGTCAAATTGGGTTTTCG
>Ga0256900_1000599_pt1 | contig 11274 bp, 9 predicted proteins | sample MC6MC0688MT_FD_190190 | JGI IMG/M metagenome (GOLD analysis project Ga0256900, IMG submission 190190) | Metatranscriptome of enriched soil aggregate microbial communities from Iowa State University, Ames, United States - MC6-MC0688-MT... | ecosystem: Environmental > Terrestrial > Soil >... | reverse complement strand
CTTAGCGTTTATTCGTACCGTAATTTTTATGTTTCCTATCGTTTCCTCTTTTTTGTTTCGTCATCCAATGTTTTTAAAGACAATTGGATTTTCACTTCTTTCTTATTTAAAGTATGCCGGAACAGAGTAATTACTTAGCCCATTTGCGGGTAGTGATTACATTACCAGACTGGTCTAAAATTTTGATCAGGTAATTGCCTTGAGCAAGGTTAGCTGTAGTCATAGTACTTACTTCTCCTTTGATCGGCTGCTGCGCTACTTGTGCCCCTAATACATTAAATACTACAAATTCTTTAGCGTTTAATGCTTTATTGACGAATACATTTACAGAAGTATTTGCGGTACCCGGGTTCGGGAAAACAGACACTCTGTTATCATCAATTTTTACCGAATTAATGCCAACCGGAGTTTTAGTAATAATATAAACAGAAGTATCGGATTGTTCAATATTGTAAGCCCTGGCCCTTACGATACCAGTACCATTGGCTGCCTCAACCGGCACGCCAACCTGCAGTTTGAATAAGCCTTTGTCGTTTGGATCTATTGGTGCTGAAGTTTTAGCACTGAAAGTGGCTATTGCAGGATCGTTTTCATAATAACAAAGTACATTATCGCAGATACTAAAAATATGCCATTGTGTATCCGGAAAATCAGCATCTATAAATTGCCACTGTAAGGTAAGCGGTGAAGTCGTTTCGTTTACCATGTAGTTGGAAAACGTAATCGCATAATTATCATAAGTCTGACCTGCCGGAGGAGTATTTCCGGTAGTAGACTCATTCATTGATGGATGCTCCCAGCTAAACACCTGGGCAGAAGCCGTTAATCCAAATGCAAATAAAGCACTGATCGAAAGTAAAATTTTACGCATAATAAGATATAAAATAAAAATATTTATCAGAAATAAAAACCAGATTAAAGTTACATTATTAATATGAATCAATCTGCCTTTAACTTAAAATTACAAAAAAATAAATGAGGGTAAATTACCCTCATTTATCAAAGTATTAATTATCAATTCTTTCAGGTATTACTTGATTACCTGGAATTTGATACTTGTATTTCCTTTTTCAGTTGCGAAGTTAACCATGTACAAACCACTGTTCAATGCAGCAGTATTGATCTGGATATTGTTCAAACCAGAGCTAATGGCAGCTTTGCTTCCTGTTAATACTACTCTTCCGGACAAATCAGTAATGTTGTAAGTTAAAGTAGCCGCAGACATTGCATCGATTTCCAGGGTAGCGATTCCGTTAGTTACCGGGTTAGGATACAATGTAGCCTTGTTAATACCAGCATCTACATTAGCTACTGTAGTTGGCAAACCTGGATCTAATTGTGGTAATGGGCTGAAAGCAGTATTATAGATTACTTTAGAACTGTTGTCGCCTAAAGTAGCAATAAATTGTAAATGGTCTGTTCTCCATTCAGCATTCAATGTTGCGGTTAAAGTAACATTATAAGTGCTGTTTGCCGTCAAAGTAGCTGGCAAACCCATTGCATCACCTGCAGGAGAAGGGCTAACCGTTCTTCCTATGAAGTGATAGTTTACATTAGAAACACTTGAACCTTTGGTTTCCCAACCGCCCATAGGTCCTCTGGCATTGTTGGCATAGTAGTTAGCCTGGTTGCCGGTACCTGGTCTTGTAGAGTGTACATTACTTTCTGTAACGATCAAAGCTACTCTTGGATTAGGCATATCAACCGCAGGAACGATAGTCAATGGAATAGATACAGAAGTTCCGGTAACTGTTGGCGTACCCATAGTAAGTGTTGCAAAACCGAAATTATCTTTCAGAGCATCATATACCGCTTCAATATCACCAGGATCTGTAGTCAATGCTCCGTCTCTATCCGTTACCAGATTAGGGAAACCACCACCGTTCAAGCTGGTCATATAGCTATCATATGCACTAACAGCCATACCATCACCGTTGTGAACAGCTACCTGTGCAGCTTTGCCAGCATGGCTTACCGCAAACTCTTCCATTGCTACTGCACCACGAGGGCACCATCCGCACCAGGTTCCGGTACCTTCTTCAAACAAGATTTTTTTCTCCGGGATAAACGGAACGCCCACTACGGTAACATCAGCACTATCATTGGCATGATTCGTATCACCCGTCAATTCTACCCATACTTCCATCGGGTATGCCTGGTTAGCAGCCGGTGTGAACGGTACATTGTGAGAGAAGTTTGCAGAAGCTAAAGGAGCAATGTTAGCACCGGACACTGTATAAGACTGAACCGGGTTTGCACCTTGCTTATATTTAACTACATAACCGGTAATAGCTGAAGTACCCAGGTTTTGAACCGAACCGGTAACTGTTGTTGCGGTACCTGATTGCTGATATCCCATACCATTAGCCGGGTGATTACCAGCCATAGCACTCGTCAGACGGGCATCTTTTCCGGAGAATATTCTGAAATTATCAAATACTACCCCAACTAATTCTCCCCCATTATTTTTATAACGGAAACCTACTTTAAGGTTTGAGTTACCAATGTAAGAAGACATATTGATTGACTTGGTTTCCCAAAGATAACTTTGGTTAGCGCTCATAGTTTGAACAGTAGTCCAGTTGGTACCACCGTCAGTTGATACCACAAAGAACAGTTCTTCTTTTTTACTGGTATCCGCATTAAGTCTTACCTGAAAATAAGCCATATCAAAAATAAAGGAGGCATCAGGCATGGAAGCCGGAAGTGCAAAAGTCTCTGTAGTAATAAGGCTGTTATTGGCAATAGCCAGCTTACCATTTACCCCAAAGGCTTTCATGTATGCAGGATTATTTAAGTTATAGCCCAAACCAGCCTGCGCATTCGGAGCAATCGTGTTAGGAGCCCCACTAGACCAGGCAGAAGAAGGATTAGATACCCAACCTGCAGGGATAGCAGGTGCTGTAAGGCCATTGAAATCCTGAGTCAATGCCACCTGGGCATGTAAGCTACCAAGCGAGCAAAGTGTAAGTCCTGCAAAGAATAAAGATTTTTTCATTCGCTTTTAATTGTTTTGAGTAACGTTGTTATGTTAGATTAATTAAATATTAGATGAAGTTAAGGTTAAAATTTTATTAATCAAAAAATATTTTTTTATTAAATCAGGTAATCAACCGGCCGTCGAGTAACTTTGCAGGTAAAGCTCAGTTAAACAATTTAATGTATGCAATCAGCGGTTCCTTTAGATTATGCATCTGCCGTAAAATTTATGTTTGAGCAACTGCCTATGTTTTCAAAAACGGGGGTAGATGCCTTAAATCCGAAGCTGGACAAGATTATAAAATTGTGTAATAGTATAGGTAACCCGGAAAGGCAATTCAAATCGGTCCATATTGCGGGTACCAACGGGAAAGGCAGCACCAGCCATATTCTTGCCGCCAGCCTGCAGGAAGCGGGCTATAAAACCGGCCTGTATACTTCCCCCCATTTAATAGACCTGAGAGAACGCATCCGGATAAACGGTGCACTGCTGGAAAAAGATTTGCTCACCACATTTATTAACTCATATTGGGAAGTCATACAGGAAGTACAACCTTCTTACTTTGAACTGAACGTAGCTTTAGCTTTCTGGGCTTTTGCCCGGGAAGGTGTAGCTATAGCTGTTATCGAAACAGGGCTGGGCGGCAAATGGGACAGTACTAATATTATTAATCCTGAAGTTTCCGTTATTACTAATATAAGCCTGGACCATACCCATATTCTTGGCAATACGATTGCGGAGATCGCGGGAGAAAAAGCCGGTATTATCAAACCGGAGACACCTGTAGTCATAGGCCTTTCCCAGGATGAAACTGCTGCCGTTTTCAGCAGGCAGGCGATCCTGAACCAAACCCAACTGACTTACGCCGATATTATGTTTGAAGGCGCTATTGTGCACACCGGTGCCGAATCACAAACTATAAAATTTGTAGACACCCGTAATTATAATATTATAGAAGTAACTACGGACCTGCTGGGCAGCTTCCAGGTAGACAACCTGAAAACAGCCCTGGCCACTATAATTACCCTGCAACACCTGGGCTGGAAAGTGGATATTGACATTTTCCGGAAAGCTGTTACCAAAGTTAAAGCATTAACCGGCTTAAGAGGCCGCTGGGAATTTGTCCGGAATAACCCACTTATCATAGCTGATGTGGCCCATAATCCTAATGGTATATCAATGATCGTGCGCCAGCTGGAACATCCCGAGCTTAACCAGAAAAAACGACATATTATTGTTGGTTTTGTAGCAGATAAAGATGTGCAGGAAGCCTTATCTTTACTGCCTCAAAACGCCACCTACTATTTCACCCAGGCTCAGATACCCAGAGCACTGAAGGCGGAAGACCTGAAAAAATTTGCTAAAGAACTAAACCTTGAAGGGAGTGCCTACCCTACCATAAGCGATGCGCTTACGCAAGCTTTGAAAAATTGCGAGGAGGAAGACCTGATGTTGATCACTGGAAGCTTTTTCATCGTAGGAGAAGCGCTTGAATTTTTAGACTACAAAACAAAATAAATATGCACAATTTAATCAAAAGTACTATCGCTTTAGCAGGCCTTTCCTTATTTACCCACCAATTAAATGCGCAGAATCTGCATGTTGGTATCAAGGCCGGAGCAACCGTTTACAATAATTCCGGTAAAGAATTATCGCGGAAGTTTAATGCTTTTCCATTTGGAGGTGTTTATCTTGGCTTCAGCGGTGAAAAGGTAAGCCTTATTGCCGAAGGTTTATTTACCCAGACCAGGATGGTAACCGGCGACAATTTCAACCAGGTGTTTAACGGCTATATCAGGAATGGAAAAGAGCAAATCCGCAATGCCGAATTTTCCTTCACAGAATTGTCTGTTCCCGTCCTGGTAGGTTTTAAAGCATTACCGTTCACCTGGTTCGAGATAGGACCGCAATTCACTAAAATCGTTAACATGAACGATCGCGATGAAATATTGACCGAAGTGACCAATGTTCATAAAGACAGTTATGTTTCTGCGGTGATCGGGGCAAGAGTAAAGCTGCCTTTCCGGCTTCATGTCACCGGCAGGTACGTAATGGGCTTGTCTAACCGGAACAATACGGACATTTCAGAAAGATGGACCACGCAACATTTCCAGCTCGGCGTTGGATTTGGTTTATAATAAAAACGGGGCGATTCAGTTTTGAATCGCCCCGTTTTTTAATTATTTCTTTTTCTTTTTTCCTTTTCTCTGCGCTTCTTCTTCAGCAGCATTTTTGAGCAAGACCTGCCAGTTATTATTATTCACTTCATCGGTGAACACAATCGTATCGGCATATGTTTCTTTATCTATTTCCAGTACATGGATCGGTTTGCCTAAATAACTTTCTATCTCTTTAAGCATTTCCTTCTCCTCGGTAGCACAAAAGGAGTAAGCGGTACCCTTAGCCACACCACGCCCGGTACGTCCTACCCGGTGCACATAATTCTCCGACTCATCCGGCAAATCATAGTTCACTACATAGTCCACATTCGGGATATCCACCCCTCGTGCATTCAGATCGGTAGTGATGAGTAACTTCACTTCACCGGAAGCAAAAGCCTTCATAATTTCGGCCCTTTCCGCCTGGTCCTTGCCACTATGCATGGTAAGTGTTTTAATACCTACCCTGTCCATAGCAGTGGCTACACGCTCTGCCCGTACTTTTGTCCTTACGAAGATCAGTATCTTAGACTCCGGGTGCTCTACCACCAGTCTTTCCAGGAAGAAACGCTTATCATCCATTTCCACGAAGGCCACAAAATGGGTAATATTTTTAGATACAGGATCCTGTGGAGAGATCTGGATCCGGATCGGGTTTCTTACAATCCCATAGGCCACTTCCTTGATCTCACTATTAATCGTTGCCGAGAAGAAAAGCGTTTGCCTGTAATCCGGCAGGAACTTCATTACATCTTCGATATCCTTAATAAAGCCATAATCCAGCATCAGGTCGGCCTCATCCAGTACCAGTATTTCAGTTTTGTTCAGGTCCAGCTTCTGCTGGTGCAACAAGTCAAACATACGGCCGGGAGTCGCGATCAATACATCGGTACCATTTGCCAATTGTTCAATCTGGTGCTCCTGCTCCACACCACCCACAAGTGCGGTTATTTTCAGCTTGGTATATTTACCCAATTCACGGAATACCTTAGCTATTTGCAAAGCCAGTTCCCGCGTAGGCACCATCACCAGGCATTTAGCCTGGCGCTTGTCGGGCCTGTTCTTTACATACATCAGTTTATGCAACACCGGGATCGCGAAAGCCGCTGTCTTACCCGTACCGGTCTGCGCTACGCCCAACACGTCATTGCCTTCCAGGATCGGCCGTATGGCCTTATACTGGATATCTGTAGGTTTTACAAAACCCATCTCCTCCAGTGCGCGCTTTAATTCAGTAGCTATTTTATATTGTTCAAATTTCATGCTTACAAGATCTGCTGTTACAGCAGACAGGCAAAGTTAGTTTAATTATAGGGTTCAAATGAATAAAGGGCACGAATTGTCGCGCCCCTTATTAAAAAATTTATGTATTGTTCCTAGTGAACGTTGCTCATATCCACTTTTGATTTACTGCTTTTCGCAAAAAGCACAAATGGAATACTGGCCAGGAAAACAAAGCCGATAGCGACGAATACATCCATATAGGACAATACTACTGCCTGCTTCATAACGGCACCGTCCATAGCGGCATAAGCCGTCTGCTGCGCCATATTGGAAGGCATACCGGTCGACATAAACCGGGCCACAAAAGCGTTAAAGCGTTCCTGGAAGACTACATTGGTCGGGTTAATATTAGCGATCAGGTCACTGCGGTGCATTGCATTCTGATGGCTCATATAAGTTGTAATAAGTGCAATCCCAAAGGAACCACCCAACTGCCGCATCATCCCCGTAAAAGAGGCGCCCTCGCCTATTTCACGGCCTTTGAGCGAAGAAAGCGACAAGGTAGTAATCGGGATAAACAACATACTTAAGGCAAAACCACGGAACATCAGCAACCAGAAGAAGTGCTCGGAACCGGTATCCGGCGTCAATATATTATGGCCCCAGATACTATAAATAAAGAAGAGCAGGAACCCGGTAGCGGCAATGTATTGCTGCTTCACGCCTCTTTGTATCAATTGGCCTACTATCGGCATCATAAAGGCCGTCATCAATGCCGCCGGCACCATAATCAGACCTGCCTGGAAGGCCGACCAGCCTAATGAACTTTGCAGGTATAAAGGAATGATAAAAGTTGAGCCGTATAAACCAAAACCTAAAACGAAAGTCAATATCGTACCGATCCTGAGGTTTCCGTCTTTCAACACCCTAAGGTTAACGATCGGGTTGGCATAGGTCAGTTCCCGCCAGATAAACAGGTAAAAGCTCAAAACACTGGTAACGGTCAATATAAGAATAGTTGTATCCTGGAACCAGTCTGACTCCTGGCCTCTTTCCAGTACAAACTGCAAACTACCTACCGCTGCTGCAAGGAAGATAATCCCCCACCAGTCAACCTCCCCAATCTTTTTCTTCGCACCGGAATAGGGCGGGTTTTTAATAAATCTCAAGGCCAATATTGCGGCAACAATACCAATCGGGATATTGATATAGAAAATGGAAGGCCATTTATGCGCCTCTACCAGGTAGCCACCTAAAGGCGGTCCTAATGTCGGCCCGATAATTACGCCCATACCATATAATGCCTGTGCCATACCGCGTTTTTCTTTAGGAAAAACTTCCGTAATGATCGTTTGCGAAGTTACCAATAAGGCTCCTCCCCCTACTCCCTGCAGGAAGCGGAACAAGACGAGTTCCCAAAGCGTTGAGGCATTACCACATAAAAATGAACAGATCGTAAAGAGGATCACCGAAGCCGCGAAATAGTTGCGCCGGCCGAATTGTTGTGATAACCAGCTCGTCATCGGGATGATGATTACATTACCAATCGCGTAAGCGGTAATTACCCAGCCGATCTCGCTCAAAGTAACGCCCAGGTTACCTTTCATTTCATTAAGGGCAACATTGACGATGGTCGTATCCACGATCTCCAGCAGGGCACATAATATGGCGGTGACAACTATGATCACCCTGCGGGCGCCATACTCCACCAAAGAATTAGTTTCCATAAACGTTTAATTATTTCAGGTGAACATCCACAAACACATTCATACCGGAGCTCAGGCGATTCAGCAATTCTTTATTCGAATTACTTGCGAAATCAATTCTTACCGGTACCCGCTGAACAGTTTTCACGAAATTACCCGAGGCATTATCAGGTGGCAGTAAAGAAGTTTTTGCACCTGTAGCCGGAGAAAATGAAGTGATCGTACCTTCTATTTTTTCTCCCGGATAAGCATCTACTTCAACCGTTACATGCTGCCCCACTTTCATTTTAGTCAATTGGGTTTCTTTAAAGTTGGCCACTACCCATTTCTGGTCATCAGGAATGATCTGGAATAATGACTGTCCGGCATTTACCAGCTGACCCGGTTGAATATTAACGGTACCGACATGACCATCTACCGCCGCGGTAATCACGGTATAACTTAAGTTCAGCTTTGCAGCGGCAACACCTGCCTGCGCCTGTGCAATGGATGCATTAGCCACAGCGATTTGTCCCCTGTTAATATTGCTTTGTGCCGCTACTGCCGCGGTTTGCTTGGAAGCTGCATTTTTTTGTGCTTTCAATACATCCAGTTGCTTTTGAGCGATTAGGTAAGTAGCTTCAGTTTGCTCAAATTGTTGCTGGGTGATAGAATGATCCTTGATCAGGTTTTGATATCGTTCAAAATCTTTTTGCGCGCGCCATAAATTCACTTTCGCAGATTCGATCTGCGCATCAATGGTATTGGTATTCGCCTGGGTAGACACCACATTATTTTGGGTTACTGATTCACCCGCGTTGGCTACGCCTACATTACTTTGTGCCGAGATCAAACGGGCTTCTGCCTCTTCCAGCTTCACCAGGTAATCCTGGTTATCCAGCACGATCAACGTATCGCCTTTCTTCACCATTTGGTTATCTTTTACCCTAACCTCTGTGATAAACCCACCCACTCTCGGGATAACCGGGCTGATGCGGCTGCTGATCTGCGCATCATCCGTATCTTCATGCTTTTGTGATTCATTGTATTTATAAAAACCGAAGACCGCACCTACGATAAGGATGGCACCAAAACCGATAGCAAATTTTTTATTGGTTTTCTTTTTGTCTGCAGCTTGCTCCACCTGAGGAGCATTATTATTATTTTCCATTATTGTTGTTTGTAAAAAGTATTGTTTGTTTAATTTGAAGAAGCAGGAGCATAGGCAGCAGAGATCTGGCCGGATGCTCTTAGTAATTTATTATACGCGATCAGGTTATCAATCATTGAAAATTCATAGTTTACAGCCGCCTGCAGTTTGTTGGCATCTGCATCTAAAAGTTCGGTAGCGGTGGCCAGGCTATTATCGTATTTATTTTTTACGATCTTATAGTTCTCATCAGCGAGTTCTACAGCTGTTTTCAGCACATTCACTTTCTGGTTGCTTTCCCGGAAGTCCTGGTAAGCTTTATGAATTTCCATCTTAACCCCATCCAGCAAATTTGATTTTGCCATTTGCATTTCCGATTCCTGCGCCCGTGCCTGCTTTACTTTAGCACCGGTCTTATACAGATCAGCAATATTATAACTCAATCCCACACCAACGTTCATAGCATTGGTAACGGTAAGCATATTGTGCACATCAGCGGCTACATAACCACCGGTCAGGGCAACAGATGGCAGATAAGCACCTTTGGTAATTTTTGTATTTACCTGGGTAGCGTTCAAGCGGCTGTCCAATGCTCTCACATCGCTTCTTTCACTTAATGCATTATTGATATATTCTTCTATCGGTGCCAGTTGCTTGTTTTGTGCCCCGTTCAATCCCTCAACTTCTAGAGTAGTACTTTCGTCCAGGCCAAGCATGAGGTCAAAATTGTAATTGGCAATTTTCATATTGTTCTCTGCATCCAGGATCGCCAATTCCATGTTCTTCTGTTGCAGCTGCACGTTTAACAGGTCATTTCTTGGTATGACGCCATTCTTTTCCAGGTTAGCAAAATCCTTTACGCGGTTAAGTGCCGTACGGTTGTTTTCCGCGACCAGTTTCAGGTATGCCTGTGCTTTATAGAGGTTATAATAAGCTTCAATCGTATTGTCGATCACCAGATCGGATTGGTGTTCCACATCATAAGCGGCCGCTTTTTCTAAATAAGCAGCGGCCTTAATACCATTATTGATCCGGTTACCGGAGAATAAAGGGAGGCTGGCATTGGCCATACCAAAAGCAACCTGGTTGACTTTTATGGAACCGGCTTCACTGCCCTGTCCCCCGGACTCACCCGCCATCATCTGTAAAAGATTACCACTTATGCTGGGTGTATTTAAACGCATATAGCTACCCGAGACTTTTACATCCGGGAGGCGGCGTTCCCTAGCTTCCTGTACGCCTGCTTTGGCGCCTTCCAAAGCATATTGAGATTGCTTAAGAGATTTATTGTTACTAATACTCAGGCTGACCGCTTCATTCAGAGAAAGCGCGCGCACCTGCTGGGCTCCGGCATCCAGGCTATTGCCTATACCAAATGCCAACCCTAAAACCAGGAAAAGACTATGCTTTTGCATCGATACTTAAATATGATTTGATGATTAATTTGATTTCTTTATTCAGTTTTTTGACAAACTTTTCTTTGTATGCTTTCATATCCCCATGCGGAATATTATAGACGGTGCTGTAGTAAGGTACATTAGACAATACATGGTTGACAGTGCCTACGAATATGGCCGACATCAATACGATATCGATGCCTTTTCTAAACAGTTGCTCTTTTTGCCCCTGCACGATCACTTCTTCTATGATCTTACGGTATTGTGCCCTGCTCTCTACTACCAGTTTGAAGATCTTGGATTCGCGGTCCACCTCAGTAGTCGTACGTTTTACCATGATCTTATTGAACTTCAGGCTGGAGAAGGCCGATTCAATGAAATAATCCAGGTAAGCCTCTATTTTTTGTACCGGGTTCAGCTTATCATTTTTCATGATCGTTTCCAGGGAGATCGTTTTATTCGCCAGCTGGTATTCGAAGATGGATTCCAGGAGTTCTTTTTTAGAACCGAAGTAGTAGTTGATCATAGCCACGTTCACGTCTGCTTTCTCTGCGATCTGCCTTACAGAAGTTTCTGTAAATCCTTTTTCAGCAAAGAGCTCGATCGCCACATCCATGATGTGGAGCTGTTTTTCCGAGTATTCCTGTGCATGTTCCATAAATACAAAAAATTAAACGCT
>Ga0256900_1000593_pt1 | contig 11374 bp, 4 predicted proteins | sample MC6MC0688MT_FD_190190 | JGI IMG/M metagenome (GOLD analysis project Ga0256900, IMG submission 190190) | Metatranscriptome of enriched soil aggregate microbial communities from Iowa State University, Ames, United States - MC6-MC0688-MT... | ecosystem: Environmental > Terrestrial > Soil >... | reverse complement strand
GCGAATACGAAACTAAGGCTGATGCAGCTCAGCCGCCAAAGCAGCAGAACGCTTTATGACAAGCACCTTGTTAAGCTGAATAATGAATTGCTGGTAAATATTGCAGCGCCGATACATGAGCGCATCCTCAATTTCCAGACCTCGGCAAAAACGGTTTATCATGATATTAAGCAAAGTGCCCTGCCGGTTAATCTATTTACCGGCTCTTTCCGCAGGATGACCCGGGATAATGGCGTCATAGCAAGGGGTATCTATATCGGTACCGGGAACCTGGTAACCACAACGGAGTTGCTGGCAGATTTTAACAACGGTACCGCAGTACTCGCTTCACCTTACAGTGCCCCGCTGGGCATGATTACCTATGGTGGCCCGGCAAATACCCTTACACCATCCTACACACTCTCCCTGCCCTCTAATGCAGGGTTTATTCCTGCAGCTACCGGGATCTTAACCGGCACGCCCGCTTTTGGTCCCATATCCTCCACAACGGCCACTTTCCTCCAGTCTGTAGCCAGTCTGCATGCGGTGGTTCAGAATTTTCCGGTTTACACCTTTAATCCCAACCCTGCATTATCGGTAGCGACCGCGAGAAATATTATTCTTACGCGGACAGAGCCTTATAATAACGCTTTGGATATTGCACAAAAGACCGTCATGGTCAGCAGCATACTTAATACTCCGGTGACGCTTGGTAATCTGAATCCTGTAATGGCACACCCTCGTATTAAGCAACCTATGCATAAAGAGCTGGCCGCCCTTTCGCCCGATTGGATGATGCCAGGTTTGAATGATATTCAAATGAACAGCATCAATATGCTGGAACATAACCAGAAATATATTGAAGCCTTTATGCTTGGCGGGAATTATGAAATGAACCGGGAACTATTGTGGCGGGGCTATCCCACCGATCAAAGAGCTACGGTATTCTCTTATTTCTGGGGGTATAACAGCTCTATGGCATCCGTAATACAGGTTAGTGTAGCGGGCACGCCAGCAACTATCGGCAGTGGTATCTACGACCTGGATGCACGCAGGGATATAGAAGATATCCACTTATGGAAAACTCCTTCCGGAGCACTAAAGCAGCTGGGTACTAATTCAGTGCGCCCAAGTGCGGGTAATATGACCATACTAGCCGTGAGAGGAGAATTACTGCGTAAATTCCCGGGAACGGTAATCTACCTGCAAAAATCCAAATGGAAGCGGGACGCCGGTAATAATCCCATATTTACAGAAGCCCGGGAGGAAGATACGACGGTACTTCCGCTATATCCCGCATTTACGGGGAAGATAGAACCGGACATTTATTTACTGGGATTCGAATTGGAAGCGGAAGTCATTAAAGGTGGTTTTGAAGATGCGCTTAATCCCGGTTATTTCGTGGTATTCCAGGAGCGTGTAGGAGAGTTGTGCTTCGGTGCAGATGAATTTGACGGTGACCCGGATACTATCGCTCCGCCACCGCCTTTATCTATCTGGGATGATGTTACCTGGATGCACCTGAAGAATGCGCCCGGAAGAGATGGATTTATTGATCTGGGCAGAGATTTTGATGCGGTTACTGATCCCGATGTGATAACCTGGAATGCGAATAGCGCAGCAGTAGCCTACGCATTATTGCAGTCTCCGGTGAAACTGAATGTACATGCCTATGGCTTGCTACCATAATGATCATTTGAAAGAGAACAAACAATAAAAAATTGAATTATGAAAAAAATAGTCCTCAACATACTGTTATTGTTTACCTGTCTCCCAGGGGCGCAGGCACAGACCGGAAGTTTGGATCCGGATTTTGCCGATCAGGGTATATCGGTTACTGCCGGGTATGCAAGAACTTCGGTACAACAAGCGGATGGTAAAATTGTTACTGTTAATGCCCAGCCTGGTGTATTGCATATCTTAAGGTTTATGCCTGACGGCTCCCTCGACTCCGCATTTGGAGTAAATGGAACTGCTTATTTTCAGGAGCCAACAGGTACGCCATCAACTAATAATGTTATCGTGCAGCCAGACGGTAAAATTGTAATTGCCGGAGATCAGGGGGGTAGTTATTTCCGGCTGTTTGTCTGCCGGCTTAACCCGGATGGTTCAACAGACAGCTCCTTTGCTAACAATGGCAGCCTGGTCCATGCGTTTCAGGCCATTGACCATATGAGTATACGCGTTAATAATTTGGGTGGGAACAAACTACTGGTTTCAGGCATTGTAGGATTTTCCAGCCGGACGCCTTTCTACCTGAAGTTAAATGAGGACGGCAGCTTTGATACTACTTATGGTACGAATGGGGTTGTATTTCTTTCCGGATTAGGATTTGCGGCCTCGCTACCGGATACGGAGGTACAGCCAGACGGAAAAATAGTTACCATATGTACGAGTTTAGAAACCGGTACGGCTAACGGAACAAAGATCATGCGGCTGAATACGGATGGCAGCCTGGACAATACCATGGGCATTAATGGAGTGGCCAGTCATTCTCTCCCCTATTCAATTAATGCGGGCCAGCTATTTTTACAGTCAGACGGAAAAATAGTAATTGCCAGTTCCGCTTTGGTATCGATGGCTCCTGAAGCTTACGGTGCTTATATTGCCAGATATTTGCCGAATGGAAGCCCGGATTTGGCTTTCGGTGCTAACGGTATAACCGTCCATGGAGCCGCTAATTGGCAATACATGAGACATGTTGAAGTACAGCCAAGCGATGGGAAAATTGTGATTTTCGGAGAAAAAAGAGCCTTAAACGGCCAGAAAATAAAGGCTTATGTCGCAAGGTTTAGCGCCGCGGGCACTTTAGATACCGAATTCGGGGAGCCGCAAACGACCTTTTTCCCGAATCAGGATGAGTATTATGTTTCCGGCCATATAGCCGCAGATGGTGGTATCATAGCTGTAGGTTACTCCGGGAGCAATTCCAGGGTTTTGGCCAAATATATCAGTTGCGCAAATAGTATCACTACCCAACCACAACCTGTTAGTAGCGCTGCCGGTACTACAGCAACATTTACCGCTACCAGCAGTTCTTCCGCTGCTATTTACCAGTGGCAAATTATGGACGCCGGTAACTGGGAAAATATCAGCAATGGCGGGCAATACTCCGGGGCACAATCGGCATCACTCAGCATTAATAATCTTACTGCCGCTAATGATGGTCAGCAGTACAGGACGATTTCCAGTTCCGGTGTCTGCGTAGACACTTCCTCTGCCGCGGTCCTAACTGTAACGTCACCCAGCAGTATTAATGAGTTAAGTACCACACAAGCATTCAGTATTTATCCCAACCCGGTAGCTGATGTGATCACTATAGAAGGGGAGCTCAAGGTAAATAGGGTACAAATAACAGATCTTCTGGGGCGTAGCATTGCAGTTTTCGAAGGTAATAACCGTACGAAGCTTCAAATAAATTTGCCCCCAATGAGCGCAGGAATTTATGGCTTGCGTATTGCCACACAAGATGGGATAAGTAATTATAAAATAATTAAAAAATAAAAACAGCGCTCTATTTGCCTTCTATCTGAAGGAAGCTAAACCACAAAAATATCTGTAATAAAATAAAGGAATAAACACAGACTTATTAAAAAAATAAACCCGCTGCATATGGAACAAAAATTTGAAGAACTTATATTGATGATCAATGATATCAGGATGCATATAGCAGAGCTGAATCGAAATTTATATGGTGAGCGCCAGGGACTGATCAAAACGCAGGATGCGATAAATGCGGTACTCAGTGGGCAGGGTAAAAAAGGAGAGGATTTAGAGGACCTGCGTAAAAAATTGAATAATCATCTGAATAGTATAGGTACTTTCAGAGAGCAGATAATTGAATCTACTAATATAGAAAGAGGTTTCATGACCAGTTTGTATGAAACCGGCGGCGGGCAGCAATCCGGGCTGGTCCAGCAGCTGAATGACCTTTATCCCATACTGTTTTTCCCGGTTCGGCTGGAAACAGCTTTTGATGATAAAAACGGCAACGAACTTTGGGTAAGAATATTTCCGGATGATATAGCTGTAGATACCCATGAGGAAGCGTTAACAGAAGATGAAATAATAGTAGGGCAACAATACTGGGACACGGTAAATGGAACTGGGGATGATATAGAGCAGCTTAATGCCTGGGACCTCGTTGCCCGGAGCTTTGGCGCCCCCAGAGCCGCCTGGGTCATCTTGCAGACGGATCCTGCCAGCGGACCCGGCCCACTCGTTCCCAAGACCAATGCCTGGACGAAACAACCGCTTACCAACATCATGCCGGATACTTTTATGGTATATGCCTATGACCATGCCGGTAATGTAGTATCCCAGCAGACGGCGTTGATAGCCGATGAGTTAAAGCTGGGCATCAATCCTGCCTTAGACCCGGAGTTTGATGAGATGTCATTTGATACCGATAATAGCGCCGGTTTGGAAAATGATCTGCGCGCCAACGAGGATGTAAGATGGATGATCGATTTCGAGGCAGCCGTTGATAAAGGGCTTGGCATAAGAATCCCGATCAGCCAGAGCCAGTATAATAATGGGTTTAAAAAGGTCCTGGTGGTGGGCGTGAAAGCAAGTGTAGGCCATGTAGAGTCCCAGGCCAGGCTGGAAACCTTGATCAATAGTCACCATTATACTGATGGCTTTGCCTTGCTAAAGCAAGGTACGGCTACTAATAATACAGCAACTGAAGGTGCCGGTTACACCTTCAGGGAGCAGGGAAACAAGGTGAGCTATACCGTTGAATGCGAAGGCGCATTATTCACACCGATATACATCCAGCGGCAAAAGAAAGATGGACAAATACTCTGTGAAGCCTTAGGTATAGAATACGAAACATTGCAACATATCTTTCAGTCTAATGGCAGCGACATCTCCAGTGCTATGAGTCTGAACAGTGCCCTGTACCAGGTTAGCCTGGGATATGCCGCGAATGAGCAGTTACCTATATTCCTGAGCAGGAATAATAACAACAACCAGTTAAGAGAATTCTTTACGAGTTACGTTCGGGGCAGAGGGGCTTTGCCTTCTATCCGGTCCGGTGCACAGCCCTACGGCATATTGCCTACAAGCGTTTTCTCCCGGATGAACTGGAGTAATGATCCTAATGCGGGCCTGTACCACAGCATATTTAATTTTAGCTCGGTCTTGGACCGCCAGTTTACGGCGGTGCTGGAAAGCGCTGTTCAGGGCGGCTTCCAAATGCGCGGTTTGAACAGCAATGATGCGCCCACGCAGCAATATGCTGATATCCTTTCGCAGCAACCGGTATCCACTGAGTATGTTCAGCGATTAGGTTTTGGACCGGGATATATCTGGAATAACCTGGGCTATTCAATGCTCCAGGACCCGCCTTACACCGCAGATAACTGGTGGGCGGCTTATAAAGATCGGGTACATAGTATGCTTGGCGAATTGCAATTGCAGCTGGATGCAGGACAGGCAAGAGGATTACAGATTAATTACCTGGCCGATCGTCAGCGGGCAGTAGAGACCCCATTGGTGGCCGGTCCGGAGATCCTTTTAGATCAGCCCTTACCCGATATCGGGAGCGAGGGCAATTTCCTGAAGATACTGGCAATAGCCAGCTTTGACGAACTGCGGGATGAAAATTATGCACAATACGGCATCCCCAATGAATATGTAATAAAAGATTTAGCTCAAAATATGCTGTACCAGTTCGCAAGGCAGTCATTAATGCTGGAAGCTTATGAGGCGGCCTGTGAGCTCTTGCAGATACCCGAAGAGGACCGTAAAGAAAATGAAATGGTCAATATTTTTCAAAAAGTTGAACAGGATACAGGCGACATGGGTCCATTAAGGTATGGGCAAAGCCGGCTGCAGATCATGGCCCGGCCCTATGGTGGCTACCCGACAGTTGCCGCATATTTATCTTCCCCGGACCTGGTAAGTGACCATATTACCTATAACTGGATCGATGCCCGTAATTCCCTGACAAGAATTGCCAACAATAGCGTCAGGGACCTCAACCTGCTTACTGCTGAAGCTATGGATGTATCCGCCTTTCGCCTGGATACCTGGCGGCTGTCGATGGTTAACCAGAGGTTGAATGCGCTGAGAGGCATCAATGAGGGGAGTAGTACCCGCAATAAAGGACTTTACCTGGGTGCATATGGCTGGGTAACCAATATAAAGCCGGTAGCCAAAACCGTAGTGGCTACCCCGGATCACCACCAGGGTACCGTTTATAGCGCGATAGACAACCGGGGCTATATCCATGCGCCTTCGGTCAACCAGGCGGTAACAGCGGCTGTATTGAGAAGTGGTTACAATGACCGGGCAAAACCTGCAATGAATGATCCTTTGTCGGTAAATCTTTCTTCCGAAAGAATACGTTGCGCTCTGGATATTATGGAAGGCATCCGGAATGGGCAGGAACTGGGCGTACTACTTGGTTACGAGTTTGAAAGAAGAATGCTGCAGTTTGGGGAGGTTAATGATGAGCCACATAGAAATATAAATAAACTAAGAGTAGCTTTTTCGCAGAATAATACCGTTCTTGAAACAACGCCTGCAAATGTAGAAAAGGTAAAGGCCCGGAATGTAGTGAATGGCATTGCCATGGTCGAGGCCTTTAAACAGATGTCTTTGACGGATTTTCTAACATTAACTCAAGTTAGTGCTGGTATAAGCCTGGTAACAAGACAAATTGAGTGGATCTGGAATATACTGGATGCAGTAGGGGATCTCGCTATGAGCGAAGGTATGTTCCATATCGTGCAAGGTAATCCGGTGAAAGGCGGGGCCATCATGCAGGCAGCCTCTAAAGGCGGCGTAATAGCCGAGCCTGATGTGATCAATACTATTAAAACAGGGATAGAAGTACCGCAGCGACTGACGCTCCATTTCCAGGCTGACCCGGAATTACTCAATGGCTGGAATTATATACCAGATAGCCCGCGTAGTGCTGCGGAACCCAGGGTTAATGCATGGCTAGCCGAAATGCTGCCCGATCCTGAAAATATTTACTGCCTGGTAAAAGTAGACGATCTCCTGGACCCTTCGCCAATCACGATTAAAGATCTGGGCCTGCAGGCCATTGACCTGATGTATCTGGCCGGGGAGATCCTTACTGATGATGATAGTATGCTCTCTCTTATTATCAAGCGTTACTACAGGTCTACAAGAAATGTAGACAGTTCCGGAAATGTAGCGGTGATCTACAGCCCGGGTATGGGAGCAATGTATTCCCTGCAGGATGTACATGCCATACTGTTGTATGCCAAAAGGATCATTACTGCCGCCAGGCACCTCGATACCCATAATTATATGTTGCCGGAAGCAGCAGATGGGGTCACCAAGTATTATTTTCCGCGAAAATTTGAAGACAGGTTGGATATTGCCAGGGCGCAGTTACAAACTGCGATAACGGACCTGGATGACGCATTGAATACTCCTTTCTCTTTTGAAGCATACAAAAATGCACTGTATGCCTTTAGCAGGTTTGGTATGGAGCAAAGCGTATATGAATTTGCGGTTGATGAAAGGATAGAAGATGAAACACAGCTTAAAGCCTGGGCACAAACGGTAATGTCTGTTGCTACACAGCGCTATGCCGATAGCACGCTCAGTATGAGTATTCCGGCGGACGGAGATGAAGCGGAAGCCTATATAGCTGACGCAATAGCACGCTTTAAAACAATTTTTGGTGCCGCCTTTGCAGCCATCCCGACCTTTGAGATACGATCTGCTGAGCGGAGTATTGTAGAAACAGAGCTGACCGCCGGAAATACATTACTGGTTAATGAAGAAGACCCCGACCTGCTTGTAGACCAATGGCTGTCAGGAGTTGCCAGGGTAAGACCAATGGTGGCAAACTTTGAATTGTTACATTTATTAGTACAGACGCTCAATCCGGATCATCTGGATATAAGGACACTTAAACCGTTACAACTACCTTATGACAGTTCAGGTAATGAACGCTGGCTGGCGATCGAAGTGGATAGTGCAGCTGCATTAAAAGAAGGGCGGGTGGCCTTTGGAGCAAGCTTATATAATGACTATCAACCCGGGGGGCAACAGGCCGGCATACTGGTAGATGAATGGATAGATGTAATTCCCAATAAGGAAGAGACTACAGGAGTGAGCTTCCATCATAATCAGCCCAATGCAAAAGCACCACAATGCTTGATTCTCGGACTCACGCCGCAAATTACGGGTAGCTGGCGCTGGAATGATATTGTGGATATGCTGAACGAGACCTTTGAGCTGGCCAAAGCAAGAGGGCTCAGCTATGAGCAAATCTCAGGTACCCCATTGGCTCAGATCTTGCCGCTTACCGCCATACCATTTACGGCTAATGGAAATGTAATAGGGTTATCCGCCACACACCTATCCAATATTTAAAAAGACAATTTATGCCAACAGTAAATATAAATGCATCAGGAATAGTAGCCTATGCAAGATACGAACCCAGGGTACTCTCAAGGGACCTGGCATCCACCATAAAGGCATCCGTGCATGACGCGCTGTGGATGCTTACACAGCAATTTCGTGTCGGGGAATTTAAGGGCGAAGATGCCGGAACCATCAGTAAAGCGAGAGTAGTGAGCCAGTCCCATAAACTGAACAGGTTCCAGGGGCGCAATATGGACAGGTCACAGGCATTCGAAGAATCCATACCATTAGAAGCAAAAATAGAACGCCTGCCGCTAAAGGCGGACCTGGGCTTACGATTAGAGTTTGGTAATATATGGCTTAAACTCCTGCGTAAAGCGTTCCCGGCAGAAGCTACGGATGCACTCTACCAGATAAGAAAATCCTATGCTATCGAAGCAGTTGAAGGCACTGAAGTGGAAAAGATGAGCAACCTGGAAGCTATGCGTATCCGCTCCTTAGCGACAAGCCGGGCCATAGACGGTGTACGGTTATACGAATTTATCCAGGAAGGTGGCGATGTGAATGAAATTGTTGGCGGCAATCCGGATCTCACCAATGTAGCGGACCGTTTTGTAAAATGGATAAAACGTACTTACCATGTACCCGGAAGCCCTGAAGAACATTCCTGGTCTGATACACAGCTGGAATATCAATGCGCCGTTTCCGCGCCGCTGGACAGCAGTGCCGGGGCTAATGAATACGTACTGTTGGCGGATAAATATACCCGGGGGAATCTGGACTGGTATTCCTTTGACCTGCACCAGGATAGTGCTTATAAACTCTCTTCATCTTCTTCTGTGCCTATAGATAATGGTAATGCCCTACTACCGCAGAAGGTTCAATCTTATATACCGCAAACACTTGAATTTAAGGGAATGCCTAAAGAAAGGTGGTGGGCCTTTGAAGATAGCAATAATGACCTTTCCAAAATGCTTACTCAAAAGCACGATGTGGTAAAAATGGTGGTGATGGAATTTGGGCTGATCTACAGTAATGATTGGTTTATCATCCCGCATCGTATCCAGGACAATACTATTACAGCAATAGACTCACTGGTGACCACCGATGTTTTCGGTCGCCAATACCTGGTACAAAGAGCCGGGGAGGCTACCAGTCAGCAATGGCATAAATGGGATATGTATAATCTTACTACAAACGGGGCCGATGATACCAAGACCTTTGGAAAGCTCGTAATGATCCCGGCGATTAAAAACAGGATGGAAGGGAGCCCTACCGAGAAAGTAATGTTCCTGAGAGATGAGATGGCTAATATGGCCTGGGGCGTGGAAGAAGTGGTCCCCAATGAATTACTCTCCGGGATGGACGGACGATACGCCAATAATGAGCTGCAGAAATATTTACAATCGATACATACTGCTCCGCCTGAAAATGATTATGTGAAGAATGATGCCAGCTTCAGGTATAACATTTCCAATTCGGTACCTGAAAATTGGATTCCTTTCATTCCTAAGAAAGTGGATGGCGCTCAGTTCGCTTTAAGAGAGGTGATGTTGCAAAGGGCTACATTCGAGAGATATGTCAATGGCGCACATACCGGTGAATTCGTGCGCCCGAGAACCTCTATTTTAAATGTAGGACTGGAAGATGTCAACAACCAGGAGCCTTACCTGATCAACGAAGAAGAAGTCAGCCGGACAGGCTTTGTGGTAAGTACCCATTTCCAGCGGGCGAGATGGTACGACGGTAAAACGTATACCTGGCTGGGCAGGAAAGTGCTTTCCGGAAGAGGGGAAGGCAATAGCGGTCTGAAGTTTGATATCCTGGTGGATAAAGACCCGGATGAATAAATATATTGAGCGGATTAAGCTTTTAATTTTTTGAGCTAAAGGGCAAATAACCAGGTTATTTGCCCTTTAAAATAACAGCAGCGATACGATATCTGGGATATGGAAATTAATAGAGGAAAGTTGATAAATATTCTTTTATGGACCTTGTATCCCATATGTTTTACTGAAATTATATGGCATAAGATTATTAGCCCCAATGATTATCAGTTAAAGCACTAGTACGCGCCGTTTCCTCAAAAAGTTCTGTTTGATGATATTTGCTTATCTTCAATACCCCTAATTGTCACGTTGTATGAAGAAATCATTATTGGTGGCAGCTACTTCAATAAAAAAATGGAAATACGCAGATTAACCCACAATGATGTTGCCGTCCTGTTAGACGCTGTAAACGGCGCGTTCGCAGATTATATCGTACCGTTCCAACTGGATGCGGAACAATTACAATTCAAAATGACCTCGGAAGATGTACTGCCGGCGTTTTCCGTCGGTGTTTTTGATGCTGGTAAACTGGTCGCTTTTATCATGCACGGGTTCAGAAATTCGCCCGGCAAAAGGATCGTATATAATGCCGGAACCGGCACGCTGCCTGCTTATCGCGGCAAGGGCCTGGTAGGAAAAATGTATGATTATATGTTGCCCTTTCTAAAAGACCAGGAGATCGAACAACTGGTGCTGGAAGTAATAGAAGGAAATCAGCGGGCCATACATGCCTACGAGAAAAACGGGTTCTCTATCCGCAGGAAACTGTTATGTTTTGGCGGCAACTTAGCAGTAAAAACGGTTCCCGGTGATTATGTAGTCCGGCCATTAAATCATTTAGACTGGGATATCCTGCAATCCTTCGGGGACATTGAACCCGCCTGGCAAAATGCAGCGGCTACTATGGAAAACATACTGCCCGAAGCAATTGGAGCATTCGCAGGGGATGAGCTTGCAGGTTATATTCTTTTCAACCCGGAGCGGAAACGCCTGTACCAGCTTGCGGTAGCGCCCCGGCATCGCCGCAAAGGAGTCGCTACGCAGCTTTTAAACCAGATGCAGCAAGTACTTCCCGGGCAGAAGATACAATGTAATAATATTGATGAAGCTGCTACAGGCTTGAAAATATTCCTGGAAAAACAAGGCCTGGTCAATGATATCAACCAGTTTGAAATGATTAAAAACCTGTAATGATGCCGCTTAATAAAAAG
>Ga0256900_1000591_pt1 | contig 11403 bp, 8 predicted proteins | sample MC6MC0688MT_FD_190190 | JGI IMG/M metagenome (GOLD analysis project Ga0256900, IMG submission 190190) | Metatranscriptome of enriched soil aggregate microbial communities from Iowa State University, Ames, United States - MC6-MC0688-MT... | ecosystem: Environmental > Terrestrial > Soil >... | reverse complement strand
TTTGTGCTTGTTATCTGAATAAAAGCTTACTGAATCTCTGTATACTTCAAGGCCCATTCTTTCGCGAATTCCCGGAATTTTGTCGCACCTGAAACCGGAGCACCTGTAGCTTCAAAATGATCCATCAATTTATGGGTACGGATGCCCTGCCCCATTTCCGTGTAAAGCTGCGCCAGGGATTCCGGCATTCCCGCCTGCAGCATTCCGGATAAAGACTGCTCGTCCCGGAACACGACCCAAGGGAGCTCCTCCCGGCCTATAGCTTCCGCTAAAATTGTGGTATATTCAAGTGGTGTCAACACATCGCTGACGATATAAACAATGTCTTTGCCCGTTTTATCCTGCTGCAATTCACGAACAGCAGCTGCTGCAATATCTTTAGGGTGTACTAAAGGCAGCGCTACGTTATCGGGGTAATTAGCGCCCATGATACCTGCCTGCTGTACCATAGGTATATCATTATAAAAATTGGTATAAAAATAGCCTGCCCTTAAAAAGGTAAACTCAACCTCCGGCAGCTGCCGGTAAAGCGTTTCAATATGGTGTAAGGCCACAATAGGACCGGTTCCGGAGGCATGATCGGCACCAGTACTACTCAACATCACTACGCGCCGGACACCGCTCAGCTCAATTGCCTTTGCAATCGCGCGACCGGCATTGATCGTATTTTCCACTACGTTGCTGCCGCCAAGATTTGGCGGTGTCATAGCGAATACGGCATCTGCATCCGCGAAAGCTTTACTCAATGCTACAACATCATCAATTGCTGCGATAGCCGCTTTAGCCCCTGCCGCCTCAATAGCGGCGGTGCGTTCCTGACGACTGCTTACAACGGTCACTTCATGCCCCAGGGCTACCAAATCTGTTACCAGGTAACTACCGATATTTCCTAAAGAACCGGTTACTGTTATTTTACTCATTGTTTATTTGATTTATTACAAAAGCAAAAGTACCTTTGTACTTACTTTTAGACAAGTACTTACCCCAAAGTAGGTATCCATATGACAAAAATTAAAGCAAGTTCCACAATACAGGAAAATAAGCAGTTTGCCCTGGCGCAATGCCCGGTCACTTATGTGATGGAGAAAATAGGTGGCTACTGGAAGCCCATTATTTTGTACCAATTGATTGAAGGCACGAAAAGATATAGTGAGCTCAAGCGGGCTATTCCCGCTATATCAGAAAAAATGCTGATCCAGCACCTGAAGCAGCTGGAAGCAGACCAGCTTATTATCCGGAAAGCAAAACCGGTGGTTCCGCCGCATGTAACTTATGCCCTCAGCGGCTCAGGAAGGGGGCTGGTACCCGTTATTCAATCTATGGCAGACTGGGCGTTTAAGGACGCCAAAGGAGCTTTTAAATAAAAAGCAATTTTAAAAGTAATCACTTCCTGCTCATAAGCTCAATAAATTGATCGCGTCTTGATGTAGCGAGCGGCAGGTCGGCGCCGGTGCTTAAAATAACGCGGCACACTTTCGTCCGGACCAGTTTTTCCACGAAATTCACATTGATGATATGGGAGTGATGTACCCTGAAAAATATAACCGGGGGTAATAGGTCTCCACACTCTTTCAACCTCATACTCACCAGGATCTTTTCTGCATATATTGTATGTATCGTGGTATAACTACCCGAGGCATCACAATGGGTAATATCCTCGCAGTCCAGGTATTTAATGCCTTCCAGGGTGGGTAAAGCTATTTTTTGCTTTTGCAGCACACGCGGCTGTATGTTGCGGAACAGATCGGCCAACCTTATTTTTTCTTCTACTTTTGCTACCGCTTCCTGCAACTCGAGTATATTGATCGGTTTCAACAAATAGTCTGCGGCCCTGGCCCTGAACGCATCTACTGCATACTGACTATAAGCAGTAGTAAAAATAGTATGAAATGCAGGACTTTGAAACAAGTGCAGCAGGTCAAAGCCTGTAGCACCATTCAGCTCGATATCCAGGAACAGTACTTGCGGCCGGTACTGGTGAATGGCTGTAGCGGCAGTATTAATATCATTAGCAGTATGCACTACATTAATAGTAGGACAATATCGCTCCAGCAATGCTTTAAGCGTATCGATATTCATGTTCTTATCATCAACAATTATGGCATCCAAGCTATTCATATACCTGATTTATAAATTTTTCAAGGGAACGGTTATCATGATCCTTGTACCGGTTGCACCAGTCACGGCAAGGTCTTCGACCTCAACAGCTATGGGTGCTACGGTATTATTTAACTCGTTTAATGTGGCCACACGCTGTGTTGTGATTTGCATTCCTTTTGAATGGTGAGCTGTAATTACTCTTTTGGCGGCTTGAATACCGGGACCGTTATCCTCAATACAGCACACAATACTTTTATCCTCCTTAAGCGTAAAGTTAATCATTAAACGTGCATCCAAGCCAGCATATTGCATGCCGTGCTTTATCGCATTCTCGACGAATGGCTGCAGGATCATATTGGGAAAAGCTGTGGTCGAGGTGTTTATAGAGGATGATACCTGTATCGTGTAAATAAATGGATGATTGGCCTGGAGTTGTTCGAGTTCTATATAGCTTTCGAGGTAAGCCAGTTCTTCTTTTAAAGGCAGGTATAAACTCCCGGCGTTATCAAGCGTTTTCCGGATCAAGGTAGCAAAGCGGGACAAGTACATACTGGCTCCCATACTGTCATTTCTGACAATATAATTCTGCACAGAGTTCAGGCAGTTAAAGATGAAGTGCGGGTTCATTTGCGCCCGGAGCGCCATTTGCTCCAGCTCCGTCATTTTCCTGTTAAGCTCACTTTTCTCTTCCTCCTGCCTGCGGATTTTCCGGATCCGATACCTCAGGAATAAATAAATTAATGAGCCAAAGACTAAAAGAGCGCCTCCGCGGAACCACCAGGTTTCATAAAAGGCCCGTTCAACGTTAAACTTTTTCTGTATCACAGCGCTTTCTTGTCCCAGTGCCGATACGGCTTTTACCTCAAGTGTGTATTCGCCGGAAGGCAGCGATAAAAAACTTAATGATGTCTCTTCAGTTTCCACCCAGTTGCTATTCAGTCCAAGCACACGATAACTATACATGATCTTTTCACCGGAAAACAGTGTGGCAGAAAAATCAAACCTGATCCTGTTTTGTCCATGAGTGATGCTAATCGGCTCATTAAATGACAATATTTTACCTGCAAGCGTAATACCTGTAAAATAAAGCCCAATAACAGGCGGTGTATATTTACCACCTTTTGCAATCAGATTTAAACCTTTTCGCGTACCAACCCATATTGCAGTATCCTGCACGAATACGGCGGTCACTTCGTCTGAACTTAGGCCATTGGTAGCCGTAAAGAGCCTTTTTACTTTAGGTGGCCTCCCCTCCTCTAGCGCAACCTGATTCAAGCCCTTATTAGTGGCAATCCAAAGATCCTGCTCCGATGCATATATATAAGTACACAAGTCACTGCTCAGCCCGCTATTTGCTTCATTAATTTGTACTACTACTTTATGATCTTTAATGCCAAACACCCCATTGCCATGAGTAGCCAGCCAGACGATACCGTTGGGTCCGGGCATTATATTATTAATCGGACAGGACAAGTGTCTTGAGATAACGTTATACTGCTCATCCATGATCACCAGTCCCTCCAGCGTACCTAAATAGTAATAGGCGCCATACTTGATTGCTGCCGTCGTCCTGTGGTATATTCTTTTCATACTATAGCTGCCGTCAGGTAGCAAGCGGCAAACATACGCTCCGTGTGTACTGGCTACAAGCATTCCGCCATCATAAGCATAAGTAGATTTAATATGACCGATACTGTCGTTAATAAATAAAGAGTGATGCATTCTTAATGGGGCATAACCCGCATGTTCTTTTAACCATTTTTTGCTGAGCGGGAACTGCTTTTGTTCGTAGCCGGACCGTGTGTGGCCTTCGGCAGCAGGTGAAGGGCTGATCTGCCAGCATTCCCCGTTTTCTGTTCCTACCCATATGCCATTATTGTCTCCCTGTACAAAGCTTATAGGCAAAGCTTTATTGCCTAATGGCACATCCTGTACCGTGGTACGGTCAAGGCGGAACAGTCCATTCCCCTTTGTACTGAACCATACATTATCTTCCCGGTCCTGATAAATGTCATTAACAATATAATCATTAAAAAAAACGGTTTTTTTCACGCCGCTACGACAATCATAAAGAAAAGCTCCGGTAGCGCCTACGGGGCTGGCCGGCAAATATCCATTAGCCAATAGTTTAAAGAAGCGGGTATTTTTTCCATAACTCATTTCAATAAAACGTTCCTCAGTAGCGTTCCAGATCAAGGCCCTGCCATAAGCTTTGAACAATAAAATATCTTCAGCAAGCTTCATTATAGAGATTGACTTTTCCTGTATACCGAGGGCTGAAAAATATTGATGTACCGCCTGTCTCATTGTAACAGGTAAATTGACCTGTGGTATATACAGTTCACCCCCTACTAACAACAAACGATAGTCTAACTGATAGGAACCAGAAGGATGCCATTCCACTGTTCCGTTCCGGTTAATGATATACATATTACCTAACACATCATGGATAAGTATGCGTTGTGAAGGATCTTCTAATATCGCTGTTATTTCCCTGTTGAATATAATCTTCTTTAACAGAGAATCATTAAAGCGATTGTAGATCTTACCCTCTTTATAATAACACAGATGCCGGGAGTAACTAATGATCCATAGCCTGTGTTCTGAATCTTCTGTACACCCGAATATTTCCCTTGAAGGCAGGCCATCCGCAGTAGAAAAATTTTGAAATTTCTGCCCGTCGAACCGGCTTAAACCGGCTTCCGTACCAATCCACAGGAAGCCCTGGTGATCCTGGGTAATATCATAAACTGTTTCCGCAGCCAAACCGTCTTTGGTGGTATACTGATGATAACTATATTCCTGGGCAGAAGCACCCAGGCACAGCAGCAGAATTAACAATAACAGGCAAAGTAAATATTGTTTCATAAAGCAAAGGCAGGTAAAGCTAATATATTCTGTTCATATAGATTACAGGATTTATATGAACACATCTCTGTATAAACTAACGGAGCGATGCCAGAATAGATTATGAACTCAGGGTAAGGAAATATGAACCCGCTATAAGCAAGGGTGGACCGGAGCTTGCCTGAGCTAACAGGCTTACTGATATTTATACTGCATTTCGTTAATGCAAACGGGAACGGTACGCCGTAATAATAAAAGGTACCTCAATCAGCATTTTTTTATGAAAAAAATTACAATCAGCGCGCTCGCCGCTATCAGCTCATTTTATGGATCTGTCCATGCACAAGTCATAGGCCCGATAATTGAAACGTACGATATATCAGTACAAAAACTTGAAACTGTGGCACATGGTTTTCCCGGCCATGCGCATTCCAATGCCACTTTCGAGATCAAAATAGGCTCTACCCCGGTTAGTAAAACTTTTTTGGCAGATACAAACGAGATCCAAAGCTACACCTTTCCGGTAATATTTGGGTACCCTGGTATGCCCGCACCCAGCAAAACATTTAAAGTATCTTACCCGTACCCGGCTTCATTGAATAGCGGGTATTATCCTTTGCCGGCTACAATCGGCGGTCAAACCGTAATTCTGGCTACAGATCCAGGGATGACCAATACCGCGCCTTCAGCGCAATACGGTTATAGTGTTGTAGTAGAACGTACCGGTACCTATCACTATACTTTCACTACAACAAGATTTGAGTGTTATTGGTGTCCGCCAATAACACCTACATCAGGAACAGCCCATATTCCTATGGAAAACAAATCTATACCCGCGCTTTACCCGAATCCGGGCAATGGCTATGCGGACCTGGTATACAAAGCCGCAGAGCAAGAAAAACTCACTGTACGCATTACCGATATCAACGGAAAAGTGATCAGTATGTACACTACCGACCTGCAAACAGGCGCTAACCGTCTGCCGGTAGACATCAGGAATGCGGCAAGTGGCCATTATTTTGTCAGCTGGCAATCCAACAGTGGCAACTCCGGAACTTTAAAAATGATCAAAGAGTAGCCAGGATATAATCTCCCTTTAAAGCGTAAAGCCACTTCTGCTGGAGTGGCTTTACGCTTTTACGTCAACTGTAATTACCGGCTTATCGATCTACTAATTCTTTAACCTGTTCCCCATAAAAATCGGTTTTGTCGGCTCCCTTTATCTGTAAGAGCTGGTACCATTTCCGGAATGCTCCTATAAATACCAAAAGCATTAACACCATTGCGATCATGGCCAGCACAGCCAGTAAATATTGTCCTTTGGGAATATAGATATCCATGACCTGTATGTAGCCTGCCCAAAAAGTGAAGATCGCCATAGCTACTCCCGGGATTGCCGATACTAAGGCATATTTCCCCCGGTTCATCCGTATTAACATGGTCGTACATACGATCAGGCCACAGGCTGCCAACAATTGATTGCTGATGCCAAACAAAGGCCAGATGCTGCTGACATTACCTGTATACACCAGGTAACCCCAGGCGAAAGTGAACAAGATACTGGCGATAATCACACCCGGCATCCAATCTTTATCATTAAATTTCGGGATAACAGCACCCAGCATTTCCTGCAGGAAAAACCTGCCCACTCTCGTTCCTGCATCAATAGCCGTAAGAATAAATACTGCTTCAAACATAATGGCAAAATTGTACCAGTAAGCCGTTAGCTGGTCCATAAACGGAATTTTATTAAAAATATGCGCCATCCCTACAGCCAATGAAACAGCTCCGCCTGTTCTACCGTGCAGGTCCAGCCCGATCACTTGTGAATAGTGATCGAGGTCTACCGTATGCATACCCGGATTTGCAGCGAGGAAAGCATCGTAAGTTTCCTTTGGCGTATTGATCGCGAAATAATCGCCCGGCATCAAAGTGCAGGCAGCAATAAGCGCCATCAGCGCGACAAATCCTTCTACTAACATTGCACCATAGCCCACAAAAAGAATTTGTTTTTCTTTTGCCAGCATTTTCGGTGTAGTACCGGTTGCGATCACCGCATGAAAACCAGAGATCGCGCCACAGGCAATCACAATAAATATAAAGGGTAAAACCGGGCCACCTATCACAGGACCTCCACCATTAATAAACTCCGTAATGGCAGGCATCTGCACCGTAGGGTGTATAAAGATCACACCCACCGCCAGCATGACTATAGTACCAATCTTTAAATAAGTAGACAAGTAATCTCTTGGTACCAATAACAACCAAACCGGCAGCACCGAAGCCAGGAACCCGTATACCGGGATTGCAATTGAAATCGTTTTGATATCCCAGCTAAACAAGCCGTTGATGGTTGGGTTCTCCATCAGATCGTGCCCTGCGATAATCCCTACAATAAGCAATATCCCACCTAGTATACTGGCAAAGCCCACACTGTTTTTACGGTAACGCATGATCAGCCCCATAATGATAGCAATGGGCATCGTGATCACCACCGTGAATAAAGACCAGGAAGCCTCATGCATCGCATTGATACAGGCCAGTGATAAGCCGGCAAGGGTAAGTATCAAAATAAAAAGAATCGCAAAACCGGCGACAGTACCTACCCCTTTACCGATCTCTTTTGAAGCAATGGTAGCCAAACTTTGCCCTTTGTGCCGGATCGAGGCGAACAGCACTACCATATCATGCACCCCACCACCCAGTACGCAACCGATAAGGATCCAAAGCGTTCCCGGCAGGTAACCGAACTGTGCGGCCAATACCGGCCCGACGAGCGGGCCTGCCGCAGCAATAGCTGCGAAGTGGTGCCCGAACAATACATTCTTATTAGTCGCCACATAGTCTCTTCCATCGGCAAACTCCACTGCCGGGGTAATATGCTTATCGTTTAACCGCAATACTTTATTGGCCATAAAAATGCCATAAAAGCGGTAGGCTATCGCAAAGATGAGGAGCGATGCAAAAATGAGGGTTAAGGCATTGACGCCATTCAAATATTCCATATTATTTATCCTGTTTAAGTCCCGAAACGGGATCATTTCACCGGATAAACTTATTAATTTATAGTAAAAATAAATATTTATTTGTGCTAAATAAGAATAGCTAAATGACTGAAGGCGCAGCCCACTTCACTTTCAGGGCCAGAACAGGCCCTAAACTTTATCTACCGCTTTTTTGATTGATGCTTCCAGCACTTGCAGTAAAGCAGCTTTTACATAGTGCCGGTAAGTAATCATACCGATTGTTCTTACCGGTTCCGGTTCCGCAAAAGCCCTGAGCTGCTTTTTCTTTTTTGCCGTAAGATTTAGGGTAGATAATGCAGGGATCACCGTAATGCCATTACTGGCCTCTACCATATTCATCAGCGTTTCTATACTGCCCGCATCAAAGGTAAGTTGTGCCTGATCTACTGCGCTTTTCTTTAAAGAACAAAGGTTCATTACCTGGGAGCGCAGGCAATGTTCTTCCTCTAACAACCACAAGCGGGTCACATCAATATCCGCAGCCAATAAATATTGTTTGTTTAATTGCTGCTCCTTTGCTCCTACAAATACCAATAATCGCTCGTTGAATAAATGATATTGCCTGAACTCTTCCATCCCGCTTTCCAAAGCTAATATACCTACGTCCAAATGGTTTTTCCGCAACTGATCTTTGATGGCCTCTGTAGTGAGTTCTTTTAACTCAATCCTGAGCTCCGGATAATCTTTTAGTAAACCTGGCAAGAACAAATGCAACAGGTAAGGGGCTAATGTAGGAATAATACCAATACGTAAAATACCGGATATACCCGCCCCTGACAAATGCCACTTCACTTCTTCTTCCAGCTTCTGCAGCCCGGACAAGATAGCTCTTGCATTATTGATGACCAGTAGTCCTGCTTCTGTCGGCAGGACCGGCTGCCGGCTTCGATCAAAAATTACGATATCCAGTTCTTCTTCCAGCTTTTTGATCATAATGCTCAGTGCCGCAGGCGTTACAAAGCAGGCTTCCGCAGCCTTCTGAAAATGCCGGTGCTCCTCTATGGCCAACACATATTGTAATTGCTGGATATTCATTTTTTGTTAAACAAAATTTAATCAAAGTTAAACATTTTTAGCTTTGTTTAATAAACCTGCTTTTGTTATTTTGTATCATTCGATTGTAAAATTTATCAATCCTTTTTTGTATTTTACAATCTACGGACATTCATTTATCGAACTCAAAAAACTATAAAAATGGACACCCAAAAAGGAGACATCAGTAAATGCCCGTTCCATAACGGCTCATTTGAAAAAGAAAAAGTAAGTAGTGAAGGCACCCATAATGAAGATTGGTGGCCCAAACAACTATCCCTGGACATCCTGCGGCAACATGCTTCATTCATCGACCCGATGGACGAAGATTTTGATTATGCCGAAGCCTTTAAAAGCCTGGATCTGGAAGCTATAAAGAAAGACCTTACCGCACTCATGACGGACTCCCAGGACTGGTGGCCAGCAGATTTCGGGCATTATGGCCCATTATTCATCCGTATGGCCTGGCATAGCGCCGGTACTTACCGGCAACAGGATGGCCGTGGCGGCGGTGGCCGCGGACAACAGCGCTTTGATCCTTTAAGCTCCTGGCCGGACAATGTAAACCTGGATAAAGCTCGCCGTTTACTATGGCCGATCAAACAAAAATATGGTAATAAAATATCCTGGGCAGACCTGATGATCCTTACCGGGAATGTTGCGCTGGAATCTATGGGCTTTAAAACAACCGGCTTCGGCGGTGGGCGTGCCGATGTATGGGAAGCCGACAAAGACGTATACTGGGGCAATGAAAAAGAATGGGTAGCCAGTCACCGGGACCCGGAAACGCTGGAAAACCCGCTGGGCGCCACTGAAATGGGCCTGATCTATGTAAACCCGGAAGGACCGGATAAAAATCCTGACCCGATTTTAGCCGCGAAATCGATCCGTAAGACCTTTGGCAATATGGGTATGAATGACGAAGAAACAGTAGCTCTTATCGCCGGCGGACATACTTTCGGTAAAACCCATGGTGCGGCTGATGCGGCCAATGTAGCCATGGAGCCTGCAGCCGCAAGCATGGAACAGCAGGGCTTTGGCTGGAAGAGCAGCTATGGCAGCGGCTTAGGAAAAGACAGCATCTCCAGCGGACTGGAGGTTACCTGGACGACAAAACCTACGCAATGGACGCATGACTTCTTCACGCTCTTATTCAAACATGAATGGGAGCTTTCTAAAAGCCCTGCAGGTGCGCATCAATGGGTAGCAAAAAACGCGGAAGCCATTATCCCAGATGCCTTTGGTGGTGCCGCTAAGTTGCCGACCATGCTCACGACAGACTTGTCTTTAAGATTTGACCCGGTTTATGAAAAGATCTCCCGCCACTTCCTGGAAAACCCGGATGCTTTCGCAGATGCTTTCGCCAAAGCCTGGTTTAAACTAACGCACCGCGACATGGGGCCAAAATCAAGATACCTGGGTACAGAAGTACCTGCTGAAGATTTCATCTGGCAGGACCCTTTACCGCAAACAGAAAGCGAAGCTATAGATGATAGCGATATCGCTGCTTTAAAATCAAAAATTGAAACCTCCGGTTTAAATATATCAGAACTGGTAGGTACTGCCTGGGCTTCCGCGTCTACCTTCAGGGGATCGGATAAGCGTGGCGGCGCTAATGGTGCCCGGATACGCCTGGCCCCGCAAAGATTCTGGGCCGTAAATAATCCTGCACAGCTAAATACAGTACTGGAAAAACTGGAAGTGATTCGCAATGAATTTAATAATGCCGGCAGTCGAAAAGTCTCCCTGGCAGATTTGATCGTTCTGGCCGGTAATACGGGTATTGAAATGGCACTGAAACAAAGTGGTTTTGAAAGCACGGTTCCTTTTGCGAAAGGGAGAGTAGATGCTTCCCAGGAGCAAACAGATATCGAAATGTTCGGGCACCTGGAACCATTTGCAGATGGCTTCCGTAATTATAAAAAAGGAATAGCAACCGCTGCTACAGAAAATTTATTAATTGATAAAGCGCAATTACTGACGCTGACCATTCCGGAACTCACTGTATTGATGGGTGGGTTGAAGGTTTTGAACATTAATTATGACGGCGCTGCACATGGCGTATTGACCCATCGCCCGGCGACGCTGACCAATGATTTCTTTGTGAATTTGCTGGACATGAATACGGTATGGAAGGCTACGGATCATAGCCAGGAACTGTTTGAAGGCAAAGACCGCCATTCGGGCGCACTAAAATGGACCGCGACAAGAGCAGATCTTGTATTTGGGGCACATGCCGAATTAAGGGCGGTAGCCGAAGTATATGCCAGCCAGGATGCTTTGGAAAAATTCATCAAAGATTTCATCAAAGCCTGGACCAAAGTCATGAATTTAGATCGTTTTGATCTTTCCTAAACAATTTAATATTCAAAAAATAAAGCCACAAATGAGATTTCAT
>Ga0256900_1000575_pt1 | contig 11566 bp, 11 predicted proteins | sample MC6MC0688MT_FD_190190 | JGI IMG/M metagenome (GOLD analysis project Ga0256900, IMG submission 190190) | Metatranscriptome of enriched soil aggregate microbial communities from Iowa State University, Ames, United States - MC6-MC0688-MT... | ecosystem: Environmental > Terrestrial > Soil >... | reverse complement strand
GCGCGCTACCGTGATGTCCGGCGAGCAGATGGCCGGGCTGAAAACACGATCCGTTTAGAGCTGCAGCTTGTTAGTCATCTCTATGAGACGGCCCGCAAAGAGTGGGGCATGGAGGGATTGCTCAATCCGTTGCAGAACATTCGGAAGCCGAGTGGCAGCGCTGCACGAGAGCGGCGCCTTCACGACGGAGAGTACGAGGCTATCCGCGGCTACTTGGCCTTGTCAGGGAACGTTTATGCATTGCCGGCGTTCGACCTCGCTATCGAGACGTCTTTGCGTCAAGGCGTGCTCTTCGCGATCCAATGGGAGTGGGTGGACCTCAATGCTCGTCTCATCCGAATTCCTGCTGCTTGGCGTCGAGCTGGCAACAAGGGAGTGCCTGCTGCCATCCCATTGTCCAGGAACGCGTGCCAGGTCATTTCCGGCATGGCAATCGGCATGGCGTCGCCAGCAACCGGTCGCATCCTTGACACAACACCTAACGCCATCCGCTGTCTCTGGGCGAGGGCGCTAAAGGCCTTGGAAATCGATAATCTGCGCTGGCACGACCTCAGGCATGAGGCGGCATCCCGCTTTTTCGAGAAGGGGTTGCATCCTATGGAGGTGGCCAGCATCACCGGCCACAAGAGCATGCAAATGCTCAAGCGCTATACACACCTTCGCGCAGAGGATTTGGTCGCGAAGCTGGACCAGCAGTGCCAATGGTGAACGTTTATGGGGCGATCCGCTAGGCCGTCCCGATCGAAGCGGTGCGCTATCAGGCGGCCACCTGATAGTGCACCTGACCACCATCACCGTCAGGAGGTGAACATGGCTGAGAACATTGTATCGATGGCATTGATTGAGGATTTGTTGGTTGAGGTTGCGCCAGGACTCGATGAGGGCAGTGACGGGCAGTTACGTAGCCTGACCGCATTGCTTCGGCCAGCTTTGGAAGCAGTAATTCGTGGCTATCAAATTGCCTCGATGCAGGAAACGACTGAGGCGGCGTTTAGGCGATTCGTCGAACGGTTGGCGCAAGAAGGATAGTGGGCGCCAAATAGCGGGGCTCTGCCCCGTTCCCCGCGTTCGCCACGTGGCAAGGGGGCCTGCCATGCAGGCCCCCTCGTGCCAGGCTAACTAGTTGCGTAGTGTCAAGGGTTCGCTACGCCGGCTCCTCACCCGTTCGGTGCTCGCCGTTGGCTGCGCTCCGCATGCGGCTTCCGGGGCCGCCCTTGACGTAATGAAAGAGCGGGGCGAGGCGCGGCGCTCCGGAAGGCTATAGTTTGTCTTTCAGTACAAATGCAGGGCGGTCTACGTGAAAATCCAAGCGGGATCGTTCAAAAGCTACATCGAGGCAACCAATGAGGTTGCCCAAGACCATGCTGCCAACTCGCCACAGCTATGTCACTCATAGAGGACATGGGTGTCATCTTGCAGCGCGAGTTCTTCGCGGGCGATAAAAGTTCATTGAACTTGGGCGGCGCCTTATTTCCCCCGGCCTCGGGATCCGCAATCTAATCTCGCCTTACCTTCGGAGGGCTACGAGCCAACATGCGGATGGCCATCGACCGCCATGAGCGGTCATTACATCATCGGTCTTGAACAACTCATATCAAGTTCCAATCTTGTATTGAGGTCCGCCTAAAAAGTTCTCTTACGGACATTCACTCACACCGAAACGGATATATTCATACTTTTTAGAACGATCAGCTTTTTTGTCCGCCGTCTAAATCTATTTAGGCGGCCAACGAGGAATTTATGATAGACGTGAGGAAAAGTAGGACACGCTTTAACAATATCTGGCCGGCAACGTTTCTTTTCCCAGCTGAAGAAGCGCTAGCGCATCGACTTGCCAAGCACAACCTCGTATCAATTTTTCTTCCAGCTCAGCTGAAACATGTTGAAGATCATGGCTTTCACAGCCTGCTCGCGCATTGCATCGATGCATTGGATTACCTCCCCCTACGACCCGATTTCGCGTTCGACCAAATCTGGAAGGCTTTGGATGCAGAATTTTTTCGCCTAGTAGAAGCTTCCGCAAGCCCCATTAGCCAATCACGCTTCTCGGTATTTGCGGCGTATATCGCGTCCGAATCGAGCTGCTCGAGCTCGCACTTCGTTCTCGCGCCGCATATCCCGCTTCAATCTTGCGAGTTTTTTGCGAAGCGCCTGCTCGATAGTACTGCCGATCCTAACGAGCACTCCGAGCAATTTGTGAAGCGAGTAAAGGCGACCTTGGGGGAAAGCCTTCTTGCTGACATACATGCAAAGTACGATGCAGGCTGGGTGACGCCTGCCACGCGAGCCAGCACACAGCGTAGGCTGGGGGGGCTCTTAAGACTGATCATCGGTGGTGAGAACGTTACGCTCGGCGGGAACGCGTACCAACTGTCGACCGCTGAGGTAGCGCGACTCTTAATTAGCACGGTGCTGCCACAGTTCAGGAACGAGCGGTTTCATGGAAACGTCAGACCTCCGTTTCGGTCAAGCAGCGCAACACTCAAGACGTATGCCCACTCCTATTTCCTTCTGATCTATGCATACGCTTTGATTTGCGAGGTTTTCCTGTACCGCAGATTCGGCGTCTTGAGCAGCCAGGATGTCGTCGATACGACGAACGCCAACCTAAATAGACTGCTGCAAGCGCTAGGAGATCAACAGTCCGCCTAACAATTCATTAAAGTGGACGTCGCTTCGCGGCGTGGCTTGACTCAAGCGTTAGTAAATGACCGCTTTGGGTTGTGCATTCAACCGGCCTGTCGTCAACGAGTGGTCGCGGCCAGAAGCAGGCATCAGGGGTAAAACTGTCATTGCGATTTTTGCTTTCGGATGTGCCGCCAGATGAATGTCGGCTAGAATTCGCTCCTCTTTTTTCCAGAAGAATGACATGACATCGGCGCAGACTTCAATAATCGAACAGTTCCGCCAGCATGCACAGGAGGTGCGTGAAGCGCTGCCCAACGAGCCATGGGCGAACCACGTCTACACCTTGGCGGTGAGAATCCTGAACTCGGCCTTTGGCAAAGACTGGGTAGAGCATCACGTACTAGCCAGTGATGATAAATCCCCCTTCTTTCGCAATCTCGAGGCGGCCGCTGGAGACGAGGCATTTCATCGCGCGCGCGTGGTTGATCTCGCTGAGACCATCATCAACCTTCGGGACGTTCCGGGCTTGAGCGACGTTCTCAGAGAAATTCAGCTGGGCCACATCGAAGACCGCTTTGCTGAGCTTGAGGTGGGCAAAATACTGGTATTGGCAGGCTCTCAGGTCAATTTCGTGACACCTGGCGGCCCCCGCGGAAGCAGCTACGACCTGGAAATCGCGACGCCGGCGGGCAAGGTGTGTGCGGACGTCAAGTGCAGAATTGAGAGCAATCTCACCCCCAGTGGGAGCGCGATCCTGAACACCCTCAAAGCTGCACGCACACAGTTGCCAAATGATCAAATGGGGGCATTCTTCCTCAAGTTTCCGCAATCCTGGGCGCCCGATGGCGACATTAGGCCGCTAATACCGATGCTGGTGGAGGCTGCGCACGAGTTCCTGCGCGGCACGAGGCGTGTCGTAGCCATCGTCATGTACTTCAACATGGTCTTGCCGGAAAACGGTGGTTTGGGCATCTACAACGTGTATCAACAGGTGCTCAACTCGCGGCACAGGTTCGGGGACAACGAGATCCCTGTCGTTCCCCTAAACCACGAACCGTTTATAGCGCCGCGTCCAAACTGGATCCGCTTGGCGGACCTCTTTATGTGAGCGCAGGGCGAGCGTGCACCTCCCTACCTCGCGAATCGCCGGCACTTGCCGTTGGCGGGGTGTAGGTGAACACGCGCAATGCGCGAGGTCTGCTTTGGGTCGGAAACCGTCAGCGGGAAGCCGCTTTCGGGCAGGAAGCGCTTCTACCTGTTGTTACATACCAACTTGGGTGAACCAAATCTCAAGTTGAATGAACTTTGACGCCTGGCTTACCACTTTTCGATGGCACGCAAATTCACTTTAGTCCCAAGGTGTGGTGTTACAGGCTACAGCTAGGGATTGGAAATCATCGGTGCTCAGCGCAGTTGATGAGGGCATGCTGGACTGTAGGGACTCTAGAGTTCGGGCAATTGCGTCTATTCGTGCTAGCAGCGGGGCAGCCCTTTGGGGATGAAATCGCCTAAGTTTGTACGCTAACCCTCGAATTTTCGGCAATTCTGCACGCAATAAATCGGGTTTATCTAAGTTGGCCGCTCGTAGGCAAAAGCCGTGAACGGCAGCTCGAACTCTGGACTGTTCCGACTTATGGAGTGAGGGCTTTCGATTTGCAACTAACTTCAGAATGCGAATTGGCTCGCCCGCGTGCATTGCGATGTGCTTGGCTCGATTGGGGCTAAGGCCTTTGTTTGCCAACATGCCGTACACAAGGGATATGGCCTGCGTCATTTGCGTCGCAGAAATCGTGCTTGTGCTCGACATGCAGATGTCGTCAACGTGTCTGGAGTATCTGGTAATTCCGCATTTTTGCACTAGGAGGGATACCACTCTGGGCTCTACATCCCAAAGGGCTAAATTCGCCAGATATCCACTGGTTGGAGATCCTTGTTCGAGGTGGCCATTTCGCGTCGTAAGCAGAGTGAGCAATTCGGCCACGTCCGGCGAAAAGCCAAAAAAGCGGTGCCATATGTCAAACACCACTTCAGTGCTGACGCTTGGGAAAAACTTGCGAATGTCCTCTTTGATGACTAGTGGCGCATTCGCGTGAAGTTTCGCGCTCCATGTGTAATCTTTGCCTGGAACGCCGCCTGTCAGGTATGGCGGATAGCAGACTCGCTTCAGAAATTGGGAGTTTACGCGCTGCAGAATTTTCTTGAGAGGTTGGCGCGTATCGAAGAGGATCCGCAGCGCGCCATCCTCTTTGGGTACGCGCTTCGCGACGAAATACATGCTAGAAGCGCGTTTTGCAAGAGCTCGGAGCGCCTGTTCGGGCATTCCCAATGCAAGCTCAAGTGACTTTATTGAGCGAATTCTTCCGTATCTATAGACCGGGGCATTGGCCTGGTCATGCTGCGCGCAGTAAGCCCAAGGCGATTTCAGAGAAGCGTTGTCGGCTTTCATCATCTAGTCCTTCCAGCTCCGCGTTATCTGACGCTAGGAAAACAACAACAGGGACAGGTACGCCCATCGACTCAGCTATCTTGCTGACCATCAGGAGGGTCGGCTCTCGTTTCTGGTTCTCGATCCGAGATAAATGAGAAATTGATATGCCGCTCTGTTCCGAAACGCTCTCCAGCGAGAGGTTTTTTGCAGAGCGACATAATTTCAGTGCTCTTCCGATATTCATGACGTGCCACCCAAAAAGTGCGGGCCTTGTGTGTCGCACATTCATCTATTTCAGCAGCGTCATGACGTTTGTCACAACGCTGAGCAAGACCGCTAGAAGCCTAAGGGCTTCGGCAGCGAGTTGTCGTCGCTGTGCGGCATCTGCAGAATCAACTTCCTGCTTCAGGGAGTCGATCTTGATCTTGAGAGATGCAAACACTTCGGTGTCGAGCTGACCGCGGTTCTGATCCAGCAACGTTTCCAGTTCCTGGGTCAGGTTCTTTAAGTTACGCATAACGCGTTTCTCCTTCAGGCACCATGCCTGCCGCCCAAGAGCAATGACCGAAAGGAGTCGCTCAACACCGCAAGGCCCACCACCGACAACAGAGACTTAGCCGCCCTTGCGATCCGGGTCGGCAGCTGCGGGTAGCGAACCATACAAGGTCGCGACCTACTGCTCGGCACCAGAATGCACGTGCGCGTCTCAGCGAGAGGCCTAGGCAGGTACGCCACGAGCCCAATCAAGCCGGATGACGGTCCATCCAGCGCCAGCAAATGCTGGCATCTAGCGGTCCAGTCTATAGACGAAGAGAAATATGCTTAAAGAACGCGTGAGCGAATCGCTCACCCTAAGCCGAATTAAAGCACAAACTTCTACGCTATGGCAATTTATTTGCCGCATTGGCAAATTGTTGTTTTTTTCCAAGCATAGGCCTCGGTTGTTGGGCGGGCATCGGCTAGCGGTGCGCGATGTCGAACTGCCTCGCCCAAGCCCTCAGGAAATCAAGTCGCTCGTCGTTCGATAGCAGCACAGCAAATGGCGATGATTGCCGCATATCGGAAGCGTGTGCGGAATCCTCTACGGCAAAGGCTAGACAAGCATCCCGATCAGCCATGCGACTTTCCCACTCTATGAGATAGGGCTGGCTGGATTGGCACACGATGGTGCGCCATCGGGTCAAGGTGGCCCGTGCAACCTCGAATAGCTCCGGATTGCGCCGAATCTTTTCCACTACTAGGCGGTGCATTGCCAGGGACCGTCTCCGCAGGGCCTGCGGCGAGACCATTTCAGGGTTGTGCATTTGGACACTTCCAGTGGACGGAGAGTGGAAAGCTAGCCGAAGGGCGGCCTCATCAGGGTGAATCGCGAATCTGGCGGAGAGGGCCAGCGTTAGATACGTCAGTTGATTTTAACGGTCTCAGATGATCCATCTCACATTGATGAGCAGCTTGAGCTCGCTTCAAACTCATTTGCCTTTGGGCAGCGCATCCCGCATCGTTACCGCATAGTTTTTGCCTAGTCGCTTCTTCGGGAGAGCGTGTGTCGCATTGCTTCGTTCTAGACGCCGACTCGGTGCGGACTTCTGGCTCGTAGGCGACAGAGGGAGTTGCATAAAGAAGTAGCATTGAAACAAAGGCAGCTGAGCAGAGAGTTTGGACGCGTTGGGTCGCGGAGTTGCCAGCACGGTGGATCGTCACGACTAGATTTCGTTTCATATTGAGCGGGGCGTATATGGTTAAGCCAATCCAACGGGTCTTGGAATAGGTAGGCTCGCGTGTTCGGAGAAATTAGGTGAATCTCGTTTTAGTAGTTGATCTTGAGGCGACGTGTACGGATCTCAATATGGATGACTGGGACATGGAGACAATCGAGATTGCCGCCGTCGTAGCCTCACCCCATGGCGTTGCTGGAAACCGATTTCAGTCATTCGTGCGTCCGATGCGAAATCCGCAATTGACTCCGTTCTGCAAACGTTTGACCGGAATTTCACAAGACGAAGTGGATGGCGCTCCTTCGTATCCTGCTGCTGCGGAAGCCTTGCGTCGATTCGTCGAGGCTCAAGTCGATCCAAACGTCGCCTGGGTAAGCTGGGGCGCGTATGACCGTCGACAGCTTGAGCGCGATAGCGCGCGGCACGGGGTGGAGAACCCGCTTGCGATGCCTCATCAGAACGCGAAGCGCCTATTCGCAAAAGCTCAAAAAATTGGCAAAGAGGTGGGTATGGCCAAAGCATGTGATTTGGCCGGCCTGGAGCTGTTTGGAACTCACCATCGCGCGCTGGATGACGCCCTAAATATTGCGCGTCTACTTCCTTGGGCCTTTGGTTTGCGCGCGTTGCCGAGGAGAGACGCATCGAGGAGTAGCCTCTCTTCATCCTAGGGTGCCAAAGTGGTCTTTGTCGGCAACGAGGGTAGTCGAGCGCGATTGTCTCTGACAGGCCGGGCTGCCCAGATCGTCGAAGGACACAGCCCATCCTGGCTACCGAGCTGCGGCAAGCCGTAAGTGGAAGAGGTCTTGCTGACGCAGTGGCCAAGCATTGACGAGATCTGATCGTCATCCCAACGTCGTAGATTTTTCCAGTCAGACGCGAGTGCATGGCGCAAGAGGTACGGCGTTGTTTCAACTCTTAGATTTGGCCACGCCCTCTTGCCGCTGCGCCGCATTGCCGAGGTGAAGGCAACCTTGCCGGCATTGATCGTAAAATGAACGTTCGCTCGGGGCTGGAGGAGTTCAAACATGCGGGCAAGCAATGGATGGGAAGGCTCCAGCAATTGGTACGAGACGGTTCTGAGTGGCTGCCCCTGCTGCTCCTTAACTTTGGCTCCACGAATCGTGAACGTCACCTCGCTGCCGTCCCAGCACACGACAACTCCAGATTCCAGTTCAGCAGGTCGGCATCCGGTCAGCGCCATGACGAGGTAGGCACTTTCATAGCTGCTTCCAGCAAATTGCCTCGATAGTTCCTCACGCCATCCTTGGGGCAGCTTTGGAAGGTCGGCGCGCTTGGATCGTCTCCGTTTGGGCGCTGTTAATGGACACGTCCCCGAGGCATCCTCAATGTGAGACGAGAGCTCTAGCAGCTCGGAAATGTCCTTCACCGTATCTCCCCAAAGCGCCCAGTCTCCGGCCTTTTGAAATAGGTCCTGCTGCCAAAGCCGGCGCTCGAGCTGCTTCTGTATTCCCCATTTCAGCGCCGCCTTCCTGCGCTGATACGTTCTCTTCGATCGGGTATCGCATGCTGCCGACCAAATCCCGGCAGCACTCGGACCACTCTGGCCAGCTAAGCGGGTGTATTCGCGCTCGTATTCCTTGTTGGTTGCCTCAGATCTTTCACTCGCCACCGTCTCCTTTACGCGATGCCGTGCGGCTTTTATGACCTCGAAGAGTGCCTGTTTAGTGCTCGGATCCATAACTCGTGCTCAGGGATGAATTACGGGTGTCGAAGGCAGTGCTCGACTAACGTCGAACCCGCACTGCCCACATTCTCTGTCGCTCGACAGAGAATGCTGAGAGTCAATGTGACTTCGAATGCGTGATGAAAGGGATTGCGGCTTTGGGGCAATGTGACCACGGAAACGGTCGGATCTCATAGGCCGGGAGCCACATTGACTCATTCGATAACGTGGGCGCGGCAGACGAGAGTCAACGTGACTTGGGATTTCCGAGCGCGGAGATTCTTTTGCTTTGAGCGCTGAACTCTTATCATCGGTGTGCCGGGATATTTTTGAACTGTTGAGAGGATGACGATGAGCGGCGCGGACTATTCGGCAGGACTTGGGGCGGGTTACGCGGTAGCCCGCCGTGCGCAGCACGATACCGAATCCTGGATTCGCCACTCCAGGAACCTGGAGGAGCAAATTGCCACTCTGCGTGAAAAGCTGGTCATGAGCCACGCAGCGATGCGCGCCGCTGGGTTGCTCTGCAAGGAGCTTGCCGACGTGGTCGAAGTTGTCGCCCCGACGCACGCGCTGGCTAATTCCGCCTCTCGGCAAACCACTCGCCGAATGCACCTTGCGAGATTGCTGTTGGAAGAGGGGTATGTCTACGATATCGAGACAGGGGAACTCTCGCCGAGCAAGTCCGGAAGATCGCCAAGAGGCTGATGTGCGTGATACGCCGTAATACGCGTTCATAACGTCGCTCTCAACTTCCGAGCAGGTCTTTCGTGGACGGGGTGCTGTCTTGCTCCAGCTTGGGCTCCGTCTTAGGGGCACCTCCGGACAAGCCTCGGCCTAGTCCGCCCGCGCCATGTTTGACGCCCCGTACTCCGCCGACCAGCACATCGTGGCCTTTGTCCCCACTGTTCTCGGCGCCTGGTAGTCCGCCCGCAGCAGATCCAATCCAGCGCAGAATGTTGTCCGGAATCCAGTGGATTAGTGAAAAGACTATGTGCACCACCGACGTCATGAGAATCGCGTAGATAGCGACGTAGCAAAGGAACGATACGATGCCAGTTAGCGAATCCGCTTGAACGCCGGCCACGACCGTCATAAAAGCTGCATTCAGATAGCCGGTGATCGGCTCAGTCAGCAGCATTGCTGTCACCAGGCCAAATAGCATCAGCGCCGGCCGCATCATCAACGACATCACGAGCGCCCAGCCGGGCCCACCTTTGCCCGCCACGTCGTCACCGTCAGGATGTATGTGGGCGACGGCCAGAATTGGGGCTGCGATCACCGCTTCAACGACCAGTACAAACCAGTTCACGACCGAGGTTGTCCAGGTGATGAATGGAACCATGGGCACATAGGTCGAGAGAGTGACTCCGGCTGCGAGTACCGCTAGCACCAATACGGAAAGAATCGTTGATAAAAACTGTAGGACCGCGCCAAAGTCAAAAACGGCGCCAGTCGTTGCCTTGGCAATCCACCCGCTAGTTGCACCTGCAGCGGATGCGAGCACAGCCAAGACTAGCTCACCCGTCGTAACGATCACATCGCCAAAAGATTTCATTTGACTCATGTGATTCAGGTTCGATCCAGCGATCGCCTGAGTCATCTGGTTGATAGCGCCCATGAAGGGTGCTGAGAGCAGCCTGCGAACATACTCCCACGCGCCTTCGCCCTGCTGCGGTCGCCTTACGTTGGTTTCTGCGTAATAGACGCTTCGGACGCTTTGAACTCGATGGCGGGCGTACTCGTCGGCGGTTGTCATTGCGTCAGAGTAGGTCTGCAACACTTCCTTGGTCTCTTTGTCCGTGATGTCGACAGGGTCCGAGACCGGAAGGCCGTTAAGAGTTGATTGCATCGCGTCGTTCATCTTCGCGATATGGTTGTACCAAGTGCCCGCGAAAATCCAGCCGGAGTCTTTCGCCGCCTTGAGGAAGTCTGCTCGCGCCCGGTCATTGCTGCCGCTGACGGCAACCTTTGCAGCAGTACGTAGAGCGTTCTCGTAATCGTTGGCCGCAGTGTCCAATGCCCCAGGATCTGGCTTGACGCCTGCCACGATTTGGGCGGCGACGGGCCGCAATTTCAGGATCATCTGCTTTACGGCAGTGGCATGCGCGAGCAGCAAAGGATCCTTCAACGTCTTCATGTTTGCGTTGCCAGCCGAAGCCTCCCAGGACGGCTTCCATTCCAGGCCGCCACATACGTCTCCATTGATGTAGCTCTTGTCGTTCGCACGCCATTTGAATGCACAGACGGTGTACTTGCTGTCCGCCAGTTGGCCCATGGGTGAGTTCTTTGATGTGGCAGCCGCTATGACCTCAAGCGGCTTCGTGCTCGTAGTGGTGAGCTCGATCGCTTCAATACGAGTTGAACGTCCGGAGCCGGCAAATTGCTTGTTCATGGCGGCTGCGCAGACTTCGAATCGCAGAATGTTGGCTGCGAGGGGCCGCGAATCCGGAATCATCGGCCGGGTGATCATGTTGTCGGTCTGCATGCGAGCTATTGCAGCCGACCACATGGAATCCGCCACGCCGACGCCTTGGAGGGCCGCCCACATGACGCCAATTTGTATGAGAGAAAAGCCAGATCCAAGCGGCAACAGCAGAGCGACACCGCCGACCGTACGAATCGGCACCCAGGACGAGTGCATAGTTCGTCCGAGCCACTCCCCGTCATGTGCGGAATTCACAGTTGCCTTCAGGGCGGTGTAGGACACGAATAGCATTCCCAGAAACAGAATGGCGCTGCAGTAGACGGCCATCATGCTGCCCAAGACCGTGTCCTGCTGGCCGCCGTTTTGGACGCTTCCACCGGTGGCGACCAGCCCGATCACATTGCCAAAGATCTCTCTCAGAAACTCAACCGAAGTGTCCCCGGCGGGTGGGGAAAATTGCTTCCACCGTTCGCCGCTCTGCGCGCTTTGCGCGATCGCCTTAACTGTGAACAGCGCCCCGGCAATGGCCAAGAGTGAGCGTTTCATTATTCACTCCGGGCACTAGAGGTGGGAAGCTTGGCCAACCAGATGACATACACGTCAACGTGAAAGAGAGCGATGAATGGCACGGAGAATGCCAGGAATGCGGGGTTTTCTGAGACGCCGCCGTACCCCAGGGCTAG
>Ga0256900_1000566_pt1 | contig 11635 bp, 18 predicted proteins | sample MC6MC0688MT_FD_190190 | JGI IMG/M metagenome (GOLD analysis project Ga0256900, IMG submission 190190) | Metatranscriptome of enriched soil aggregate microbial communities from Iowa State University, Ames, United States - MC6-MC0688-MT... | ecosystem: Environmental > Terrestrial > Soil >... | reverse complement strand
TCAGCACAGGCAATTATGTTGTTGGAGCAACAAGGATTTGATAATCTAGCAAATTTAAAAGGCGGCATCTTGGCCTGGAAAGAGGAAATCGATCCAGAGTTAGACGTTTATTAATATGAAAAATTTGGAGCATCAGACTAAACAAGCTTTCTTGTTTAGTCTTGCTTTTTATATCGTAGCCCTATTAACTAGGCTCTTAAACTTAGGTGTCTTCCCTGTATTAGGTAGTCTCTCTATTTTATTGTCCCTTTTATGGGTGATATTGTCCCTGCGAGAAATTATGTTTTCCAAGACCATTTCCAATGGTGAACGGATGTTGATGGCACTGGCTATCGTACTGCTTAATATTATCGGCGGAATTTTCTATTTCTTTGTGTGGCGACCACGTGTATTGGGATTAACAAAAAAGTAACATGACAAAATATTTTATACTGAATATTGTATTGAACTTGGCCATTGTATTTTTGGCTTATTGTGGATTTGAAGGGTATAAAGCCGGAAATATGTTGGTGACAGGACTGTCTATCGCATTTTTGGTTGTTCTGATTTACCTTAAGGTTGTCTTAAGCAAGCGGATAAAAGTCGTTATCCAAGAAAAGGATCGTGAAAAAAAACAGGAATACGCTGCTAAGCAAGCAAAGGGAAAAAATAAATAGTAGCGAGTTTCTTACTTATCACATACAAAAAGAGCAGAAAACAATCGTCTTCTGCTCTTTTTTATATTATCTACACCTGTTCTTATTTTACAAATGGAGGTTTCGTTACTTTAGCTTTAACTTTTTGATTACGGATATGGATAAAGATATCTGTACCATCTTTTGCAAATGCAGTATCTACGTAACCCAAACCTACTGATTTTTTCAATGTTGGAGATTGCGTTCCAGAAGTAACACGGCCAATCACATTGCCATCAGCATCTACGATTTCATAATCGTGACGCGGGATACCTCTGTCGATCATTTCAAAACCAACCAGTTTCTTTTTAAGTCCAGCTTCTTTCTCAGCTTTAAGTGCAGCAGAGTTTACAAAGTCTTTTGTGAACTTCGTTACCCAACCCAATCCGGCCTCTAAAGGAGAAGTATTATCATCAATGTCATTTCCATAAAGACAAAAACCCATTTCTAAACGTAAAGTGTCGCGAGCACCCAATCCGATAGGTTTAATTCCGTAAGCTTTTCCAGCTTCAAAAATAGCATCCCAAACTTTCTGAGCATCTTCATTGGCAACGTAAATCTCGAAACCACCAGCACCAGTATATCCTGTAGCGGATACCAATACGTTATCTACCCCAGCAAAAGTACCTTTGGCAAAGGTATAGTATTCCATTGGTGCAAGCTCGATATCTGTCAGCGATTGTAAAGCATCCGCTGCTTTAGGGCCCTGAACTGCAAATAAAGAAGTCTGGTCAGAAATATTTTTCATTTCTACGCCATCGGTATTGTATTTGGAAATCCAGTTCCAGTCTTTTTCAATATTGGACGCATTGACAACCAAAAAATAAGTGTTATCGTCTAGTCTGTATGTCAGAAAATCATCTACTACACCGCCCGTTTCGTTTGGAATATAAGCATATTGAACTTTGCCGTCATATAATTTCGATACATCATTTGAAGAAATTTTTTGAAGAAGATCCAGGGCTTTCTCTCCTTTGAGGATGAATTCGCCCATGTGGCTTACATCAAAAACTCCTACACCTGTACGAACTGTTTCGTGCTCATCATTGATACCTGTATATTGTACTGGCATGTTGAAGCCTGCGAAGGGAACCATCTTTGCTCCTAAAGCAATGTGCGTCTCCGAAAGGGCAGTATTTTTTAACATAAAAATTAAGTTTTAATCAGTTGCAAATTTAATAAAATATACGTGATTCCTAGCCTTGAATCTATTTTAGAACAAACGATTTAATTCGTTACTTTCAACGAATAAACCATCAACTCAGCATCTTCTGTATCAGCATCTTCGCAAAGTAAGAAAATTAAACCGTTATCAGTTTTCTCTTTGAAGGTGATTCCCTCAAACTTGTGATTTTCGGGTATTTGAAATACTTCAGGTTTGGAGGACAGATCTGTTGATATTTTCCCAAGTAAAGATCCCGCGATCTCCCCATCGAGATAGGTGGATTTTACATCTTCTGCAGTTGCAATGAAATAAATGTCATCACCGACAACTGTCGCATCGGAAAAACCAGTTCTGATCCCATTTAACTTAGGTAATTCAATAGGAATATACCTATATTTATCTTCAGCATTACTGTTATATTCTAAAACAGCATTGATGCCTTTGGGGCCATTTCCTCTATTGAAAAACAATATCCGGTCATCAATATGTACTACGCCTTCTATGTTAAAGTCCTCTTTGCTTATCCCAAATTTCTGCATAAAATGCGTATAGATTTTACTATAGTCTTCCTGTATGACCTTTTTTCCGTCCCAAATAAAACGATTGTTTCTTTTTTCAGTTGACCCTGAGCCATAGAGATAATAACGATTGCCATAGAAAGTAATAGATTCAAGATCCATTTTATTCGCTTTGCTTATATTTTCCATGGGCTCAGCTTCAAATAAGACTGTTTTGGATAAGCGTAGGTGGGTGAGGTTGTAGCTATAGAGGTAATTGCTGTTATCCGATACAATATGGAGTTCATCATTATTGTAGACAATCCCAGATGCTGCGGCGATGCCCGATATGCTGATAAATGCTTCGAGAATTAATTTTAACATAATTCGTGTATGTTTAAGATTCCAAGTACTTTCTGGAAATCGGATTGGATAGCTGCTTTTACATGAACAGTTTCACCTGACAGCGGATGTTTGAAGGTTAATTCAGAGGCATGCAGTAGCATTGTATCCATCTGGTAGTTCTCTTTCCAGAATTTATTTTGCTTGTTACAGCCATGCGGACGATCACCGATAATGGGATAAAAGATGTGTGCAAAGTGACGCCGTAATTGATGCATGCGACCAGTCAGCGGATTGGCTTCAACAAGACTGTAACGCGAGGTTGGGAATTTCCCGAAAGGAATATCGAGCTCACTCTTAGCCAATAGTCTAAATGATGTCTGTGCTTCCTGAATCGTGCCATTGTCTTTTTTCAAAGGATAGTCGATAATCCCTTCTTCAGGGGCGAAGCCTCTCAGTACGGCGAGGTACTTTTTGTCTATTTGATGTTCCTGAAAGCTTTTTTGTAAATATTGATCTGTTTCTTTATTTAATGAAAACAGAAGGACACCTCCAGTCTTACGATCCAAGCGATGTGCCGGATACACCGTTTTTCCGAGCTGATCCCGTAGTATTTGAAGGGCAAATTCGGATGTATCACGCGCAATGGATGAGCGATGCACTAATAGACCATGGGGTTTATTAATCGCTACGATGGATTCGTCTTCGTAAAGAATTTCTAAGGACATATTAGATCTTTTTCAATGCAGCTATGATTTCATCTGCTTTTTCATCAATCTTGGGACTCAACCAAATCTGTTTAAATGCACCACCACCTATAATCTGCTCTGTGCCTTGCCATTTGATCTTGGTGAGGGAAAAGAGATAATAGTTGTCTATAATAACAGAATTTTGGACAAAATCATCGACTAATTTGTTCCCAAAAAGTTGCATGCCCAATCCAAAAAAGGCCTGGTCTTTTGCATGAAGCTGACTTTTCAATAATTGCTCGGCTTTTGCACGTACAATTTTCTCATGCTCCTCTTTGCTTGGATTTGTCAGGATGGCCGCTAGCATGATGACAACCAGAAGTAGGGCAAATATTCTTTTTTTACTCATTTTATAATACTAAAATTAGTGTTGATAGATCAGGTAAAAACAGTATCTATCGCTATCAAAATTATTAAATAGATATCAGATATGCACAATTGTTTTTGTACGAAGGATTTGTTGTGGACGGAGGGAGGAGTAAAAAAAGCCGGATCTTAAAAAGAAATCCCATTTAGTAGGGTAAATGCCCAGGAAAAGAAAATCCAAATCAGGTAACAAGTACCTCCTATTAAGATAAATAGTAGGAATACTATCGTTAGGATAATACCTATACCAGAGCCTTTGTGTCGACCCTCATAATAGTGCTCGCGTAAAAGTTTGATATTCTTTTCATTGGCTTTGCTATAGAAATCGAAGATATTACCCAGAAAAGGAATGCTTCCTAAGATTGCGTCGAGGCTGATATTGAGTAGCATGCGGATAACTAATTTTGGACTTGCCCCATTTCGCCACATGGCGATGACCAGAACCAGTGATGTGCCAAAGCCGGCAATAGCACCGCCCAAAGGAATCAAATTCAAAATTGGATCTAATCCGAACCGGAAATTACCAATCTTGAATTGATTATCCATTAACCAAGATATTCGGTTGATCCAACCGAAATCTTGGTCTATTTGTTTCTTCTTATCTTCTTGAGATAATTCTCTATGCATGACTACAATAGTTCAAAAGAAGCGCTGATTTCGCTGGTCACTTTCATTGGTCTGATATTTAAGTCCAGCCCATTACCACCCGCGTCGTCTGCCATTTCTGCCATGGCGCCTTTATACATCGCATTACGCATCATCGGCTGAACACCAAAAATAATTTGTTGAGGCGTCTCCGAAAGCACGATTGCTTTACCAATTTTTTGTCCTGCTGCTTCAGCGAGAATCTGCGCATTCACTTTGGCATCTAAAACCGCTTTTGTTTTTAAGGTCTTTTCAAGTTCTTTTTTCTTCGAATAATCGTATTCGCTAATGTAGGTGCTTTGAATACCGGCCTTATCGACACCATCCAATAATTGATCTAAGTTGTTTAAGTTGGTAACCTTGATGCGGTATTGTCTGGAAAGCAAGATATCCGTATCCTTTTTCTTTTTTTTTCCGGAGTATTGTAACTCCAGATATTCTGGATCGTAAAATCTTCTTTTTTAACACCAGCTTTTGTTGCCGAATCAAATAAGTCTTTTTCTAACTTATCTATAGCAACCTTTTTCTTGGTGTTTCCATTGTCATAAAACTCTTTTAGTGTAACATCTATATAGATGATGTCTGGAGTCACTTCTTCTTCAGCGCGACCCACTGTGGATACAAATTCTTTATTTACCATTTGTTGAGCGTTTAGTTTTGTCATCAAACCTAAAAAAGCCAGTCCTAATAATATTTTTTTCATGTTTTACTATCTTAAAGTTTTATAATAATACGATTGCTATTGTCGCATTGCTACAAGATTGGAGCCAAAGTAGACAAAAAAGTTTAACGGATAAAAAAAATAAAAACGTTCAGATTTTTAATTTTATTTCTATACCTTTAGGGAAATTAATAAAATAGTGCCATGCAAGAAGGTAAAGTAAAATTCTTTAATGAGACCAAAGGTTTCGGTTTCATCATCCCTAATTCAGGCGAGAGCGAAATTTTTGTTCACGTTTCTGGATTAGTTGACAAAGTTCGTGAGAATGACAATGTATCTTACGAAGTTGAACAAGGCCGTAAAGGTCTTAATGCGGTAAATGTAAGAGTTATCTAATTAGATTCAAGATATATTTATTGTGAAAAAGCCTATGCCATCTGCATGGGCTTTTTTATTGAGGAAATATTTTGGACTGATAATTGTATTGATATGTTTCAAATATATAGTTTAACATGAAACGTACTTTAGTATTGATCCTTTCTGTGGTGCTGGCAATTTCGATGTCCGCATGTTATTCCTCGCATCATGGACATAGACATGGGCGTGGATCAAAAGGTATGCCTCCTGGTCAGGCAAAAAAAAATATTATGGAGAACAATCTGCAAAAGATTTTGCTCCAGGACAACAAAAGAAAAAGAAACATAAACATTGATCTCAGGGATTTTTCGCTTTTGCAGGAAATTCCGTACTCAACAAAAGTGAATAACAAAAAAGAGCTTTCATTTTAATGAAAGCTCTTTTTTGTTATTTCGAACGACCTATGCAAAAGGATCGTTATCTGCAGGAGGTGTTGAAGATGAGCTTGGTGTCTGTGAACTTCCAAAGGGGTTATTCGGTTGTGAAGAACCAAATGGATCTTGTGGCTGATTGAATGGATGGTTTGTTCCATTTTCCTCCGCTTTTGGATCAGGACCGTATTGATTAGGCCCCTTGTCTCCTTCAATAACCATTAAATAAATCAGGTATAAGTTGACAAATGGAATAAGAGCCAACAGTAAAAACCAGCCCGATTTATTTGTGTCATGTAGTCTTCGTACTGCAACAGCAATACCTGGGATAAGTAATGCTAAACTTATTAAACCAGAAATGTAAGAAAATACATCTGCAATTCGGCCGAGTATTCCGAAGACTACTCCAATGATAACGTTTGCCAAAAAGAACATCCAATACTCTTTACGGCGTGCACGTCCATTAAAGTTTGCATAGTTATCCCGTACAACTTTTAAAAACCAATCTTTAATTTCCATATAATTTTTAGATTTTTAGGTGAAAAATATGTTAGTAAATCATTTGTTAATATGGTTCTGTTACAATAAATGTACCAAGAATTTATCTGGTTAAACAATTATTATGGAAGCCTTATTGGGCTCAATTTAATATTAATTTAAAATAGATCCTAATGTTATGTGCTCATTGGTCTCCCATTGAGTGTATCTTTTTATTCCTCCAAATGTACAGGCCTGTCTTGGGGATGACCTATTTATAATAACAGTTGTACAGCACTATCGAAAAATCTCTTCAAGTATATAGAGCGATTTTATCTCCTTGAAATTTGTGCGGTGGAGACGGTAGAAATCCAGCAACTTTTCCAATAAAAATTGTCGGTCTGTACTAGACATTTTGATATGATCACAATTTGAGTATTCTGATGTTATTAAATCCCGGAAAATTGAAGTATGTGGTTCCTGAAGTACAAGCGGGTGTTCTGGGAGACTGTTTGAAAATGTTGCTTCGTGTAGGTTAAAATAGGGCAGAGACTGTTTGGATGCGGTCGGATAAAAGCCAAGAAAGCGTGTCAGTTTGATTAGAAATACCAGATGAAAATTGGCTAGATTTAAATGGGTTTCATCTAACCATCGGATAGACTGATGGATGAATTCAAATAAATAAGGGTCACTTTCTTGTTCTTTTAATACTTTGTACAAAATTTCATTTAAAAAGAGCGCTAGCGAACTTTTTATAATATCGTAAGGTATTTCCTGTAATACCGGAGTTTGCCGAGCTTCCGAAATGCGCTGTAGTGAGCCATTGTCCTTGTGTGTTGCTATGATTTCCAGCAGATGTAAAGGTTGTAAGATATTGGCTTTGATTTTTGCTTTTGGCTTACGTGCTCCAGCAATGAGATAAGATTGCATGCCAAATGACTCGGTATATAGTTGCGCGACGAGGCTGCTTTCCGAATAATTTGTTGTTTTTAAGACGACAGCTCTAGTTTTGTTCAGCATCTTCTTCCTTGTCTTTTTTAGGAACATCCTCCTTATGGGCCTCTCCACGCATCTCGATAATTGCATTGCGGTCCACTTTTCGAATCATTCTATAAATTAATGTGAGGAAACCAATGCTAAATGCAACCACTCCGACGAGCATGGCTAATTTATACCAGTTGGATCGTTGTTCCATCAGGTAATAACCGAGGATAACCAATAATACACCAATGATTATTTCTCTTAGACCCTTGCGAAGATATTTGTTCATAAATGTGAATTGTTGAAAACTATTTTTCTTTACAGAGCAAATATAATACAATAAAATGCTTTATTTTTGCCCATACCATTCCCGTGTAGAACTATTTTTAAAAATATTTCCCATAATCTTGTTGCTTATCTAAAAAAAAATATAGATATTTGCAAACTCTTTGCAGAGAGTGCAAAGGATTAACATATTGTAATAAAGACAACAAAAAAATAATATCATGTCAAGAATTTGTGATTTAACAGGCAAAGCGGCGTTAACAGGAAATAACGTTTCTCACTCAAACGTTAAAACTAAACGTAAATTCTATCCAAATTTACAAACTAAACGTTTTTACATTCCAGAAGAAGATCGTTGGATTACGTTGAAAGTATCTACTTCTGCTATCAAGACTATCAACAAGAACGGTATCACAGCTGCGATCAATAAATTTATCGTTAAAGGATCAATTTAATATTGATTTATCGCCTGTTACATTAAGATTATTCATGAATTTCAATCCTATATTAGGATCAAAATAAAGTAAAACAATGGCTAAAAAAGGAAATAGAGTACAAGTTATCTTAGAATGTACTGAACACAAAGAAAGTGGTCTTCCGGGAATGTCTCGTTACATCACTACTAAAAACAAAAAGAACACAACTGAGCGTTTAGAGTTGAAAAAATTCAACCCAGTATTGAGAAAAGTTACTGTTCATAAAGAAATTAAGTAATCCACACATCTTAGCACTTGCAAGAGCGGCTAAGTAAAATATTAATATACCATGGCAAAGAAAGCAGTTGCATCGTTACAAAAAGGTGGCGGTAAAGAATTTACAAAGGTTATTATTACTACTAAATCTGCAAAAACTGGCGCCTATACTTTCAAAGAAGGTATGGTTCACAACGATAAAGTGAAAGACGTCGTTGCTGCATCTCAAAAATAACTAGTAGCATTTTCCTTTTTTAAAGTTTTTCTTTAAAAAGAATTCGATAAAAAATAGCCGTTTTGGTATCCTACCGAAAGGGCTTTTTTTGTTGAGGACATTTGTTTATATTTGGACATCAATTTTCACTAAACACTCCATGGGATTATTTGATTTTTTTAAGAAAAAACCACAAACACAAGAAGAAGAACAAGCCTTAGATAAAGGTTTGGAAAAAACAAAAGAAGGGTTTCTTTCCAAGATAACGAAAGCTGTAGTTGGTAAATCTACCATAGATGACGATGTGCTTGACAATCTGGAAGAAGTTTTGGTTACTTCTGATGTAGGGGTTACAACGACTTTAAAAATCATAGATCGTATACAGGCCCGTGTTGCCAGAGATAAATATGTGTCCACTTCGGAGCTGAACAATTTACTGAAAGAAGAGATTCAGACTTTACTGGCGGAAAATAATAGCTCAGATTTTGAAAACTTTAATTACGGAGACCATAAGCCTTATGTCATTATGGTGGTCGGGGTGAACGGTGTTGGAAAGACTACTACAATAGGTAAACTTGCTCATCAACTTAAACAGGCTGGAAGTAAAGTGGTTTTGGGTGCGGCGGATACGTTTCGTGCTGCTGCTGTAGATCAGCTTAAACTCTGGGGTGAACGTGTTGGCGTGCGCGTTGTTGCACAGGCGATGGGGTCAGATCCCGCTTCGGTCGCTTATGATACAGTTAAATCTGCTGTAGCGAATGGCGAAGATGTCTGTATTATTGATACCGCCGGTCGTCTCCATAATAAGGTTGGCTTAATGAATGAATTGACCAAAATTAAAAATGTCATGCAAAAAGTTGTTCCCGGCGCGCCGCATGAAATTTTATTGGTCTTAGATGCTTCAACAGGTCAAAATGCCATAGAGCAATGTACCCAATTCACACAAGCGACAGACGTAAACGCTTTGGCGCTGACGAAATTGGACGGAACAGCGAAAGGCGGTGTCGTCATTGGGATATCCGATCAATTTAAGATTCCTGTGAAATACATTGGTGTAGGCGAAAAAATTGGCGATCTCCAATTATTTAATAAAAAGGAATTTGTAGACTCCCTTTTCAAATAGAAAATTAAAACAATTGTCGGAAATAAGGTTGTCATTCTTTGCTTAGGAATGATTAATCAGCCCCTTTTTTTTCTCGACAAACCCTTCTAATCATATGAAGACAAAATATACGAAATCTGTCCCTTTGATCAATAAACCACGTGTCAATGTGGTTACTTTGGGCTGTTCGAAAAATATTCACGATAGTGAAGTGCTGATGGGCCAGTTGAAAGGTAACCAGATGGATGTTGTCCATGAAGCCTCAAATATCCAGGAGAATGATATTGTTGTCATCAATACCTGTGGCTTTATTGACAACGCCAAACAAGAATCTATTGATGCGATTTTGCAATATTCGGAATTAAAGGATCAAGGTAAGATCAATAAGGTGATCGTTACCGGATGTCTATCGGAACGTTATAAACCAGAATTACAGGCGGAAATACCGAGTGTGGATGCTTATTTTGGGACAAATGATTTGCCGGATTTATTATCCTCCATTGGAGCTGACTACCGCCATGAATTGTTGGGTGAACGCTTATTGACGACGCCTTCACACTTTTCTTATTTTAAGATCGCAGAAGGTTGTAACCGCCCATGTTCATTCTGTGCAATACCATTAATGCGTGGTAAGCACGTTTCCAAATCAATTGATGACTTGGTTAAAGAAGCTAAATTTTTAGCCTCAAATGGAACTAAAGAGTTGATTTTAATTGCGCAGGATCTAACCTATTATGGACTGGATATCTATGGTAAACGTAATCTTTCTGATTTAATGCGTCATCTATCTGACGTGGACGGTATTGAGTGGATCCGTTTACAATACGCCTATCCTTCTGGTTTTCCAATGGATATCTTGGACGCAATGAATGAACGTTCAAATATTTGTAATTATCTGGATATGCCATTGCAGCATATCTCTGACCCAATGTTGAAGTCTATGCGCAGAGGGACAACCAAACAAAAGCAGATCGATCTTGTCAATGCCATTCGCGACAAAGTGCCGAATATCGCATTGCGGACAACCCTTATCTGTGGATATCCAGACGAGACCGAGCAAGACTTTCAGGAGATGTTGGAATGGGTGGAAGAAACCCGTTTTGACCGTTTGGGCTGTTTTACCTATTCACATGAAGAGAAGACCCATGCACATACCTTGGCGGATAATGTTCCGCAAGAAGTAAAAGAAGAACGGGTTGAGGCTATTATGGAGGTTCAACAAGGTATTTCTTATGAGATCAATCAATCCAAAGTTGGTCATACTTATAAAGTGCTGGTGGATCGTGTGGACGGAGATTATTTTATCGGGCGAACAGAATACGATTCCCCGGAAGTGGACAATGAGGTACTGATTTCGGCTGCTGATTCCTATGCACGAATCGGTGATTTTGTGCAGGTAAAAATCGATCGTGCTGAAGATTTCGATCTCTATGGCGAAATTGTCAAAAAATAATACTTGATTGGCCGATGTAGGCGGTGAAGATACTATACAGAAGAGCCTCCCCAAATACAGGGAGGTTCTTTTTTTTTCTAAAAATGTCTGCTTTTTATTGATTTTTTTCATTAAGGCATCAGTGATTTCACTTTGCTCAGTTTATTGGTCAGGAAGAACCTTCAGTTGACTTCTATAGTTGGTGGTGCTTGCGAAAGCATGAATGTTTTATTTCGACATTTGTCAATAGAATGATATAATTTAAAAGTGGAATGAGCTTTTTATTAAAAATCAGTATTTTGTCTGCTCAAACTAAATACATTTGTATATCGTACAATAAGCATATATGAAAGCAACTTATATCGAATATAGTGAGACAAATAGTTTCTCCAAAACATTGCTGGCCTATCTGGCTCATGACGAGGCACTGAAACCGTTTGTTGGACACTGGCCAACATTTGATGGTTTTGAGAAGCAATTGCACGAAAAAAGGCATTTTGGCCACCGCACCATTCTTGTGGAGCGCCTAAAAGCTCAATATGCGACATTGTTGCAGGATTCTCCC
>Ga0256900_1000561_pt1 | contig 11726 bp, 18 predicted proteins | sample MC6MC0688MT_FD_190190 | JGI IMG/M metagenome (GOLD analysis project Ga0256900, IMG submission 190190) | Metatranscriptome of enriched soil aggregate microbial communities from Iowa State University, Ames, United States - MC6-MC0688-MT... | ecosystem: Environmental > Terrestrial > Soil >... | reverse complement strand
GGGGGGGCCAAGGTCGCGGAAATTGACGGTACCACTGAGCAGGAGCACTGTCTTTAACTGCGTTTTTGATGCCGAAGTTGTTATCCAGTGCGTTCACGCCCAGGCCCACGGCAAAGACAACAAGGGCTCCGGCAATGATCGGGGCGGCTGCAGCGGTGAACAGTGCCCAACGGCCATGGCGGCGGCGTAACCCAGCGCCGAGGCAATACCCGCTTTGATCAGCTCGACGCCAATGCCACCAAAGACGTCGGACATTACGTGCTTGTCGCTAAACACCCACTCGGCCACTTCAATCCCCACTGCGACATAGCAGCAGGGTTTGAAGCCCTTGGTGTTGACGAACGCGTGGGGCAATCCGTTGTATCCGGGTTTCACGGTTTGCCAGGTAGCTGTCAGCATATCGCCCTAGGGGTTTTTCATTTTGGCTTGTAACATCTGAAAGGCTTTTGAGCTCCTCCCGTCAATGAGCTCTACATAGAATGACGCGAATAGCTGCTCAAGATCACGGTATGCACCCAATGGGGTTTCAGTAAAGTAGCGATGCCCAGGAATATCCCGCGCTTCCATGGGGACAGTAATTTGTTTGCGTAAAGCGCGATTGATCAAACCCTCCAGCTCGCGGAGCAACATGGCCGCAGCGGGTTCTTGATGCTGGTAGTGCTCCAGCATGCTGCGCAGTTGTGTGGCTGCAAGTTTAAGGGCTTCAAGGTTCATTGTTTTTACCTAGTTCTCTATCGTTCCAACAAGCTTGGGTGTTGACCATTCGCCTCGGTTGGGCGTCAGATACTGAAGCGCTCTGTCTGCTCGTCGTATGCTACCTCCAAACTCGACGGTAGGCGCCACATTGCTGACAAAATAGCGGAGCCATTTTCGTTCTGTGGTACGAAATCGGGGGCGTTTTTGGCGGGTGAGGGGGATGCTGCACAGGCCGAACCAGCATGACTGCATCGTATTTAAGCGTGATGCGATCGGTCGGCTGATGGCCAAGCTCAACCGTAATGCCCGTCAGGATTATGCATACGACGAAGCGGATCGCTTGTTGAGCATTCAGCGGCACCCGATCGGCATCGGCAAGCAGCTGGGCATCGCCGAAGAGAAGCTGGAATACAGCTATGACCTGCTGGGTCGGCTAGCCCAGGAAATCACACTGGAAGGCGTGCTCGGCTACGAGTACGACCCGCTGAGCAACCTGAACACGCTGACCCTGCCGGACGGGCGCAAGGTCAACCACCTGTACTACGGCAGCGGTCACTTACACCAAATCAACCTGGACGGCCAAGTCATCAGCGACATGGAGCTCCATGACCTGCACCGCGATAGACTGGTCATTGAGGGTGAATACCCACCATGCAATAGACGCAAAGGTAAGATGAATTCGTTCAAAGGAGCTACCGGCGCGGACGTTGAGTATCGGTGGGCGGCAAGCGACGGCTCATCAACTGAAGTCTGGAACGCGAAAGCCAAGAAGACGCAAAAAATATCTGGGGCTGGATGCGGTTAACTACAGGGGGTTACATGATTAGTTTTGATGCCTCGAATATAGAGTGCTACGAAGAAGATGGGGTGTTGATCGTTGCTGTTGGCGATGGGGCTGTCGATCCCCAGAACTATCTAATAATTTCTCGATTAGAGGATGAGGATAATGCGACTATCGATGATGGAATAGGTTTTCAGGTTGCCGGTGCCAGTTACGAAGTAAGTAATTCAATCAATAAGGTGGTTTTAGAGAGGGATTATTTAAGGGTTGAAATAAAGCCGGAATTTGCAACCCATTTTGGTGCGCCGATCGTTTTGGCTAACTTCAGCGATGAAGCATTGAAAGCAGGAAGGGGCTTCTTGCGTGAAGCTCTTGAGGTGCTTTTTGAAGGGAGTGGGGTTAAGCTTGTTGCTTAACGCAAGTACTAAGCCGCTATTTGTGTGCTATATATTTATTGTCTAGCGATTACTTATAGGAAGTGTCGAGGAATTATAAAGTAACGCATAGGGTGTGACATTGTAGGCTGGTAGGTGTTTTTTGGCTTTGCCGTTTCGGCATGACTAGTCTGTGAGTCAATCGTTCGACTTTTATGCGGCATGATACATTCCAAGATGCCTATTGTAGATCTGAGATCTTTAATAACTAAATGTTGGAGGTCTGAGGCAATAGCCTCAGTCATTCCAGAGAAGCGCATGACACCTAATGTAGCGTGCTGCTGCAACGGAAAGAGGGTGCCCTCTAAGCTGATTTCAAGCGCGTGGTCGACAACCAAGCCGTCGAAAAGCTCACACAGTACCGGTACGACGAACACGGCCAGTTGAGCGCGGTGATCAACCGCAACGGCGACACCGGGCGCAGCTTCAGCTACGCCGAAGGCCTGATGGTGACCCACAGCAATGCCCTCGGCCTGACCTGCCACTACCGCTTGGAAGCCTTCGCCGGCTAGCCGCGTGTGGTCGAGCACTGGACCAGCGACGGCTTACACTTCCATTTCCGCTACGATTTCAAAGCGCGCATCAGCTGGGCCACCGATGTGCTCGGCCGCGAGCTGGAGGTGCAGTACAACGCCGACCACCGCGTGTTCGCCAGCCGCGACTACGGCGGCGAGCGCTCACCTGGTGGCCGTGACCGATGCGCTGAACCAGACCACCACGCTGGAGCGCAAACCGGACGGCAGATGGTAACGTCAAGATGATGATTCGCGGCACCTCGGGCAATGATATCGCTGTCCTATCCGGGCATCCTGAAGCCGAAATTTTGTATCCTTCTGGGACCCAGTTCCAGATCCTCAATAGAATCGAGCAAGGTTCTGTTACCCACTTCCTGCTTGAAGAAATCCCATGATCGATTTGAGAAGTTCCAACGAAGTAATGTCGGAGTACGTTGTGCGTTATGCGCATTTGCTACCCGAGCCGTCACCACGGCTGCAGCAACGTATGGACTATAACCTCAAGCCGGATGCGCCCACGCCTGCCAATTCCAAGCCTGCCTGGTTGTTATCCAGGGAGTGCACGCTTACCACCGAGCAAGCGCTTGATCGTGCAAAGGGTGCTCTGCTCGGGCTGGCTATCGGCGACGCCGTGGGTACGACACTGGAGTTTTTGCCACGAGATCGTGCGCACGTCACAGATGTGATCGGAGGAGGTCCTTTTCGGTTGGCGGCAGGTGAGTGGACCGACGACACGAGTATGGCGCTTTGCGTGGCTGATACCTATCTGGCAGAAAACAGATTTGATTTTGCGAGCAATGCCAAAGCGTTGGTGCGCTGGTACCGTCATGGCGAAAACAGCGCTAATGGAAGATGCTTCGACATCGGTAATGCCACCCGCAATGCACTGGAAGGTTGGGAGCGGGAAGGTGTGAGGTGGTCAGGAAATCGCGAGCCGTATACAGCCGGGAATGGCTCGCTTATACGGCTGGCACCCACTGCAATTTTCCGCCGTCACCTACTTTCGGTTACATGGCGTGAAAGCGGCGCGCAAAGCAACGTGACGCACAAAGCAATAGAGTCAGTCAATTGCTGCCAGATGTTTGGAACACTGCTTCATCTAGCGCTCAATGGTGCAGACAAGCAGGAAGTGCTTGCGTCTAAAGAAATGGCGCTTTATCCCCGTCCGTTGGTGATTAACGCGGGAGAATACAAGCAAAAAAGTCGCGAGATGATTCGTTCGTCCGGTTATGTGGTCGATACGTTGGAGGCAGCTTTGTGGGCGGTCTGGAACACCGATAATTTCCGTGATGCCATCTTGTTGGCCGCGAACCTGGGCGATGATGCCGACAGTGTAGCGGCGACAGCCGGGCAGCTTGCCGGCGCCCTTTACGGTGTTTCAGGAATGCCAGCGGAATGGGTTGCAACAGTAGCTTGGTCAGAGCATATCCAGGGGCTGGCCACCACGCTCTTCGAGCGCGCGCCGCACCATGATCAATTGGACGCGGAGATTTACGGATAAACGCCCTGGCCGGTTGAGCTAGCTGAACAACTTCGTCCAGCGCCTGCCGGAGCAAGAGTGGGATGCTCTGTAACTTCGAGCACACCGCCGAAAGCCACACCATGACGACCCGTCTGCCAACCGCCGGGATTTCAATGCGAGGCAGTTGGAGAAGGTCAAGGATAACAGCATGAAGCGCTGGCGGTATCAGGAGTACGCTACGACCTGTGGGGCAACCTTATCGAGAAGCGCTCGGAGCACAGCAAGCGGCAGTACTTCGCCTATTACTGTGAGAACCGGCTGGTTCGCGCTGAGACGCTGTGAATGGGCGGTTGCAGAATGTCGGGATGCCCGCATGAAAGTTTACAATACTGAGGTGTTTATGAATGATCTTTCGGAAGTGAATCTGCACTTGTCTAAAAAATCGTAGATACTGTAGAGTCTGGGAATGAGTTGCAAGGAGCAGGTGACTATGATGCTGCGCTTGAAAAATATAGCGAGTCGTGGGAGCTGCTCCCAGAGCCAAAGAGTCAATGGGATCTTTATCACTGGATTGCTAAGTGTAATGCGGAGGTTTATTTGAAGAGGCAAGATTGCGAAAGTGCTAAGAGGTGGGCGCTCAAAGCTGTTGAAACCAAACCTCCCCGAGAAACTTTTAGTCTGATAATTCTTGGCGCATCTCTAATTGGATTAGGCGAAGACAAGCCAGCATTCGATGCCATGAAGAAAGCTTTCGACATGGGTGGTGAGAGAACTTTTCAAGGGTTTGATAAGCATTATCTGAATTTTGTCGTTCGATTTAAGGAATAGTGACGTGGAGGAATTACCAGATCAGCGCTATGACGAAATTTTGCTGCAAAGCGATTAGGGTAACATCCTAATGGAGCCCGGTAGCTAGGCTGTCAGGGGTTAGAAATGAATGTACATAAAATTGTTAAAAACTCAAATTCAAGTTCACCTTTTTACTTTGGAGGTGATAGCGCTTACATCGTTACTTGGCCGAAAAACCCCGAGGGAAACGACCTATTGCTGCTCTTCACCATTAATTGTAAGGTGGCGAGGCAACAGCTAGATAGGATGGACCTCCCTGAGGCTGGGTTCATACATGTGTTTTCCACATACGATAAAAATGACTACTTTCTTGACTCTTTGACCTTTGATGAGGTTCAGCAAAAGAAAGGTGTGGCGTCCTATACTTATGTGGTTCACTCTGAGCAGAGGGTTGCAGTTAAATCGACTGGCTTGTCGATTCCTCTCCAATACGCAAATTTCGAAGCGTCGGTTATTAAGGATACAGAGTTTTCCGTAGCGTCATTAGTGGCCGCTGACGTGCCGGTCGGGGCGGTAATTCCCAAGGCGTTTGAGTCGAGCTTCAATTTCTTCTGTCAAATTTATTCATCTGATTTTCCGGTGCCATTTCAAGATGCATTATATATGACTGGCGCGGTAGGTTATTTATTTATCAATAAGCAGCTCGGGAATGATGTGGCAGATGGATGTTTTTTTGTGCAAGCTGGGTAGTGACGAATTTAATTTCTACATGCGGACATCAGCGCCAACGGTGACATCCACGTACACTCGCACCACGACCATCTAATAAATGGGAAGTGGTACTGCCTGTAGATAATGGAGTTGTGATGAAAGTTTATAATGGTTTTGCCGAACTCCTGCGGGATATTGATAAACTTCCAGTTACTGGTTGGATTTTTGTCGGTCGTCAAATTGATATTGAGTCCGAGTCTTCAATAAAAGTTGCGAGCTATTTTATTCCTGAAACTGAATTGGAGGCAATTGAGTTCGAAAACACCCAAAGGACCTTCATTGAGTGTCCAACCCTTTTGGATGTTGTATCTGTCCTTGATGAGAGGCTGACTCCGCAAAGTTTAAGTGATTATATTGCTGGCGTGATTTTTTATCGAGAAAATGATGATTTTCTTGAATGAGATAACATCGGAGGTTTGATCCTCTCAGAGGATTTATAGCAATAAATGTGAGTTTCGGTGCGGCTTGGCAGCCTTTGAAGGCACCGGCTACCATTACGAAAGGAGTTTTCGGGAATGTGACCGCTGTCAATGGATCATCAAGAGCCTAGGCTCATAATGGGTAAGCTTATCGGTGTTCTGGCGGTAAAAATGGTCTTAAAGGTGAGAGGCGTCTCGAAGGCGCTTCTTTTTTGGAACTGATATGATCGGAAGTGATGCTTAAGGAGTTGTTGCCGAAATACTAAATAAATTCATACGGGAAATGAATAAGTGTATAAAGGGTTCTTGCGTGTGATTGCTGGAGGTTGCAATGAGTGACATCAGAAATGCGCTGAAGGAATTGAGTTCGGTGCACAATAAATACCAGATCCATGGTCATTATTTAGCGTCACATGCCGTTCGGGCAAATTGGTCTTCTGAACTTCCTCGCTCTAGTGAGCTGGACATACTCTATAACGAATACGACCCTGTCGGTGTGCGGATTGAAACGGGTCTTACTCCGCTTAAAATGTTTGAAGCAAACTTGTTAGAGAAAGCGCAGCTTGGATATCGTTGGATTAACGTTGGCGGCGAAGTGGAGTTAAACAGCGAGTGGCCGCAGCAACGCTTGATAATAATGGATGATGTTGGTGGTGGCAAGCCAATAATCGCTGATACTGATGTTGAGAGCACTCCGGTACTTGCAAGTTATGATGCTGTAGAACCTTTCCTGATCGCTGATTCGTTGGCTGATTTTATATTAGCGCTTGCGAGATTGGTGGATATAGTCTACGGGGAGTTCAATATATTTGATCTTTCAGATGACGAGAGCGTTAGTGGTGCGTTTTTGACAAGGCTGAATGACGAAATTTCACCAATTTTAGGTCAAGATAATATCGCTCGTTTTGTGGATTACTTTTATGGTTGAGAGACTGCCGCTACAGTGCTCAGTTTATGGCTGGGTGAAACGCGACGACCTGCACCGCGAGGTGTACGCCAGCCCTTGTAGGCATTAATAATTTAAACAGAGATCGATATCTCGCTGCTGCTGAAAAGCATAGAGCTCGCAGTGGCAAGGAAAATCCGAGTGAGAGAATAAAGGTGCTGTGTCATGTTGAGGTGTCCAAAGTGGCAAGAAGGTCTAATTTTAAGCATCAAGGTGGAAGAGGGCCTGTATGCGATCTCGCAAATGAGGAATAATTATCTTTTGGAGGTATTTGATGTTTTTATGGGTGATGACAGTTGGGGTGGGGTGGACTTGAATAAGACTGATGTGCTGTTCACGATATTTGTTTCGATAAAAAATATTAAAGAGATATTATCGGGATTGGTTTCTAATGACACTGTTACGCCAAATGAAAGGCCCGTGGAAAAACGTATGCTGTCGGCGATATTTGGTGCTCCCGGAAACACCGGTGCCAAACTCATAGAGTTGTCAGAAAATTATTCGAATATTGGTGCTCAAGTGGTCAAGGATAATCTCTCGCCAGAGGGTGATTTGGAATTGATTCATCGCTATGAACTATGTGGGATGGTCGGTGATCCTGGGAAAATTTTATCACGTATTAAAAGTTATCGAGAGACCGGAATTAATTGGGATCAATCTAAAGAGTTTCTATTCCCTGGCATTCAGCGCCCTTTGCGATAGCTGCGGCTTTGCTCTTTTAAATAAAGACTTGAATTAAAAAGTGCTTGTTTTTGAATTTTTCTTGTGCTTTACATTTTATAGATGGGTATGTGTTAGTCGGGTGGGCGGTATGGAGCCTGTCGAGCGCAGTATGAGAGTGTTTCTTGGTACAGACAGCTTGGCAGCGCAAGAACTGGGTAGTGAAAAACGGCGTAGGCGTCTTTATGAAAAGCTCCTCCGAGTATGAGTCGTGAGTCATTTCGTACTTTGAAGGAATTCTATTGGAAACTGTGAGCATCGGCTCTTTGAGAGGTTTGCTATGAGCTATATTGATTTTTGGAGATGGAAATTAATTTGAGTGGAGAGGATCCTGCATTTGCTGGTGGGGCAACTGAGGAGATGATAACTAAATTCGAGAAAGCGTTGGGTGTTAATTTTCCTGGGTCGTACAGAGAGTTCCTAAAAAAATATGGTGCTTTGTCGTTTGCAGGCGATACTTATTACGGTGTTACCAAGAATGGCGTTGACGCAGTAGCTATCCCCAGTGTGGCCTTTGCTACTAGAAGCGCTCGCGACGATGGGAGTGCGGACGATTCGATGATCGTAGTGAAGGCTTCGGGATATGGGCCGATATATTCGATTGACACCTCTATTACTGGGGCTGCTGGAGAGCCTGTTGTAGTAGAGACGGAGCTTTCATTCAAAAGAACCAAAGATAAGAGAGTGATTTATCAGAGTTTTCAAGAGTTCTTTAGCGATATGATTAGTCAGGCAATAAAAAATCTGTAGTGCTCCAGTGGTCGTGCCGTCATTGCTTAAGGGGGAGGGCTCAGAGTCAAGCAGGCTGAAATCAACGGCGAAGTCGAGCAGAAGCGATTCCTTGAGCAGAACGGACATGTTTTGGCATCATATGATGATTACGACGCGGTCAATATAAAAGCCGCAACTGGGAAGGCATATATTCACCCAGCAAGTGAAAGGAATGGATGATCTTCATGTTGATTTCATTGGTTGGTACTGAAAAAGAATTATCGTGCGCGGACCTTGACTTGATGGAAGGAATATTGGGCGGTCGGCTGCCGCCTGAGTTTCGTCGGCTCTACTTGTTATTCAAGTTAGCTTCAGACTTCGCTCAGTATGCTGGAGATTATTTATCTCTAAAGTGTGAACCACCCGTGGTTTCATAGGCACCTCAAACCTTCATAATGAAGCCCATATAGGAGGTGCCATGAGTCGTTAGCTTTATAGCTATGTATGCGCCACCGATCGGCCAACCGTAGCCGTCACGCCTTCAGGGTTACTGGCAAGCTTCCCAAACCACGTAATCGAACCTACAGTCATCGGGAAGGTTTCAGCTGAGCAAAGCGCCATACTGATATCGTCGATCCTTCAGTCGATGGCCAAGCGCTGATCCTGTCGGTGACCTGGCCATGATCCTTCCCAATCTCTGAGCACTGGAAATGATTTCCACCAACCTTACAATGACCTCCATAAAGTTCAGGCTGCTCGCGACCCTGACACTTCTGATCTGTGCGGCGGTGGGGATATTTTCAACGTACTGGTTAATTTCACATGTCCTGCCAATTTATGGACAAATGTGGCGTCGTGCGTCTGCCATCGAGGTCCCGTACATGGCTTTCGGCCTACTCATGGCACCACCCGTTATGCTTGCCTGTACAGTAGCCAGCGGATTTGCCATATGCACAGGCAAACGATTTGAGCCACCCAAAAAATCCGCGCTTGCGAAATTTCAAACAGGCATGATGAAAGCCTCAGTGTACTCATTCATAGGCCTTGCGCCACTGAGTGCCATCTTCACGACAGTTGCACTCAACGCACTAGACTATACGACCTGCCCGCAGCTCAGAAAATCGGGGTCGGCATGGCAGACGTACTGGGTAAACCATCCTGGTTTTTGTTTCAAACCAGATAGCTATACCCAGAATCGATGGCCCTGCAAAAATATAGACGGCAAAAAACTTTGCATAAACATGGACGAGTAATGAAGACCTGAGGCACTCGGCAGCGCCTATAGTTTAGCGTTACGCGCGAGTATCCAAGCCAGCTATGCAGCTTCATGCAAGCCCCACTGTCATGAGTTCGGTTGTTGAGGGTGCGTTTGATAGGCGCTTATTGCGCGTCAGCTTCGAAAAGCGCTGGATAGAAATTATGGTATAGGGGTAGGCTGTGGATAGTAAATATATTTTGTGCATTTCAGATGGCTATCCGGAAAGCTATTGGTTGAGAGCCAGTGTTTTGTCGGGGGAGGATTTAAGTGTATTTAAAGAGGGGGCGGCTGTCACAACGGATATGAGTGTTCGGTTTGAGAACGCTGGGAAAATCAGTGCTAGTAAGTTGTTGATGTACGATTTCTTCTTTAGTGATGGGCCAAGCATGATCTCGCCACGGCTCTACGAACTGATGGTAAAGGAGCGTATCTCTGGTGTTCAGTTTTTTGATGCTGAATTAGTCGTTGCAGGTACTTCTTATGCTGGCTATAAGGTTCTTAATGTTGTGGCTAGATCGCCCGTGTTTGATCTGGATAATTCTGAAAGTGAGCCGCTGCTCAGCTACTTGCCGGATGGGCCAAGATGGTATGGCAAGATCGTTTTGGATGAGAGTGTCAAGTTGTCAAGCGATGTTGTACGATCTGAAGAAGATATCTCCACAATTGTTGTGACTGCACGTGTAAAGGCTGTTTTTGAGAGGAATTGTATTCGTGGTGTGCAGTTCAAAGCATAGCTGCTTTTGGAAAGTTAGGTGCTTTTGCATCGCTTTTTTCAATGTGACTATCAGGAATAAGTCGTTCCAGAGCTGTCAGGCGCCATCGATGACATCGTCATTCTGCATGATGAAGGTTTGCAGGTGATCGTGAAGCAGGAACTTATCTCGCATTTTGGGGGTGAACCTTTTTTGGAAGGCTCCCAAATAAATTTAGCGAGTTAGAAGATAAGGTCTTCCTGTAGCGTGAGTATTTGAAAAGTGTTTTTGGTGACAGTAAAGCAAAGCTCGTAGTTTGACGAGTGCTGAGTGTAGGATATTTGATATGGACGACAAGCAGTTTGTAGATGCAATTGTTGATGAGATGTTTGGGAAAAATTTTGAGCGCTATAAACAGTCGCTCAGCAAACCGGTTAACGATGACGGCGATGCCTATGCGCGCGCTCGAAATGCGTTATCACTGTTGAGCGAATCTCAGAGGTGTGATGTTATTAATTTTTTAAAGCTGGTGATTGCAGACAGTGCGTCTGTAGTTTTCGGAAGCCTAGATGGGGTTTGCTTTCCTGGAGACTTGAAAGGCGATTTTGTATTAAGTTGTGATGGCAGGGAAATGCAAGGTGATCTACAAGATATTTTTATAGAGAGAGCGCAAGCAGAGGGGGTTTATGACTAAAACAGTCCTGGTCGCTGATGCCATAATGGCGGGATGCACAGTGCCAGGCTGGTAACGGTTAAATGGGGGCGGCAGGTGCTGAATGCATACTTGCCCCGATCAGGCACGCTGAGGTATAACTGTGATGTTGTGCTTTGATGTTGGAGGTGCTTGTATGAGAGACCTGATTGCTCTTGTGCATAGGGTTCAAGAAGAAGGCAATTTTGAGTTAGTTGTCGCGGGTATCGAAGATTGGCAAGTTATTCTCGAAAAGCGAGATCAGCCACCTTTTGATAAGTGTTAGATCGATGCTTTTAATGCGGTGCAAAGGTTTAGTTATCAGTCTCCAAATGATGAGTCTGCGATCTCTGTATTAAGGGAGTTCGCATTTAAAGAGACGTTTCGTGTCACCGAGGATCCCGAAATAGCAGCCTATGTCTCTGACGATATTGGCTTGATCGCAGAAGCGCTGGCAAAAAGTCACGTTACGCCGTGGTGTGAAAAAATGCTTGCCAGTTATCATGCTGGCCATATTCCCTGCTAGCTTATGCGAATCGAGGATGGCAGGCGCATCTGAGCCTGATCCCAAGCAAGGCTGTCGGTACGTGCCAAGTCGCACAATGTGGAAAAGGAAATTCAAATGCCCGCAAGGACGAGCAAACGTAAGAAAAAAGCACAGCACCCCGGCGGTGAAGTACACGAGCACCTTGTTGAGTTGGACTTTTGGGTAAAGTGCGCCTACCTGTTCACCCCTGCGTTCCTGGCGCTCTTTGGCGGCCTTGATGCCGTGGGGATAGCCGTATTTATTTATCCCCTGATCAGCATCACGTATTTCATCATCCGCCACCGCTATCTGAAG
>Ga0256900_1000559_pt1 | contig 11756 bp, 15 predicted proteins | sample MC6MC0688MT_FD_190190 | JGI IMG/M metagenome (GOLD analysis project Ga0256900, IMG submission 190190) | Metatranscriptome of enriched soil aggregate microbial communities from Iowa State University, Ames, United States - MC6-MC0688-MT... | ecosystem: Environmental > Terrestrial > Soil >... | reverse complement strand
TGGAAGATGGAACAGCAACTTCACAAACTTATGAAGTAACTGGAAAAACAAAAGCAGGTACAACAATTTCTAGTACTGGTCTATTAACAGTTGATGTCACTGAACCAGTAGGAACAAAATTAACTGTTACATATAAAGCGGTTGTAGGTTCTGAAAACCTATCTGATACTGCTGAAGTGACTGTAACAAGTGCTTAATTTAACAGCTGAATTTCAAAGATATGAAGATAAAGTTTTGATTTTTGGGGAATGTGAACCAAATGAAATTATAACAATTTATTATGGTGAAACAGGAACAGAGAAAAAACAACTTATTTTAGGCTCGGACGCGGGAACATGGCAAACTCCAAACCTTTTACAACTTAAAAACGGTTGGATTGTAAATGTTTATCAAAACGGGTCAAATCCTATAATATTAATTTTTAAAGATTAAGGGAAAGTGAGGTGAGTAACAATGGCAGTTATTCCTATTTCGGGTAGTAATGTAGATTTTTTAAAGGGGGTTCCCTTCTCAAATGATTACAAACATACAAGATGGTTCGATGATGAAACTGAACAATTAACATATTTTAATTCACGTTCACTCGTTCATAAAATGATTGAAGCAACTTTTATCGAAAATAACGGAAAAGCTTATGTTTCAGTTGATGCTTCTATTGATAGTTTGCGTGATGCTAGTTACATGAGATTCCGTAATACAGGCTATAGTAATAAGTGGTTTTATGCGTTCATCACAAAATTGGAGCGAAAAAATAGAAGTGTAACTTATGTCTATTTCGAAATTGATGTGCTTCAAACGTGGCTTTTTCAGATTAATATCCGACCTTCCTTTATTGTTCGTGAACATTGTCAATTATGGGATGAAAACGGTGCGCCTATTATTAACACAGCTGATGAAGGTTTAGATTATGGACTCGAATATGATGATGTACATGTTACTCAGTTTGTTCCCAATAAAAACATTAAATTCCTTGTAATGGTAACCACAATGCCATTACATGGAACTAATGCAGGGAAAAACAAGTCACGTTATAACGGTGTTGCACAACCTCTTTGTTGGTATGTGTTGCCTATGACGTTAGATGGGGAAGGAATTGTTTTCTTAAATTCTGATGGGGGAGAAACCCCAATGACAGAACCTGAAGAATTCTTGAATATGCTACAAACAGCTAAAAAGTCTGATGGTGATATTGCATCTATTTATGTAACAGAATCTATAGGTTGTCCTATTACTGTAACAGGAAGTAGTGAAACATTTCTTTATGTAAAGTTTACTGAAGAAGACCAAAAATTTGAAGCTGTGCAAGTGGGTTCAAGTAGTACTCCTAGTGAAAATATTTCTTGTTTATATTTAAATGATGTAAAACGTTATAAGACTGAAACATTTACCGTTGGGGGCAAATATACAGGTATTCCTGACTATAAAGAAAGTAAGCTTTATATGTATCCTTATACCTTATTAACGATGGATGATTTTAAAGGTAATCGAACCGATTATAAATTAGAAAACATTTATAGTGACTCTATTCTTTTAAATATGAAAGGTTCATTGGGTACAAGTAATAAAGTTAGTTATGGTATTCAAAATTATAATGATAAGTCAAATATGACGAACCATCAAGATAATCAGTATGCATTGATTAATAATAATACAAATGATATCCCTGTTATCTCTAATCTATTGAATGCTTATTTACAAGGTAATAAGAATAGTATTGAGTATCAAAAAGCACAGATTAATTTTAACGGTGCTATGAATGTTATTGGTAGTGGAGCACAAATGGCTGGCGGAATGGCTATGATGACAAACCCTGTTACAATGGCAGGTGGTGTTTCAAGTTTAGCTAGTGGAGCAGTTGGAGCTGTAAAAGGGGCTGGAAATGCACACTTGCAAATGGAAGCCTTACAAGCTAAACAGAAAGATATTGCAAATATGCCACCACAATTAAGTAAACAAGGATCAAATACTTCTTATGATATGGGACATCGTTATGATGGAATTACGTTTATAAAGAAAACATTAAAACCTGAATATCGTAAACGATTAGAACAATTCTTCAATATGTTTGGGTATAAGAAAAATGAAATAAAAATACCTAATTTACATACAAGAAAGAATTGGAATTATGTAGAAACAAAAAGCTGTAATATTACGGGTGATTTTAACACTGAAGACTTAAATGAAATTAAACAGGTCTTTGATGGTGGGATTACACTTTGGCATACAAATGATGTCGGTAATTATGCTTTGAGTAATGAGGTGATATAAGATGTATGGAAGTATGGACATGTATATGAACCCCAATATGATTGAAAAGCATCAAGGTAATCGCTATTACTATCATTATGCTAGGTATTTATCTAGTTTAGCTTTTCAATTATTTGAATGGGAAGGTTTACCAAAAAGCGTAGACCCTCGATATCTTGAAATGATGCTTCATACTCATGGATATGTTGGTTTTTATAATGAACCTACAATTGGGTATATTGCTGTACAAGGAGCTGTTAGCGGTGTAAATCATTATTTACTTCCTACTAAGTTTCGAACGGCAACACCTCAATTAGAAAATAGAGATTTTGAGATTTTCAATAATGGTACAAAAGCGAATGCTGAAACCCAAGGGGTAGTTATCTATAATAATGATATGCATCTACCTAGCATGAATTCGATTATGATGTTTGCACAAGATTTAGCTGAATTAAAAGAGATTATTAGAATCAATCAAAATGCACAGAAAACACCAGTTATGATAGTAGCTGAAGATACAAACCAGTTTTCTTTAAAACAAGTTTATAATCAATATGAAGGCAATGCTCCTGTTATTGTTGTAAATAAAAACTTTGACCCGGAAGCAATTAAAGTGTTTAAAACGGATGCCCCTTTTGTTGTTGATAAATTGAACCTACAAAAGAATGCTGTATGGCTTGAAGCTATGACGTATTTTGGTATTAAAAATGCGAACATGGATAAAAAAGAGCGTATGGTGTCTGATGAAGTTGAATCAAATAATGAGCAAATTGAAGCAAGTGGAAACATTATGTTAAAATCTCGTGAAGAAGCTTGCGAAAGAATCAATGAATTGTTTGGCTTAAATATTTCAGTTAAAGTTCGTCATGAAATTGAAGAAGAGTTTTACAGTCAATTAGAAAAGGGTGAACAAGATGGCTCTTTATAGTATACAACTTAGAAGATATATTGACCACTTTTCACAATATGAAAATCCTAAACCTTCTATTAATAAAATGATAGAAATAGGACAACCTCATTTATTTGATTTTCAATATCCTTTCTTTGATGAAAGCAAACGAAAAGAATTTGAACGTAAATGGATTAGACGTTTTTATATGACGGAAATCGGGTTTGAAACGTTTGAACTATTTAAGTTTTATTTAGAAAATTGGATGAATGAGAAAATGCCTTACTACAATCAACGCTTTAAAAGTGAATTGATTGAATTTGATCCTATGTTGAATACTGTAATGGACAGAGAGAAAAACCATAAAAAAGATACTGATAGACATGACGATGTGGATAAAACTGAAGATACTATCAGAAATACGGATGGCACTTTCCATGTTGATACACAAGACAAGGGTGAATTTGCTTCAAATACTGTAACTGATGGTACTTCAGATTCTAATGGAAAAAGAGATGCTGAAGGTACATCAAATAAAACAGGTAAAAAAGATTCAAAAGGTACTTCGGATGAATTTGCTAGATTGGTAGAATCTGATACACCTGATAATCGTTTAGCAATTACAACTGAAGATGGTAAAGGAATTTTAGAATATGCTTCAAAAATCAATGAAAACATTACAAAAGGTTCAACAACAGATTTAGATGATATTACCGAAGATGTAAAAACAACTGGTACAGAAACATCAGAATCACATAATACTTCAAAACAAACAAGTGATACGACTGGAACTTCTAAAAATGATGGTTTCCAAGATGGTAGAAATCATGAAGACGTTAAAGGTAATTTGATAGGTAATCAAAAATTACAACAAAATATCGGTGAAGTTGGAAATGAGAACGAACATTATGTCGGTAAAATTGGTTCTGAAACCTATTCTGAAATGCTTCAAAAATACCGTGATACTTTCATACGAATTGAAAGTGAGATTTATGAAGAATGTCGAAAAGATTTATTTATGCTAGTTTATTAAGGAGGTAAAAACAATGACTACTTTTCCGACTCTACCACCGTTTCCAACATCTCCATATAGAAGATATTTGCCTTCGGCATTTGATAACTCAATGGATTTATATGAACAAATGGTTACGGTGATTGAAGCGATGAATAATTCTAATAAACTTACAAACGATATGATTGATTATCTGAATAAGTTCATTGAATTATTTGATTCAAAATTATACAAAACAATTAAAGATATTTTAGAGAAGTGGCGAGAAGATGGTTTCTTTGAAGAAATCATAACAGAAATCTTTTCAAAGAATATCAATGTTGTCGATTTTGGTGCAGACCCAACTGGAATAAAAGATTCAACCCAAGCATTCCAAACAGCAATTGATGTACAATCAGCTATTCAAAAACCTGTTTATGTTCCGTGGGTGAAAGATGGTATCTATTCGATCGAAGGAACTTTAAAAGCTCAATCAGATTTAGATATTCAAGTTGCTTATAAATCAACAATTAAGAAAACAAAACCAGGTATGTTGCTTGTTTTTGATGGTGAAAGTGTTGAACATAAAGGCTATGGAAGACGTGGTGGACAAATTCGTTTAAAAGGTGGAACATGGAAAGGTGATTTAACACAAGATATTGCTATATCTATGAGATTCTTCCATACACGAGATTTTAAAGCTGAAGGAATGAGAATTGAACATGCTGTTATATCAGGTCATGTATTTGATATGCAAGGTTGTGAAGATTTACACTTTGAGAATATTGATTTTATTGGATTCAAACAAACGTCAGGTAGATATTTCACCGAAGCAATCCAAATTGATAATTCTTGGAGCAATGACGGGGCTAACACAGATGATTCTATCTTAAAAGTTCCAACTCGTAAATTGACTGTTAAGGGTTGTCGATGTCTTCCGTTATCAGATGCTGAACAGTTCCCTATGATTTATCCTTCAAATGGATTACCTGATTTAGTAGGAATTGCTTACCCTGCTCCTAACTTAATTGGTAATCATGCTGAACGAAGAGGGTTTGCTTTTTACGATATCAACATTGAAAATAATACCATTATGTATGGTGGAGCATTTGAAGACCCATATACTAATCAAGGTTGGATACATTTACGAGGAATGAAACAAGCTAGAATTAAAGACAATAAATTTTATGGTACTGGGTCAAGTTCTTATGCTTTACGTTTACACATGAATGGTTATGCTGATGATTCTGATGAGTCTATTCCTAATCCATATGGTAAACCTGAATGGTACAAAGAAGGTATTCCAAACCAAATGGAAAACATCATTGTAGAGGGCAATCATTTTGAAGGTTTTACAAGTGGTAAAGCTGTTATGTATCTTGAGGGGTATAATTATCAAGGAACAATTTACCCGTTAAAAGATGTATATGTGGTTAATAACATGTTTAAAAACATTAAGACTTCAGACCCTATTTTAGGTCGTTATATTGATGGATGTAATTTCACTGGTAATAAGTTTAATGATGTTGATAAAGGTATGCAATTTGAATATATTCGAAATAGTAATATTTCTTATAATACATTTAATGATATGGGTGAAATTTGTATTGATATGAAAGAACCTAATTCCGCTTTACGTGGCTTCTCTGGTGGGAATATCATTGCGAGCAACCAATTTAATAGATGTGCGGTTGGTATCAATAATGAGTATCAATTATCAAACACGATTATAGCAAACATGTTCAATCAATGTATTGGTCATGCTACAATCGGTCATTTGATTGGTGTGTTTAACTCTAAAAATATGATGGTTATTTTAAATAATGCTGTAACATCTAATACCACGTTATTTAATAACTTCTCTGCTTCTAATAGTGAATGTAAATTATTTGGTAATTCTCATGCGCCTAACCAAGAAGATACGATGGGTAATGATACACAGTTATCAACATTCAGACCTGTTAAAATGACAATGAATATTATTGGTGACAGTATTTCTGATGCAACCCATTCATCTAAACAATGGCATAAGTTCGTTAGCGATTATTTACGTGAATATTATAACTTCACTTTAAAAGTGGATGCAATTAGTGGTTCGGGTATTGCGACAACTACTGCTGATTTTGCTTCTCGTGTGAGTGGTTTCACTGATGATGATAATTCTTACTTAATTATTATGGGTGGAACAAGTGACTATAACCAGTCAGTTAGTTTAGTAGATTATGAAGCGAAAATGCGACAGCTGTTAAATAACTGTTATAACCTACTTCCTCTTACTCAAGTAATTGTAAGTCTTCCTATCTATCAATTGAATGGAACTGAAAATGCTGACACCAAGCCTAATGGTGGTGGGGTTACACTGAAACAGTATCGTGATAAAATGCGTGATATTTGTGGAGAATTTGGAGTACAAACAATTGAGATGCAAGCAAAGTCGGGTATCTTCCCAATCAATGCTAAAAATAAAGAACAATTGATTCCTGATGGTTCTCACCCAAACCGTAACGGACAGAAAAATATGGCACGTGTAATCCTATCAGATTTAGGATTCTATAAGTAATGAAAGCAGGACAAAAATCTGTGGGGAGTAATGGCAAACAAAACGCCTTATTCCCTATGGAGGTTATGTATGTTACGCAAGGACCGGGTGATGATTATTCTCATGGTAAAAGTAAAGCGGTTGATTACACATATAGAACCAATGAAGGTAAAGTAAATCGTGCGCCTTATTATGCTCCTAGTGATTGTCATGTTATTCATATTGGTACTGCTGGGGATGGTGTGGTTTGGGCTTCTGATGCTGAAGTTAATTATCCAGGTGGCACTGGTTATCTAGTGTATATGGTATGGCACGATAATGATGCCCCTAGTTTCCGTATTGGTGAAACTCGTAAACAAGGAGATTTGTTAGGTCATACTGGAACAGCTGGAAATGTAAGTGGTGACCATTTACATATGGAGATATACACAGGGAGTGCTTTTGATAAATCGAAAGCTATTAATAACTGGGAAGGGTTATTTATTAACGATACTCAAATTGTTAATGATTATGGTTTTCCGTGGGTTACAACTGATGATACTACAGGTAATATAAATGGTAGTTGTCCTAAGGGTGATGGAACTTTTCAATTAAATGATAAGGTAAATGCTAAAGTTAGAAGTTTTGAGGATGCTATGAAAAAAGAATGTGAAGCGCAAGGGATTCCCGAAGCCGTTGTTCCATTACTTGCTTTAATGATGGTAGAAAGTGGTGGCGAAGGTGGTGACCCAATGCAAAGTTCTGAGTCTCAAGGTTGGGCGATGAACACGATAAAAGACCCGATGATGAGTATTCATTACGGTGTGAAACATTTTAAGGAAAGTTTAGAAACGTCAAAACAATACAACGTTGATATTTGGACTACTTTTCAACAATATAACTATGGTATTGGTTACGCAAAATATATTGGGGCTAATGGTGGTAAGAATACAATACCGCTTGCGAAAGCTTATAGTCGAGATGTTGTAGCACCAAGTTTAGGTAATACAAGTGGAATTATGGTTCCTTATGTGAATGAAATATCCATCGCATTAGGTGAAACCATGCGTTATGTAAATGGTGGTAACTTCTTATATGCTTTTATGATTCAATATTATACAACTGGTGATGGCTCTATAAATGCGTGTGGTAATGGTACTACTGAAGGAGATAAAGAGAAAGATATAATTAACGATTATATTAAGCAACTACTTTCTGATCAAGTAAACGGTTGGAAATATTAGGAGGGGTTTACAATGCAAGATGCTATTTTTAATAGTGTGATTCAACAAGGGGCTTTCGCAATGTTATTTGTTTGGATGTTGTTCACTACACAAAAGAAAAATGAAGAACGTGAAAATAACTATCAAACTGTTATTGAAAAGAACCAAAATGTAATTGAAGAACAGGCGAAAGCTTTCACATCTATTTCGAAGGATGTTAACGAAATTAAACAAAAGCTATTTGAAGGAGATGGAGAGTAATGAATTTTATTGATATCTCTAAATGGAATGGTAATATTAATTGGGATATTGCTAAACCTAACATAGATTTTATTATTGCTAGAGTGCAAGATGGTTCGAATTATATTGACCCTAAGTATAAAGAGTATATCCAAGAAATGAAAGATAGAAATATATCGTTTGGTAACTATGCGTTTTGTCGTTTTGTTTCCGAAGAAGATGCACGAATTGAAGCTAGGAATTTCTATAATCGTGGTGATAAATCTGCTACCGTTTGGGTGGCTGATGTTGAAGTGAAAACAATGGATAATATGAAAGCTGGAACACAAGCTTTTATTGATGAGCTTAAAAAACTAGGATGCCAAAAAGTTGGATTGTATGTGGGTCACCATATGTATGAGCCTTTTGGTATGAATCAAGTAAGTTGTGATTTTGTTTGGATTCCTCGTTATGGTGGCAATAAACCTATTTATCCATGTGACATTTGGCAATATACAGAAACTGGATATGTTGAAGGTATTGGTAAATGTGATTTGAATGTTCTTAACGGTGATAAAAGTTTAGATTGGTTTACTGGTGAAGAAGAGAAAGTTCAAGAGCAAAAACAAGAATCGTTTGCATATGATTCTAGTTGGTTTACTAAGCAAGATGGAAAATTTATTGCTAATACCTCTATCAAAGTTAGACGAGAACCAAGTGTAAATAGTGAACATGTAAGAACTTTACAACCAAATGGAGATTTTTCATATGAATCATATGGATATGAAAAAGATGGTTATGTTTGGTTAAAGGGTGTTGATGGTTTATATGTTGCAAGTGGTGAAACTGTAAATGGTGAACGTGTTAGCACATGGGGTAAATTTATCTAACTAGAAAGGATTGGAATTCATGAGTACAGATATTAGTTTATATTATAGTCCTGATAAGATGCTTTCTTATGATAGGATGTTAAATTTTGTCATTGGAGGACGTAGTATAGGTAAAACTTACTCTATGAAATCCTATGCTGTTAGACAGTTTTTGAAACATGGTAAAATGTTTGGGTATATTCGTAGATATAAAGAAGAATTAAAAGGTTTGGAAACTTTCTTTGATGCTATTCAAAAAGATTTCTTGGATGTTGAATTTGAGGTAAAAGGAAGAAAATTTTATATAAATGGTAAATTGGCTGGCATGGCTTTTCAACTAAGTCAATGGCAATCATATAAATCAAAAGAGTATCCGTTAATAGATTTTATGATGTTTGATGAGTTTATAAGAGAGAAAGACAATAGTGGTTATATCCCTAATGAAGTTGAAGGTTTATTAAACTTACTTCACACGGTTTTTAGGGATAGACCGAGAACACGTTGTGTTTGTTTAAGTAATGCTGTTTCTATTATCAATCCGTATTTTATTTACTTCGGATTAACTCCTGACATAGATAAGAGATTTAATGCTTATGAAAGTTTAGTTGTTGAAATACCCCCTTCAAAAGAATTTGCTGATAACTTTAGGGAAAGTCGTTTTGGTAAATTGATAGATGGTACTGGCTATGGAGATATGGCACTTGATAATGAATTTACAGGAGATAATTATACATTTGTTGAGAGAAGAACAAAAGAAAGTAAATATGTTTTCTCAGTTGTGTTTAAAGGATTGATTATAGGAATATGGGTTTGCCCACGAAATGGATTAATGTATATGAGTCAAGATTATGATCCTTCTTCTAAACAGGTTTATGCAATAGTAAAAGAAGATATGGCTGAAGGTCGTACATTAATTAGAAACTTTAGAGATAATGGTTTCATGTATAAAATGTCTAGAGCGTTCAAAAAAGGTGAACTACGTTTCGACAATCAAGTTGTTAGAACGACAGGTTATGAGTTATTTAAAAAGATGGGTGTACAATAAAAGACAAAATGTGAGTTAACAAAATATCATCCTCTTCAATGTTTCATGTGAAACAATATCATAGAAAAGAAAAAGCCCCTCTTTATGAGGGGTAATTTGATATAATTCTAAGATATTTAACTGTTGCTGATAATCTTTTGTATACTTTAATTGTTTGTGAATCATGTTTTACCACATAAAAATCATTTAATAAATTGTGACTTACTTCAATCTCTTCAGTTCCTAAGAAGAATTTGTGAACATTGCTAATACCAGTAAATTTATTTATGTAACCGTGATACATTAAACCGTTTTGATCTAAATTTGCTATGAATTTGTTACCGTTTTTGTTTAGTGATTCTTTTGCTTTTTCTAGACAATTATCACATATCATATCTTCCATCCAATCCGCAAAACCGTTCATTTCCTTACATCCTTCACATTCAACCCAAATTACTGACATTGTTTGTTTCCTCCTTCATATTTATTAATGATTTCTTTTGTTACTTTTAAGTATTTTGGAAAGTCATGTGAGTACTTGAAACGAGCTATTTTTAATTCGTTTAGATATTTTTCTTTTAATAATTGATTATCTTTGTTCATTTGTTATTCACCTCCTTTAAAAATATTTCTTTGTTTAGTTGTTTTATTGTTTCTTGTTGTTGAGTTATGTAAACGTGTTGTGATTCACTTTTATTATGAGTATCAATAAGCATTATTGATATTGATAATAATGAACCTGTTAATATTATAACTGTTGTTAATAGTAAAATTATTATTTGAGTTGGTTTCATTTGTTTTGTTTCCCCTTCCAAATGTTATGTAATTCATATAATAACCCTTCAATTTGAACTGTTTGTTCCAATGTTGCTTCACCATCACGGTATTTTCTAGATAGTTCTATAAGCGCTTCAGTTAAAGTTAAAGTATCCATTATTTATTTAGCTCCTCTGCCCATGTTGTTAGTAAATTGTATGTATCTTTCAATTGTTCTTCTAATGATTTCATAATGTGAACCCGTTTGCAATCATCATTGAAATGATATATCCTGTTAAATATAACCAACCTGTTAATAATAGTATTTTTAGTGAACCCTTCATCATGGTGTTTTGCTCCTTCTTATACTAGTTTCATTTGTAGTTCTTTAATCATGTTTTGACGTTGAATGTTGATGAATTTAATTGCTTCTTCTGTTGACTTAGTATCATTATATGATAATTTTTCCATGATTTCAACTGGAATTTGAATCCCGTTATTAGCGAAGATATCAAGAGCTGTATCATCGAATTTGTTTAAACCTTGTGGATATTGTACTTCGAAAGAAACTTGTTCTTCAATACGTTTGTTAGTAACATCCATTTCAATAGAATTCATCATGTAATCCATATACATTTGATTAGTCATGTTTTGGTTATGTACAGCTTGTTTAAAAGAGTTATTCTTTCTATCTGATGATGTTGAGATTAATACAGCTAATAATAAAACCCCTACTAAGATAAGACCGATAATTGATAATTTTACGATAATCATTTTAATTCCTTCTTTCTTTTGTTTGTTTTATGTGTTATCCTTAACTTCTATATTTATTATAACATGTAATTGTTAATTTGTATAGTCTTTTTCTTCAATAATTAGAGATTATTTTATTTTGTTGTTGTGTAGTTTGTTATTTGAATCATATTTTATATGTGATGTCAAGTTAAAAGAGTATTCTGACATATTCATAGATTAAATGGGGGAAAATGGTAATTGAGTTACCCAAAGTTACTTTCGAAG
>Ga0256900_1000557_pt1 | contig 11831 bp, 1 predicted proteins | sample MC6MC0688MT_FD_190190 | JGI IMG/M metagenome (GOLD analysis project Ga0256900, IMG submission 190190) | Metatranscriptome of enriched soil aggregate microbial communities from Iowa State University, Ames, United States - MC6-MC0688-MT... | ecosystem: Environmental > Terrestrial > Soil >... | reverse complement strand
TAAAATTAAAAGTACTTTATTCAATAATTGCTCTTAAAGAACTAGTTTTACCAAATACTTCTGGATCATACATTTCTTCAATGATGGCAGGTGGAATGAGGAATTCACCTTTACTTGTAGCTCTGAGGGTATATTTGTAGGTATAGGTACCTGGTTCAATTGAACTTGCAAATGCTTCAGCACGTTCATCTCTAAAGTTATTGTACTCCCAAATGGTACCTTCAATCTTTGTATCACTCTTATCAGAGAAATCAAGACCACCTGCAAATTTATCAATGAGAGCAACATTAAGTCTCTCTTGTTCAGTGATGACTGTGAGTGTTACCATAACTTTAGAACCAGCTTTCATGACAAGAACACCGGTTTCACTGTCAAATTTAACATGGTCATGTTTGGATTTAGCAGCATAGGAACGATAGACTTGAATTCCATTGAATTGTTCGGCAACGGTGAGATCTTTGTTGGCGTATTTGATGTTCATACGATAGAATAATTTACCTTTACCTTCTTTTTGAAGCCATAATTCAGATTTTGGTGGTACAACTGTATTGCTGATGGTACTGCTTGATGCTTCAGTGGCAGAGGTTTCTGGAGCAACTGGTGAAGGAGCATTGGATAATTCTTGTTTGGTGTAGAGACAGGCCAATGGGATTTCCATGTTGTAAGAGATACTTGATTTACCTTCAAAGTATGGAGTTTGACCGCAATAGGTAGCCTTGAGATTATCTTCGTTGGAAGAGTTGACTAACCAACCACGAGCCAAACATTTAGGAGAACTCTTTTCATAAGAGGCAGCATAGTCTGCAATGGCAGTGACAGCCCAAGCATTGGCTTGAATATTCTTCCATGTACCATTTTCTTTTTTATCTAAAAGACCAACAACAATACGTGGAATAGCTTCATGATTGCATTTGGATTGGACCAATGAACGGAGAATGATGGCAGTGGTTCTTTCAACGCTGTGGAATAATTGAGATCTAATGAGTTTGTCATAGTATGATAAGAAGCAGATAGCATTGTTTTCTTCAAAAGAGTTCTTCATAAAGTAAGCAACGATTTCATCTCTCTTTTTAGAGTATTGGCTGTCAACAAAGGTACCGAGAATCCATGCTAATGATTCAAGAGATAAGATACTGGTGCTGTGTTGAGAATAGTATTTGAGAGCCAATTGGGCAGCAGCATTCTTCTTTTTCTTTGGTGAGAGATAGTAGAGAGTGTTGATAGCGTATGCTGTAGTGGCTAATATGAATTGATCTTTGCTCAAAATATTCTTTTCAATGTAGGCTTCCAAGTAGTGGGTGGATTTAGTCAAACATGCAGCCATGTTATCGAATTTGTAGTCATTTTCAATGAGAATGGCAATGGCGTGGATGGCATGGATGGATTCAAAGTCATTCTTTTGTTGATTGTTGTATACACTACCTGGGACATTGGGCCATGCGTTGAATTCACCATTGTAGTTTTGTCTACGAGAGAGATCAACAAATATTCTATTGAGTTTCTTTTTGAGTACTTTTTGAGGTGGGAGGTTGGCAAGGTTATGATCACCAATGATATTGTACAAAGAGACTAAACCAATGGCAGTGGATGCAAGATTCTCGGTTCTTTCAAATGGATATTGATAGAGAGAGTAGAGAGCATCAGAGAGATTTTGAAGAATGGTTGAGCTGATATTCAATTCCAATGAACCAAAGAATGGTAAGGCTTCTTGAGGAATATCTAATGGTTGAACCATACCAGCACCTTCTTCAATAGCACCATAGACAGAAGCAGTTCTTGTAGCAGGTGGACTAGATACTGGGATAGATACTTGCATAGCATCACCATATTTACCAGAAAGACAGCTGATTTGGATATTAGATGTACCAACATTGAGTGTCTTGATTCTAATAGTGAATACCTTTCTCTTCTTTGAGGCGATAAAGGCAAATTGACCAAATTGGCTGGTCTCAACGTCATTTAATCCGAGAATAGATAAATGTTCAGAGACCTTGACACCAAGCTTAACAACTCTATCGTTATTAGAGTTGTTGTTTACTACAATACTGATCTCACAAGTATCGTTGAGATTGAGGAATCTTGGTGGTACACAACGAGTTGAGAGTAAGACTTTGGAGGTAATCAAACTTTCACTCTTGCCGAATTTTTGATCATCATTACTGCAGACGATACCCCAGATTCTGTAACGAGTGAGATTGTCTGGTAAATGGATTGGAATGGTGACTTCACCAGAGGCGTCAGTGTTGGCTGATGGAGTAAAGTTGGCAAGAGCATTAAAGTTGGATCTCATGAGAGCAAATGAATCGAGTTCTCTTTCAATGTCACTGAGAGAATCGTCTTCTTCAGAGTAGGATTCCTCCATCTCTCTTGATTTCTCCTTCTTCTTTTTATCAACTACCATGTCCAAAGCCAAACCAGCTTCAGAGAGTGTTTGTCTTCTTTCGGAAACTGAGGATGATTCAATGGAAGGGTTGATATAGGTATCGGCGTATGATCTAGGAATACTTGTTGTAGTACTGCTACGTGAACGAGTACTGCTACTAGAACCACCAAAACCAAAACTTAAACCACCACTCTTCTTTTTAGGGGCGCTTTGTTTGGACAAAGACATTGGTCTGAGGGATGCCAAGGAATCTGGTAACTCACCATCAAAGTCATCAATGTTACCTACTTGTTTTCTATAGCTGTCCTCTATGGTTGGATCGTATTCGTCGACAAAGTGGCCATTGATATATTGGATAGTCATGGCAGATTTACCAACACCACCATCACCAAGAAGAACAATCTTGACTTCTTGTTCACCTCTTAATGAATTACCGACTTTAGCAGCCAATTGGAAGATTCTTTCAATGTTTGATCTTGTCTTGGCGGAACCTTCCATAAAGGCAGCACCAATGTTACGAGCAAGAGAGTTACCTTCATCAAAGGTGACTTGTCTTTCATTGACAAGATCAGTCTTGTTACCGAAAATCAATACTGGATAGCTGTCATAGTCTTTGGTACGAAGGACTTGTTCATAAAAGGTGAGTACAGAATCAAAGCTTGATCTACTGGTGATGGAATACACAATAACAAAAGTATGACCAGTTCTAACATATGAATCTCTCATAGCACTATATTCTTCTTGACCGGCAGTATCCAAGATATCCAATAATAATGGACCATTGGTTGGACCAGCAGCAGTTGGAGCAGTACCTGGACGATGTGCTTGTTTAGAACCTGTGAATCCAACTGATCCAAGTGTAGATAATGGTAAACTTGGACTATAGAATGGTTTATCTACTTGATGTTCATATTTCTCACTATACTGGATTGGAGCAGGGGTTGGAAGAGTGCTTGGTTGAACGAGAATATGTGTACTGGTTGAAGCATCAACAAATGGAGTACTAAATGGATTAGTCTTTCCAAGATTTGGATAGAATGTGTGAATTGGATCAACGACATCATAGCCAGTCATTTGAAGAATAGATTCATCGACAACCAATAAACAAACTTCAGCATCAGATACATTGGCACCAGTATGATCAGTGACCTTGACTCTAATATTGGTATCGGCACCTGGTTCAACGACAGCTTCCTCTGGTGTGATTTGAATATTAAGTTTCTTTGAAAGAACATTAATATTAAGAATAGTTTTACCATATAAATGATTGCTAGCATTGTTATTGGTTGGTTGAGCATCCCAAATACTACATTTAAGATCAGCAACTGATCCCCAATCTTCACTAATATCTAAAGTGATAAGATCTTTACTGCTATCAACTTTGAATTGTTTAGTGAATACAACACCATTATTGATTACAGATAATACACCTCTGTATGGAAGTTTATAATAATCAACAGATACAATAGCCTTGTCACCTGGATTATAAAGTTCTTTATCTAAACTAACTTCAACACCTTTAATTTCTTTGAAATTAAATTCACTCTTTGTATCAACAGTAGTGGTAGTAGTTGTAGTAGTAGTAGTAGTAACAGGTGGAATATAGTTATTATTGTTATTGTTATTGTTGTTATTGTTATTGTTGTTTCTAAAGTTATCAAACTTAGATAACTTCCAGGTAATGGTAATTGGAATGATTGAAACATTTTCATTACCTTCAGAATCAAATATACTTGCAACTAATTCATAGACTGTAGAGTTGGTGATTGGTTTTAATTCTGGTGGGGTGATAATGAGTTCAAATGGAGATGGAAGATCAGAGCTGACAAGATACTCTTGTTTGTGTTTTTGATTTTGATCAGATAATTCAAATCCAGTCTTATTGTAAAGATTGACATTGATACCGATATCTGGATTGGTTTTACCATCGGCATCAACAACAACTAAATCAAATTTAATTGGATCGTTGACAGTGGCATCGGTGAGAGTCAAATTGGTAATGTCAGTCAATGAACGAACACCAATGTAATATTTACATGGATGAAGAATGAAACGAATGGTGGAATTGATCACTTGGTTATTGATATCTGTGATATCGACTCTGGTGTCGATGTGTACTGGTGTTGGTGGATTGGGTTTCTTGCCATTGAATGCAATCTTGATGGCGTGGATACCGTCATCATCAGTACGACCTTGAAGACTCTTTTCACGTTTGACTACAACGTCAGGCTTGGACACAGCGTTGGCTTCAATACCAAATTTGAAACGTGACATTCCAGGTGGCACGAATTGAGCACTGGATGAATTGACACTCCACATGGTTTCGCATTCTGGAAGTGCACCACCTTCAAAGTATGTGGATTTAACTTGAATAATGCTGGAACCGCTGAATGAGTGAGCATCATTTTGGATAAACTCTGCGTTGGCAAGGAATTCGGGACGTTTGAACTCTTGTACTTCAAATTTATGTATCCATGTGGTCTTGGTACCCTTTTCAAGCTTGACTTTAGACTTGTTGTTGGTCTTGCTGTCAAAGAGAGCGACTTCACTTTCGTCGGCAAGGGAGAGATTGAGTTTGGTCTTTCCGAGACTCATCTTTTCAGTGAGCTCAAGAGAGAAAGTAAAGGCACCGAAAGCGTTGAGTTTGACCTCACCTTTGGTAACAGAGTTTCCGACAAAGTCTTCCAAGTTGTATTTGATCACTTGGTTGGCAGCAAGATTGTTGACAGTGACTTTGTTTTCCATGGCATCACGCATCAAGAGACGGAGATAACCTTTGATTTGGACAGTGGATTTGGGACGATAGAGTGACTGATCGTCAAACACATGCCATGAAAGACTCTTGTAGGCATTACTAGTTTGACAATAGACTCTTGGCAAGATACAGATATCGCCATCCTTTTCACCAATGATGTGGACTTGGGTGTAGTTGGTTTGGAGTGGTAAGTAGAGAAGACCATCGTCGTTGGTGACACCATCAGCCAAGTTACCAACATGTTTTTGAAGGGCCATTAAACTATTGGATTTCTTTTGTTCCTTGACACGGAATTGATGGTAGTTGAGTGTGGAGAGAGAGCTGATCTTTACGCCTGGAACAAACTCACCTGTGACAAGATCTGTACTCCAACAACTAAGATATTTAGTTTGATCGATGATGGCACCCAAAGAGAGTTGAGTGAATTGGACCCATGTCTTGACAACATAAGGACGAGCTGGTAATTTATTGGGGTAGAGGGCATCGGCAGTTGGGTAAGCGATAACACCAATGTGACCAATCAATTGCTCTTTGTTAGAGAAACCGTTGATAAGATTGATAAAGGTGTCTTTCTCAAGATCTAAATCTACGGCTGGAATAGAGATCTCAATCAATTCCGAGGACATGAGTTGACCTGTCTTGATGAGTGGTTGATCAAGTGTTGGGGCAACTTTGAGAGCGATGAGCTTTTGATAAAGTTTTGGATCAATCTCTTCGTCTTGGAAGTATGGATAATCCATGTAAGGATTCAATTTATACAATTGAACAACAAATTGACAAATATTCTTTGTACGAAGAGCGATTTGTGGTGTTTGGGCGGCTGCTTTATCAAATACAAACATCTTGTTATCGTTGGTGAGTGGGGCTCTCATGGTATAGCCAAATGATCTAGGCACACCTCTAATGGAATAAACAAGATCCTTGTCAGTGGAAAGAACTTGACCACAACTATCACGAATGTCTTTGGAGAGTGTGACGGTAAACTCAAGATTGGTATTATGGAAATGCTCATAGTTGATGGCATCCAATGTAATGGTTGGACCATGTACTTTAATTCTGTATGGAATATCTGGTGTGAGTTTAATCATTTCTGAGGTGAACAAGGTGGTGGCGAGTGGATGATTGAACTCAATGGTAATATTATTATTACCAAATACAAACTCTGGCTTTTTGTTGAGGAATGGAGCAGATAATAATTTGAGTGGTTGGATTGGACTGAATTGTGGACGATAGTAGCCTTTGGCGATTTGGTCACCAAGAGTAGATGAAATCTCTTCAAGCTCACAACTGTATACTACTTCTGGTGAGGTTTCTTTGACAAACTTATACATCAATACCTTGGTTTCGTTGGCTGGATCGTAATGGGGTTGAATAAGACTATAGAGACGCTTATTGTTATTGTTGAGTGAGACATGTTCATTGAAAATGATTTCATCGTCAATCTCTTCCTTGGTAGCTAAACGGATGTCAACTTGATGTTTACTAAAGAGACCTTTGGTGTAGACTTTGAGATTAGCAAGCATCTTTTTAGGATTGATTGGTTGATGGAAAGCTATCCAGTGAATCATGTTGGTGGTGATGTCGGGAACACCAGAGTATTGGCTGACACCATTGAGAGTGGATGTGACAGTGATGTCATCCAAATTGGCAATAGAGTAGCCTCTAGAGGTCAACAAATCATCTGGAAGACTGATCTTGTATTTGGTGGATGGGGTCCAACTGGAAGCGGGTGGCTCGATGTAGATGGTATCGTTGAGACCAAAGGAGAAGGTGAGAGGAGTACCAGGGTCTGGAGTGACACGGATCTCTGGCATAACACGTTCAAATCTACCGAAATAGATTGGATCACTGAATGTGAGTGTGACATTACGATGATTGCTATTGGCATTAACAAAGATAGCACGAGTGCCAAAATTGAATGTATATGGGGCTTCCCATTCCAATGGACCCTCAGTACTGGCAAGACCTTTGGAGATATTGATGACATATGAACCGTGGGCAGCCATAGGAGGAACTGTCTTGAGGGCAACGGTGTTCTCCATCTTGTGGATTGATTCTAAATGAGAGTAGTCATCAGAGATCTCCAAATGATACTTGATCTTCTTTTGCTTGCTTTCGGCAGTAGGTGTGTAAGAGATAGAGATATGTTTCATTAAAGACTCTGTATCAATTCTTTGATTAAAGACTAAGTAAATTGGTCTGTTTACAGCGGCAGTGTGAGTAGTGTGTAAAGGATAAGTTGCCAATACTCTTGGTCTTGGAGTTTCAAATGATTTAGGGTCATCTGAGAAGTTTTGGTACTTTTCTCCAGCGGATGAACGCATGGCCGGCGAGAAAGTTACTTGGAAGGTAGTTGAGCCTGGTAAAAGATCATCGAATCTGCCATTCATGATACTTCCAGAGCCGTACTTGGAGGTTGTCCATCTGACTGGTTGAGTGGGAGCTGGTGTAAGAGTTGGATGCCAGTCTTCGGGAAGCTCCATGTCGGCGTAGGTAGACATACCGTCAAAGAGAGAGAGCGGTTGATTGAACATGATGTTGATAACCTTTTCAAAGTGATGAATGGAAATATCACTGACTCTCAAGTTATCAGATACTCTAAAAGAGTATTGGAACTTCTCAACATTCTTTTCCTCACCCTCAGCGGAAGGGACGTCAGGACCTACGCATACATCAACGCTAGAGTTTGGAAGAATCAATGGATTCTTGATAAAAAGAATATGGTTGGAGGCAATGGTATAGTCAACAGGCATATAGGACACTCTTTCCTCTGCCAATGTCTCACGATCGACGGTAGCAATTGGCAAGTTTTTGTGTTTCTTTCCATTGGCATCAGTGACAACGATACTAATACACTTGGCAATATCAGCGGCAACAAAAGCTTGACTAAAGTGAATAGCAATCAAGTCGGCATTGTCAAGATTGATTGGCACGTGATTAGGGAAGATACCCTTACAATGAATGACAGGTGTATAGTAATTGAAAACGAAATCCTTTTCCATATTTTCACCAAACTTGGATTCAATATTCTTTGACACAGTGAATGTGTAATGAGTGGATGGTTGTAACTCTGTCAAATGGAAGAGTCTTAATCTACTGACTGAACTACCAGTACCAAACTTTTCATATTCCCATTTATAAGGAACATCAATGGCAGGTTTAATAGTAATGAATTTATTCCAATCAGTTTCTTCTTCCTTTGCTGGTGGTTCAGGTTGACCTTCACCACTACTGCTACTGCCATTTACATTATTATTATTAATATCAGTCGATGTAGTTGTAGTGGTAGTAGTGGTGGTAGTTGTAGCGGTAGTAGTATCAGCATTAGGACCAGCAGCAGCTAATATAGCTTCAATATCTTTAATTGTATAGATAGGATCAACTTTATATTTTAATTCTTGAGAAAAGTTGATATACATGTAATATGGGAGTGAAACAATAGAGTCTTCTTGTGGTGAGATGGAGGAAACTTGAATCTTTTTAACGGTGTAGGTGTAGATACTGGAATCTGTATCACTTGTTAAAGGACCTTCTAAAGATTGAAGAGAAGAGCTAATGTAGAATTTAACTGGACCAACTGGAAGAGGTTTGACGGGTCTGACAAAAACTAATTCAAAGTTTGTTCTGTAATGTGGTGGAACCATCTTGTAATCCTCAAGCGAGAGTTTCTCTACAAGTTCAAATTCAATATTAGCCTTGGCAAACATTTTATCTTGAGAGAACTTTATGTTCTGAAGAACAGATTGAGTGTCAACCTTTTGATTAAAAACGAGGGCGAATAATTGGTTAGAGTTGATGGTGGTGTTACCGGTGGATGAGGGTAACACGTAATGGAGCAATGGGAGTTGGGTGTTGACCTCACCAATCAATGGCTTCTCAAGAGAGTGACCATACAATGATGTAAAGCCCTCTGGTGCTTCAACAGTGTATTTGGTAGCTTTGGTGAAATTACCGTTGAATCCAAAAGTAAATCTACCAAGACATTCCCATACGCCGTTTGGTACTTCGGGTTTGACAATGAATTTGGGGATCTCTTCAGTGGTTGTTTGGAGAATTGGTTGAGAAAAGGTGATTCTGATACGTTGTGGTCCATCAGTCTCGACAAGAGCGGTGAGGGAGTCGGTTGTTGTGAGCTTACGAGAATCTGAGAGTGGTGTCATGTAGGGACCTTCACGGGAAGCAACGTTACCCTTGAGCTCAATGCTAAAGTTGGTGCTGAGGGGTAATGGTTTAGAGGGCTTTAAAGCAACCCATGTGCCTTCAGGTTTATAAAAGATATCGGGAACCAACATCTTGTGAGCAATACCACACTCTTGGATTTGAGCAAAGGTCTTGAGGGGTGCATCAAACTCGATGGTTTTGGACATCAATGTACCTTCACTCTTGATAGTGACATTCTTTTTACAGAAAGCGTCTTCATCAATCTGTTGATTAAACTCAAAGACAAAGAGAGTGTTTGGTGCGAATTTGACATTACCAACACGTGTCAAATGGTCAAGATGAACACCATCGTAGGCATTGACTTTAACAGTGACTGAAGAAGTTCTGAATTCCAATTCAGTGTCTTTAATAGCCTCGCCATTGATATCCAAAGGACCATTATCACTTTCAACAATGATCTTGTAGTCTGTACTCTTTGGCCAATCGGATGCAGTACTGTCTAAATGATAGCTCATATATTGGTTTTCATATTCCCAATGACCAGCAGGTGGAGCAGGTTCAATTTTTGGTACCCATGTAGTGTTTGCTTGTAAAGCTCTATTGAAATATAATCTCAAATTTGAATCACCCTCTCTTGGTGATACATTAAGAGATGCAGTGAATACTGGCAAGATATTAATATTTTCATTTTGAGCCAAAGGAGTCTTTATTGGACCTTCGCTTGATCCTGCACCTTCCATTAAAGTAATTGTTACTTGACCTGGTAAAAATCCATACATTGGTTTAATACCAACATTTCTACCTTCATATCCAGATACTAAATCACGAAGGAATGGATCTTTTTTCATTACTTCTTCATGAATGAATTGAATAGTGTTTGGACCTTTGGTTGAAACGATTAATCTGTTGGCACTAATAAATGGAATGAGTTCTTGTGGAGATACTTTTTGATTGAAACCAATGAATATAATTTGATTGTGAGGATATGATTTTGAGTCTGGCATGAATTTCTCAATTTTGAGAGTTTCAGTTGTGAATTCAAATGTTTGACCAGTGACTTGAACCAACTCTGAACGTGTTGGTACTTTGATTTCAGATGGTACTGTAATAGTGTATGTAGTACTCTTTTTCCATGGTTCAACCGGAGTGTATTTAAGTACTTTTGCAAAAGCATCAAAACTCCATCCATTCAATGGTTTATCTCTAGCATAACCTGGATTACGTGGTGTAATTTCTGGTGCCCATAAAAGATTATTTGATTCTCTATCAACAATATCTGTTGGAAATATATTCCATGTCATTTCAATTACAAAATCAGTTGCAATTTGATTACCTCCAACAAAAAATGCTTTAGTTTGTTCAATTTCATCTCTTTTATTTTTAATTCTTTCTAATTCATTTTCTAATTTTCTATCATTATCTCTTCTAGTTTCTTCAGATTGTTTTAAAGAAAGTTCTTGAGCAATTCTTTCAGATTCAGTTCTTGGTGGATTTGGTGGTGGTGGGAACTTTAATGTTTTAATAGTTTCAACATTACTCTTGGAATCAAATGGTTTTTCTGTGGTCTCTCTAACATCTTTAGAAAAACCTTGAATATCTTTATTTACAGTTGGCATTACATAAGTTGCTGGAATTTTTGCTAATAATTCCTCCAATTCTGTACCTTGAATAAAACCTTCTTTTGGTTGTTCCTCTTCAATTGGTTTAATTTTTGTTGTTGTTGTTGTATTTGATGAAGATGTTCCTTCATCATTATTATTATTATTGTTATTATTATTATTATTATTCGCATTTTGATTTGATTCTTCTGGTTTTGGATCAGCTGTTACTTCACCTTCACCAGTAGTTGGTTTAGTAGTATCATCACTGGTAGTTGGTGTTACTTCCGGTGAAGTTGGTTTAGTATCTTGTTGTTTTTGTTCTTCAAGTTCTTGTTCTTCAAGTTCTTTTTCAAGTTGTTTTTGTTTTTCTAATTCTTTTTCTTGTTCTTTTTGGTATAAGATTTGATCGATCTCTTGTTTCTTTACCTCTAAAACTACAAAATCAAAAGTATCAGAATTCATTTTAAGATAGATTTAGATTTAGATTTTTCTAATCTGATCGATGAATTTTTTTTTAAAAAAAAGGTAAAATAAGGGTGGGTTGGTGATAAATATATATAAATATAGATATAGATATAGATATATATTTAAATAATATTAAAAATAGATATATAATACAAGAAAATAAAATAAATAAGTGTTGATAATTATATATTTATTTCTATCAATACTAGATTAAGGGTTAAATATTTATAAATAGCAATAACACACACACACAATTACAATGAGTGAAAATAGTAATTAATAGATGAGGGGTGGGGGGTGATATGATATTTTTTTTTTTTTAGAAATCTAGTTTATCAAATAAGGGGACTAATAATGTATGTATTAAACAACAGTAGTAGTGTAGTAATAAGTAAGCAATAACACAATTTGTATAAATTATAAAATATGAATGTTGTGTGATAAGTTTTATTTTTATACCAGTGAG
>Ga0256900_1000556_pt1 | contig 11838 bp, 6 predicted proteins | sample MC6MC0688MT_FD_190190 | JGI IMG/M metagenome (GOLD analysis project Ga0256900, IMG submission 190190) | Metatranscriptome of enriched soil aggregate microbial communities from Iowa State University, Ames, United States - MC6-MC0688-MT... | ecosystem: Environmental > Terrestrial > Soil >... | reverse complement strand
GCTGTTATTGCGTAACAAGGTACTATCACCTGATGCAGCCTGGCTGCAGGAACCCTTATTGCGCATTGACATTACCCGGTTTGATTCACTTTTAAATACGGCAACATTTAAGCCGGGTTATTATGTGATGGTCGCTGCAGTGCAAAATGAACTTAAGTTTCATTTTCGCAGGAAAACTGGTTTAGCAGCAGAATTGATCCAATTGCACAATAAGGATTTCATCCAGGTAAAAGACGCCGACGGTAAACTTATCTCAGATGCTATCGTTAATTTTTCGGGTAAGAATATCCCTTATGATCCCCGCCTTAAAGCTTATCCTATAACAGGTAATAGAAAAGGCCGGGTCATCATTCAAAGGGAAAATGATATTATGTTCTTCCGCATTCATTCCGGCAGGCTCTATAATGATGCTCCTTACCGGGAGTCGGATAACAATAGCAGCTACAGTAGTGATTACCCGGGCTATAATGCGGCTACCCTTAATTATAAAGGTTACCTGGTGACCAACAAGCCTAATTACCTCCCCGGGGATACGGTTAAATACAAAGCCTATCTTTTAGATGCAGCTACAAATGAGCCTGTCAAAGAAGGCCTGGACGTTTATGTTGAAGGTGCCCGAAAAACGGCAAACATACATTCTGTGCTCACACAGGGCGATGGCGTTTATTTCAGCGAATTTATACTGGGCGATTCCATCCTGCCTGATCAAAAGTATTCTCTGATGATTAAAGGAAAAGAAAGCCAGGCGGTGTTCCGGCAGACCTTTAAAGTTGAAGATTACCTGCTGGACGATACTTACTTGCGGGTAAGTACCGAAAACCTGGGCACTTATCAGAAGGGGGACAGCATCAAACTATATGCTTATGCTTATAATGCCAATGGTTTACCCCTGATAGATGCTACCCTTGAACTCTATATCAGGTCCGGGCAAATAAAACTGAAGAAAAATAATGCAAATACATTTATCCCAGATACACTTTTTCGGCAACGCTTTGATGTGGCCACGGACGGAGATACTTACATGAGTTTTGCTACAGATTCCCTGCCCGATTTAGCAACAATGGAATTACTGGCAACGGTGCGCTTAAAAAATGCGAATAACGAGATAAGAGATACCACCTTTACTTTACAATACAACAGTAACCCTACCTACCTGAAGGTATCGGAATACAGTGACACGATAAAAGTCAACCTGATCAGCAATAAAAAAGCCGTTAGTGGTAAAGGGTTTTATGAACGCAATGGAACGTTTGCAGACAGTATCCGCTATCCACATACCTTGCCGCTTCACTACAGCGATATAAATTATACCTTTTTTGAAACAGATGATACCGGGGGCGTGCTGTCAAGATTTCATTATGATATAAGTAATGACCTCATACAGATCCGGGAAGATTACTTTAAAGACAGCGCTTATTTTTATATTACTAATCCACAAAAGATCTGGATGCGTTATGCGGTCTATGAAGGCAATAAACTGCTCTATTATGGTCATACGGATAAAGATACCAGCATCAGGCAGTTCAGCAAAAAGGACCGTACCTTCACCCTTATTGCGAACTATAACTGGCGTAACCGGGTTATGGGCAAACAGGCCACAGCCTATAAGATTAAAACAAAAATGCTCATCGATCTGCGCAAAAGCGATATTGTTTATCCCGGTCAGAAGGACTCCCTGCATATTTCGTTAAAAGACCTGGATGATAAAGGGATTGCACATACCAATGTGACGGTACTCGCTTTTAATGCAAGATTTAAAGAAGATTTTACCACGCGTTTAGCGTCATCCGGGTATATAAAGCCGGGCCTGGATCCTGTAAAACGCTACCGGAGCCTGCAGCGTAAATCAGATTTTGTCAGCTATCGCTCTGAAAAGATCAATCCAAAATGGTCGGCATTACTGGGACTGGATACCAACTTCTTTTACCAGCATATCTACAGGGATACCGCCGACTTCCTGCTCTATTCTTTCAACACGGAAGATACAGGGTATGCCCAGGTAGCTGTCTTTGTTAAAGAAAAAGGGCAATATATACAGCCGGACCTGATCTATGCAGATGGCCGGCTGGCCTATGCACGGGTTGCCAACCTGACTACTGATCCCAATGCGCTCCGAGTGAAAGAAACGACACGTAACATCAGTTTCCGCTCCGCCCGCACTTTATACCATATCAGCAAACTGCAACTTAAAACAGGGACTAAAACGAATATCTTTATCAATGGGGACAGTATCCGCTATAATTTGCCATACGATACCGCCATACAGGTCACTAAAAGTGATTGCCCGGACAGCTTGAATCAATATGAAAGAGAAGTCCTGGCTAATGCCTTGTTTTATTACAAAAGTGAATACAATGCGCCGTTCCTTGTGCAGCAAAAAGAAAGACTTTTCTTATCCGATCCGGCCACTGCTTTTGTCAATTATTTTAATCCCTATATCCGGCAATCCAGGATCCAGCTTTATGCAATCGGACCGGTAGTTCCCGGGGATTCCCTGCTTTTCTTCCAGCAAGGGAATGTAAAGACCTCCCTGATCCCGGAGCTTAATTTCAGCTATAGTTTAAGGCCGGGTATGATGCGGATGCTGCAAGAGACCCGTAGCGCCCAACAACGCTATAATTATAAAATACCATTTAGCAATATTATTCCCGGGTTTAATACCGTTTACCAGCCTGCCGTCGACCCGGATACCCTGAAGCTGATTACTTACGATAGCCTTTTTCCACAACCAGATTATACCGTAAACTATGTGCTTAATAAAGATGCTGGAAAACCACTATATATTTATCCGGAAGGTAACCTCACATTACTGACACAAGCAGAAAAACCGGTAAAATCCTTCATCCTTGTTGCGGAAAACAGGAGCAAACCACCCCAAATCTTTAATGGCCTGTTTGATAGCAATGCTTCTTTCAAAGTTGACACCGGTAAGTATTCTTTGTGGATTATCTGGGCTGATTCAGGCATATCGCAGCTCCCGGAGCTGACAATAAAAGCAAGTGGACGAAATATAGTTTCCCTGGAGCTTAAGCGGGAAAAGCTTGATCCCTCCTCTTTCCCGGAAGCATTAAGTGCTTTTTATAAGATCATCAATATAAATTCTAAACATGGCTATACAGGTCCAGGCAGAAGGATTAAGGGAATGGTTATGGATCATCAGGGAGATATACTTACAGGGGCTACCATAATTGTGTCGGGTACAGATATAGGTGTGGCAGCCGATGAAAACGGTTTATTTTCACTGGATGTGCCTTCCGGTAATCAAAGTATAAGCGTAGAATATTATGGCTGTATCGCTCAAAAAATTGCATTGGACGGGCGTTCCACTTATCATGTCACCTTACAGGTAGCTGATAGCAAAGCTGAGCTGGAAGGGGTAATGGTATATGGTCAAAAAATAGACAGGCGTACTTATACCGGAAATCTGATAAGCGTAACTTCGAAAGATATTGCCCGACACCCGGTAGCCAATATAGCTGCGGCTTTGGATGGAGCGGCTCCCGGCCTGTTAATAAACACCAGGAATGGGCAACCGGGCAGCAACCCGGACATTATGTTGAGAGGACAAGGCTCATTTAGTGCGGCAAACCCGCCATTGATCATATTGGACGGTGCTCCTTATTCCGGCACTTTAAACAGCATTAATCCTGAAGATATAGCTTCAATGGTGGTATTGACGGACGCTACGAGTAAAGCTGTCTATGGGGCCCGCGCCGCTCATGGGGTCGTGGAGATAGAAACGAAAGCCGGAAGTAAAAAGAACGGGAAAGGCAGTTTTTTAAAGTCCCAACAGGCACAAAATTTTATCGCAGGTTTCATGGAAGATATGCAGGCAGCATCCGGTGTCCGCAGCGACTTCCGCGACTGGGCGATCTGGCAACCTGATCTATGGACCGATAAAGAAGGAAAAGCGTGTTTTGAAGTGACATACCCTGGAACAGCCACCTCCTGGAAGACTTATGTACTCGCAATGAACCCGAAAGGTTTTGCGGCAAGTCAGCTGTCCGTGACCAAATCATTTAAACCGCTGGGCGCTACGATTTCCATTCCCCGTTTCTTAAGATATGGCGATAGCGTGGAAGCAGTCGGCAACGTAGTCAATTATACCGGCACCCCTTTCCTGCTCAAAACTAAATTTGCCAGCCCGGATAGCATACAAACTTCGCCGTTGGTAGCAGTAAATGCCGGTAAAACAGAAAAACTAATCCTTACAGCCCCCGCCAATAACAGCGTCGATACGGCAAGCTTAACGACAAGCTTCATTATGGAAACCGAAAGCGGCTACCAGGATGGGGAAGAAAAAACAATCCCTGTATTACCGGTAGGTGTAACAGAAGGCAAAGGTATTTTTACCGCATTGCCCGGCGATACCAGCTTTAGCACTATGCCCGATAGTTATGGGAAAGCACATTTTACCGGGAAGACTACGATCAGTGTCGAAGGTAGCCTGATCGATGTGATGCTGCAGGAAATCGAAAACCTGAAAGAGTACCCACACGGTTGCACCGAGCAGATCACCAGTAAATTGCTCTCTATTCACTACGAGGAAGTGTTGAAACAACTAATGGGTAGAAAGGATTTTAATAATACCCGTACTAAAAAAGTTATTCTCAACAAACTGGCCGCGGCACAAAACCAAGACGGTTCCTTTGGTTGGTTTGCCAATAACAGCGGGGATATACGCGTGAGTAATTATGTACTCAATGCACTAGTTAAAGTCAATACAGACGGGAGCCTGGACCCGATCATCCGGGAAGGGTATAAATTCCTGAACCATCACCTGGCGGATATGGATACGCTGAGCCGTATAGCAAGCCTGGCTACCCTCTCCAATGCCCGGCAGAAAGCTGAATATGCTTTTTACATTGATGCGGTCAAATTCGACAGCCTGGATCATTATAACCAGTTTTCGGTTCTTCAAATTAAAAAAGCGCTGGGCATGGATTATAAAGTACAGCTGGATACCTTATTGAAAAAAGCCAATGTGAATGAGTACGGGCTGAGCTGGGGAAAGGATTCCTATGACTGGTACCGCAACCAAATGGCCACTACTTTACTGGCTTATCAACTGATTGAGGGAGATACTGCTTATAACGAAACAAAAAAACGGATCGTAGATTATCTTTTATTCAAAAGAAATAAAGGCTATTACCGGAACACCGCGGAAAGCGGGCTGGTATTGAGTACCCTGTTACCGTCCTTAATCAAAGCGCAAAAACTAAATCACGGGCAAGGTATTAAAGCCAAAGTGACAATCTCCGGAAGTCATACGGAAGTGATCGACAGCTTCCCGAAACGGATTATACTCAATGATAAAGCCGTACACTTGAATATTCAAAAAGAAGGTATGGTCCCGGCTTACATTTCCGTCAATTACGAATTTTTCAACCCCGATCCGGTGGAAAAAGAAGGTACCTTTATGGTGAACAGTACCTTCAAAGACAATGGCGGTACCGTACAGGAAGTTTTAAAACAAGGGGAGTCCTTAAAACTGATCATTAAAGTCGAAGCCATAAAAGATGCCGAATATGTATTGGTTGATGTACCACTACCAGCCGGGTGTATCCCCTTGCCCAAATCAAAAACAAACCCTTATGAAGCCAGCAGGGCTAATTTTAAAGACAAAACCAGTATTTATTGTAATAGGTTACCTAAAGGCGTCCATTATTTTGAAATAGACGTACAGGCCCGTTTTAAAGGCGCCTTCAGGCTTAGCCCGGCAAGCGCTGCTATGATGTATTTCCCGGATGAGCAGGGGAATACTGCGGTAAAAAGAGTAGAAATCCGTTAAAACGAAAAGGAGTCTAAAAGATAAAATTCTTGTCACATTGAGCTTGTCGAAATGCGGCAAGAATTTCGTTTCAAATTTGTCTATATTTCGACGGAGCTCAATATGACAAATTTAATTACTTTTTTAGACCCCTATTTTTATTTAGCGTAGTAAATTATTTTTTGACTAATGCCACGCCTTTCTTGATTGCAGTAACGACCAGGACTGCTATAGATCCTGCAATCAGGCCGAATAAAAACTCTTTCAGCATATCCGGTAGCGCAGTCCAGGTATGGTGCAAAACATCAATCTGGTGGGCAAAAATACCACCAGAAACCAGGAGTAAGGCTATGGTACCTACCACTGCTAAAACTTTAATGATAACCGGTAAAGCTTTAACCAGAAGGTGACCTATTTGGGCCACAAAACCTTTGTCTTTCGACCGCTTGATCAGTTTAAAACCAGCATCATCCATACGCACGATCAGGGCTACGATACCATAAACCCCTACTGTAGCCAGTAATGCAACTATGGACACGGTAAGTATTTGTGTCGGCAAAGGTTTTGTCATCACGGTAGACAAAGCAATAATAATGATTTCTACAGAGAGAATAAAATCGGTGGAAATAGCGGACTTTACTTTTGCTTTTTCCATTTCCGCATCGTTCTCCGTCGCTTCTTCCACCACTTCATGTCCTTTCTTGGCCCGGTGAAAAAGAAATTCCACGATCTTTTCCACGCCTTCATAAGCCAGGTAAAAACCACCAATAACCAGGATCACCTTAATCGCAACAGGCAGAAAAACCTGGAGTAAAAAAATGACGGGAATAATAATTACTTTGTTGAGTAATGATCCTTTCGTGATCTTCCAGAGTACGGGTAACTCTCTTGAGGACAAAAAGCCTGTCGCTTTCTCTGCGTTTACGGCCAGGTCGTCGCCTAATATACCTGCTGTTTTTTGGGTAGCGACCTTACTTGCCACTGCTACATCATCCATTAATGCCGCGATATCATCCAATATCGCAAAAAAGCCTGAAGCCATTCTTTGTTGTTGTTTTAGAGCGCAAAAATATTACTATTATTTGAATTCTTTGCAGCAAAAACAGGCAATTAAACATCAATTTTTTGTTGCTTCATAATATTAATCCAATTGAAGTAACCGATTACCGCAACAATGAATAAGAATATGCTTAAGACGGCATATAGGTACAGGTCTTTATGGATCATTAAGGGAACAGCAATCAGGTTGGATATATTCAAGAGTATCCAATTTTCCAGCTTACGCCGCGCCATCAACCACATCCCTGCCCAGGCAAAAGCACTCACCAATGCGTCCGCTACCGGTACATCCGAGTCGGTAAATTGGGTCAAAGCAAAGAGGAAGAGCACAAAACTGATCAATACAATACTTACCGACATGATCCAATCCTTAGAAGAGCTTTTAGTAATGGGTATTGGCACAGCGTCTTTACCCCGCAGCCAGTAGATCCAGCCATAAATACTCATCACCAGGTAATAAAGATTTAAGGTAAACTCGGCATAAAGCCCCGAAAGGGCCATTACGTATATAGTCAATAATACACCTGCAATCCCGAAGAGATAGTTCAGTGAATGATTCCTGCTGGCGAGCACCACCTGTAACATGGAAAAGAAAACGCCTAACCATTCCTGCCAGGTGATTTGTTGTAAAAAGTCCTGTATCATCGTTTAATTATAGATCAGGAGATGAGAAGAGAACAGCAGCAATTCCTACGGCGGCATTATCCGCATCAGGTACCGAACAAAAGTTCCTGGGTATCATCTCAGCCCACGTTTAGGAACGTAAGCACCCCATTGCAGGTTCAAAATTGCAGCTTTTTTGCCAGTATCCCAAATGGAATTACAACATTTCTTTAAAGCCGGCCGGGCTAAATAAGTGCTACATTTGCGGCTCATAAAATGTATTGATACCATGCAAATTCAAAATGAACTCGACTTTATTATTGCCATAGATGCGCTTAAAAATGTAGAAAGACGCAATTTTAATGCCGACGATCAACGTAGAGAAAATACGGCGGAACATAGCTGGCAGATCATCATTTTTGCACAGATCTTATATCCTTATGCAAAGCAAAAAGAAGAGATCGACCTGCTGCGGGTGATCCGTATGCTTTCGATTCATGACCTGGTAGAGATAGCCGTGGGTGATACCTTTATATTTGACGATAATGGTATGGAGGGAAAGTTTGAGCGTGAAAAGCAGGCCGCAGAAAAGCTCTTTGGCAGTTTGCATAGCGAAGCCGGTAAGCTATTCCTGGAACTATGGCTGGAGTTTGAAGACCGCAAGACTGCGGATGCCATTTTTGCCAATGCGATTGACCGTCTTATCCCTTTTGTGTTGAATTCACATACGAGCGGTAAAAGCTGGCGGGAAGCCCTGGTAACGGAAACCCAGGTAAGAAAGAGATTGGAAGAAGCGATATCGGAAGCCGGTATTGCTTTTGAAGAGGTCTTTACTACCCTGCTGGCTAAGAATATCGCGGAGGGTAAGATCCTCGCTGCTAACGTACTGAATTAATGGTCAATGATGAATGGTGAATTATCAATGGTGAATTATTAATTACTGTCACCCATTTATAATTAACAATTAACAATTAACAATTATCAATTATCAATTATCAATTATCAATTATAGCGGATATTGGCGAAAGATGCCCTTATAAAAAGCCGTCCACTTACAAGCCCTTAGCCCTGCTGCTTTTAAGGCATTATTGGCCCAGGTATTACAGGTATGCAGCATACTATAGCTTCCTTTAGCATCATAAAAAGCATCATGTGCCCCATATTGCTTATCGGTAACGACATACTTATATTTCCCGGCCTCATTTGTCTGGAATGAATTTTGAATAAAGGTAACCAGGTTTTTATATTGTTCCCAACTGATCTCAATTTTACGGCAGCGCTCCCCTTCTTGCATCGTTTTGTAATAAGTTGTATGTATCGCGGTAGTGCTTAAGCCAAAGGCCGCATTGATCGCTACACGCGGTTTCAGATCTGCCCAGGTCTCGGTTTCCAGGTAAAAACCTTTATCGCCCCAACCCATAGCAATCCATTGCAGCGTACTGTCTTTCCCCAGGGTGTTTTCATAAGGAATCCATTCATGCCAGTTGATCACTGAAGTATGCACCGGCATTACAATATCCGTGTGTGCGCCATTATTAATGATATAGATCGATAACTCTTTTTCTTTTGTCGCCACACCTCCTACGGTTATGCGGGATAGAATTGCTTCTATGGCTAAATACAACAAAATACCGCCGGTAAAGCAAAGGACAAACAGTAATATCCCTTTTAGTATTCGCTTAAATAAGGACTTCTTTTGCTTCATATAAGTCTAAGGTAAGGTTTGGTTATTTGTGTTTTTTTCTAATAAGAATTCAATAGCCATTTTATAGCCCTCTAACCCTTTGCCTACAATGCTGACAGCAGCAAATGGTTGTACAAAGCTATGCTGCCGGAAGGTTTCTCTTTCATATATATTAGAAATATGTACTTCTGCTATAGGTATGGCCAGCATGGCCAGCGCATCTGCAATAGCAATGCTGGTATGCGTGTAAGCTGCGGGGTTAATGACGAGTCCTTCAAATGTACCGGTCATCAGTTCCTGGATCGCATCAATAATGGCACCTTCATGATTACTTTGAAAATAACTTAATTCATGCCCGCTGAAAGTAGCCTCCAATGTAGCCAAATAAGCTTCAAAGCTAAGCCTGCCGTAGATTTCAGGCTGCCTCCTTCCCAACAAATTAAGATTGGGGCCATTAATGATCTTGATGCGCATAAGTGTTCTTGATTTTAAACCGGAAGACAAAGAAAAGAAAATCCCCCGATTTTTAACCCTGTCTATAGTATAAGATATAAGCTGAATTCCCTAATTTTACCACAAAAATAAAGGTATTAAAAAAATAAACTATGAGATTTAATCACTTATTATTGATGGGTGGATTAGCCATTACCATTGCTGCAAGTGCTTGTGGAGAGCAGAAAAATGCAGGCACTGCGAATAGTATGACGTCTAAAACAGATTTTAAATTTATTGACCCAGCCAATATGGACACTACGGTACGTCCGGGTGATGATTTTTTTAAATATGCAAACGGTGGCTGGTTGAAAAGCGCAGTTATACCGGGTGATAAAACACGCTGGGGCAGTTTTGATGAACTGGCAGATCGTACGAATAAAGCGGTAAGAGAATTACTCGATGGTGTTTCTGCGAAAAATAATGCGCAAAAAGGCACTAAAGAATATAATGTAGCCAACTTCTATAAGAGTGGTATGGATTCAGCTAATATCAACAAGATTGGTATTAACGCGATCAAACCGGAACTGGACCAGATCAATGCGATCACCAATCATGAGCAATTATTGGACGTGATCGTTTCCCTGACTAAAAAAGGCGTACCAACTGTTTTCGGCGCTTATGTTGGCCCGGATGACCGTGAGGTAACCAAGATCATTGCCCAGTTTGGACAAGCAGGCTTAGGCTTACCGTCTAAAGATTACTATACAGATAAAGATGAGAAATCTGTTGCCAACCGGGAAGCTTACAAAAAACTGATCCAGGATTTCCTGAAAATGTCCGGACAGGATGAAGCTACTGCTGCTAAAAATGCTACTGCCGTTTTCAATATCGAAAACAAGCTGGCTGCCGCTTCTATGTATCCCGCTGAAATGCGCGATCCTCAAAAATTGTATAACAAATTCTCCCTGGCTGATATCAATAAGAAAACACCAAACATTGACTGGGTAAAATTATTTGATAAATTAAGCTTCAAAGGACAGGACAGCTTGCTGGTAAGTAATCCGAAATATTACACAGTACTGTCTGCTGAATTAAAAGCAACCCCGATCGAAGATTGGAAACAATATTTAAGCTTCCACCTGATGAGCGACATGTCTGCCTACATCGGTGATGCTGCAGAGCAATTAAGCTTCAAATTCTATGGCCAGACTTTAAGTGGTCAGAAAGAAATGAAGCAAAGATGGGAGCGCGTTATGGGCATTATCAACCATAGTGTAGGCGACCAGTTAGGAGAACTCTATGTAGAGAAAAACTTCAAACCTGAAGCCAAAGAGAAAATGAAAACTTTAGTGAAGAACCTTCAGGAGGCCTTCGGAGAGCGCATCAAAGGCCTGGACTGGATGAGCGATGTGACTAAAGAGAAGGCAATGATCAAACTCAAAAGCTTCGTAGAAAAAATTGGTTATCCTGATAAATGGAAAGATTATTCCGGCTTGGAAATCGTTCCCGACAACTATGCACAAAATGTATTGAAAGCAAACGAATTTGCCTACAATACCGAGATCGCTAAATTTGGCAAACCCGTAGATCGTACCGAATGGTTTATGACTCCGAATACCGTTAATGCTTACTACAACCCGGCATTCAACGAAATCGTATTCCCGGCTGCTATCCTGCAATTCCCGTTCTTTGACTTCAATGCAGATGATGCGATCAACTACGGAGGTATCGGTGCGGTGATCGGTCACGAAATGACGCATGGCTTTGATGACCAGGGTGCGCAATATGCTGCGGACGGTAATCTTAAAAACTGGTGGACTCCGGAAGATGAAAAGAAATTTAAAGAGAAGACTAATGTATTGGTAAAACAATTCAATGCTTTTACCGTATTAGATTCTGTGCATGTAAACGGTGAATTGACTTTGGGTGAGAACATCGCTGACCTTGGTGGTTTGGCTATCGCTTACCAGGCGTTTAAGAAAACCAAGCAAGGACAAAGTGAAGAAAAAATTGACGGCTTCACACCGGATCAAAGATTCTTTATGAGCTGGGCGCAAATCTGGAGAGGTAAGGCCACTAAAGAACGCAGCCTGCAACTGATCAAGATTGATCCGCACTCTCCCGGCGAATGGAGAGCCAATGGACCTCTGAGCAATTTCGAACCATTCTATAAAGCATTCAATGTGAAAGAAGGCGATAAAATGTATCGCCCGGATGCAGAAAGAGCGAAGATCTGGTAATCCGGAGCTTTATACTGATATAAAAATAGGCCGTAGCAAATGCTGCG
>Ga0256900_1000555_pt1 | contig 11842 bp, 12 predicted proteins | sample MC6MC0688MT_FD_190190 | JGI IMG/M metagenome (GOLD analysis project Ga0256900, IMG submission 190190) | Metatranscriptome of enriched soil aggregate microbial communities from Iowa State University, Ames, United States - MC6-MC0688-MT... | ecosystem: Environmental > Terrestrial > Soil >... | reverse complement strand
GGAATGGAACAGTGTTGCAAAGGGTATATTAATACGAATTTATTTTGAAACTCAAGCGCAAAACATTACTTTTGCGCAGATAAAATACTTTAAAAAATAAAAAACAATATATGTCTGTAGTAGATTTGATAATGCCTAAGATGGGCGAAAGTATCATGGAGGCCACTGTATTAAAATGGCATAAAAAGCCCGGAGATACAGTAAAAATGGATGAAACTGTGCTTGAAATCGCAACAGATAAGGTGGATAGTGAAGTGCCGTCTACAGCTGCCGGTACTATTGTTGAGCTCCTGTTTAATGAAAATGATGTAGTGCCTATAGGTACTGCCATCGCTAGAATTGATACCGGTAATGGTACTGCTACCGTTACGGCATCGGCTCCCGCTGCTGCTCCTCAAGCGGCACCTCAAAGTGCCCCTGCAGCGGCTCCGCAAACTCCTGCAGCTACTACTGCTCCGGAAGGTACTACAGGCGCCAACCGCTTTTATTCTCCTTTAGTGTTAAATATCGCTGCTAAAGAAGGTATCGGTATGGCTGAATTAGAGCATATACCAGGTACCGGAAATGAAGGCCGTGTGACTAAAAAAGATATTCTGAATTATGTGGCCAACAGAGGCGCGGCTCCTGCTCCTGCAGCAGCCCCGGTTCAGGCGGCTCCTGCTCCTCAGGCAGCACCTGCAGCGGCTCCGGCTCCTGCGGCAGTCAGCAATCCAAGCGGCAATGTGGAAATCGTAGAGATGGACCGGATGCGTAAACTGATCGCAGACCATATGGTACGCAGTAAAGCAACCTCACCACACGTCACCAGCTTTACCGAATGTGATGTAACAAACATCGTAAACTGGAGAGACAAAAATAAAAATGCCTTCCTGAAACAATACGGTGAAAAAATTACCTTCACACCGATCTTCATCGAAGCTATTGCTAATTGTATCAAGAAATTCCCGATGATCAACAGCTCTGTAGATGGCGACCGCATTATCGTGAAGAAAGATATCAATATCGGTATGGCTACTGCCTTACCTTCCGGTAACCTGATCGTTCCGGTAATTAAAAATACGGAAACGAAAAATTTATTAGGCATTACCAAAGATGTAAACGGCCTGGCTAATGCGGCCCGTAACAATAAATTGAAACCGGACGATACGCAGGGCGGTACCTTTACGCTGACCAATGTGGGCACTTTTGGTAGCTTAATGGGCACACCGATCATCAACCAGCCTCAGGTAGCGATCCTTGCCGTAGGTAGCATCAAAAAACGCCCTATGGTAATGGAAACAGAACATGGAGATGTTATTGCGATCCGCCACATGATGTACCTGTCTTTAAGCTATGACCACAGGATCGTTGATGGTTCTCTAGGAGCCGGCTTCCTGACTGCAGTGGCCAATGAATTAGAAGCATTTGATGTAAACAAATCCATTTAATTAGTAGCCTACAAAATTTTAAACCGCCTCTTTCCGGAGGCGGTTTTTTGATGTAAATAACTGGCTATGTTTCCCCCGCAGTTATGTGCTTATAAATGACAAACCCAGTCAGTAATAGCAGTATTACAGGCTGGGTTTTTATTGACAGGATTGATGAAATTTATTTACTCTTTGATCACTTGAGTCGGGCGTTTTTGCTCGTCCAAAGCCACAAAGGTGAATTCTCCCGAAACGGCTTTCTCTCTTTGATCGGTATACATCTGCTCTATAAAAATCTCAGTTTTTACCTTCAGGCTGCTGGTGCCTACGTAAGAAACCTTTGCGATCAATTCAATAATGGTGCCACCCGGAATCGGTTTTTTGAAATCAATACGGTCACTGCTTACTGTCACCATTTTCTGGCGGCTGAAGCGGGTAGCAGCTATAAACGCAACTTCATCCATCAATTGCATAGCAGTTCCCCCGAAAAGCGTATCATAATGGTTCGTTGTATTGGGGAAAACAGCTTTGAATATTCTTGTTTCGGATTGCGCAATACGTTGTTCTAAATTCATAAAGGTTGCTCAAAATTAATGATGGGCCTCAAAAGTACATTCTTTTCTTTCATCCCAGTTTCTAAAAAAGAAATTTCTTATTTGTTAAATAAATGCAAAATATAGTATTATGTATTGCATAGTACTGTACAAAGGATATATCTTTGCATTATAAAATAACAAACCATGCTACAGGACAACGAAAAATATTGTAAAGATTGCGGTAAGATCATTCATGTGAATGCAGAGATCTGCCCTAATTGTGGCGTACGCCAGATGGCACCACCCACTAATGATTATTTGCCGGTAGTGCGCCGCAGTGAGGACCAGAAATGGTTAATCACCCTATTGCTCTGCTTTTTTGGCGGAGTTATCGGCCTGCATAATTTCTATAACCGCAAGATCGGTTATGGCATACTCCAGATCATCACCTTCGGTGGTTTCGGGATATGGGTACTTATAGACCTGATTATGATCGTGACCAATAACTTCAAGGATAAAGAAGGTAACTATATTACTTATAACTAATGCTTTTGAAAAATGATTGTTGAACAATTTTAATAGTGATCAATGAATATAGATAATGCACAATCGCAAATGCGTAAAGGTGTGCTGGAATATTGCATCCTGGCTATTATAAAAGACCGGGAAGTGTATCCCTCGGAGATCCTGGAGCAAATGAAAATGGCCGGATTGAATATACTGGAAGGTACGCTCTATCCTTTACTCACCAGGTTGAAAAACGCAGGCCTGCTCACTTACCGCTGGGAAGAAAGCACCTCCGGGCCGCCCCGCAAGTACTTTTCACTGACGCCGGAAGGAGACCAGTTTTATGTAGCGCTTGATGACACCTGGACGCAGATGAGTACCGCGGTAAACAATATTATTAACGCTAATGCTTAAAGAAAATGAATAAAGTAATCACGATAAATCTTTCCGGACGATTAATTACAATCGATGAAGAAGCCTATCAGCAGTTAAACGCTTACCTGACCTGGCTGAAGCAATTCTTCAGTAAAGAAGAGGGCGGGCCGGATATCTACAGCGATATGGAAGACCGGATTGCCGAGCTTTTTGATGATAAATTACGCAAAAACCTGGTTAGCATTTCTGCTGAAGATGTTCAGGCGGTCATTAAAATAATGGGTAGCCCCGAGCAGATCGCTATGGAAACGGCAGAGCATTATGAGGAAGCGGAGCCTTTACATACACGTGCAGGAGCAAAGACGAGCGGTCCGGCTGATAATATAAGCGGTGGCATCCCTGCCAATGGTAATGGAAGGCTGTTGCGCAACCTGAATGACAAAGTACTGGGTGGCGTATGTAGCGGCCTGGCCAATTATTTTAATGCGGACCCCGTATTGATCCGTATCCTGATGGCCCTGGGATTTTTCTTTTACGGTACAACCGTTGTGCTCTATATATTATTGTGGATCATTTTGCCGGCAGCTTACCCAGTAAGTACTACTTCATTGAAGCGAAGATGGTACCGTACCGATGAAGGTAAAGTGCTGGGTGGTGTCTGTAGCGGTATGTCCTATCATCTCCGGATTTCAAAACAATGGTTACGGTTTTTATTTGCCTTTCCATTAGTAGGTGTAGCTTTTTTTAATATCATTAATGAAAATGACCTGGCTTCCTTTTGTACCGCGGCTTTACCTATTATGACCATCCTGTATATTGTTTTGTGGATCGCATTACCCAAAGCCAGTACATTAACGGAAAAGATGGAGTTGAAAGGGGAACGGCTGGATGTGCAAAACATCAGCTCGGCATTAAAGGAGCAAAATGAAAAGGGTAGCGGCCCGCAGTTGGAGCGCCCCGGGGCATTGACTACTGCCTTGAGGATCCTGGCTTATATAGTACTTGCCTTTCTTACCCTTGTCGTAGGTACTATCCTGGTTGGTTTGCTGGTGGCCTTGCTGGGTATCCTGTTTGGCTTTTCTACAGCCGGTATCAGCCTCTGGCCATTGTCTCACCTGATATTCGAATCTCAGGGCCAGGCGGTTACGCTCTTTATAGCCGCTATACTGGTTGGATTGTTGCCTGTGATTATTATCATACGCTGGCTGATATTGAGAATTAAAAGACCTGCCCGGAAAACAAAATGGATCGGTTACAGTTTGTCAAGTTTATTCCTGCTTAGCTTGTTTGCTGTAGTGTTTATCCTGTCGAACCTGGTATCAGACTTTAAATATGCTTATAAATATAGTACGCCTTTAAGTCTGGAGCAACCCAAAGACACTTTGATCATTACCCAGTTAGCACAGCAGACAGATGGCTTTTATAATGAAGACTATGATTGGATTAAAAAAGGGATCGATGACAAATACCAACTGCAGATTGCCAGCCTGAATATCCTGCCTTCCGACGACAGTCTTTACCACCTGAGCCTGGAGCGCCAGTCTAATGGTAGCACCGCAAAGCAGGCTAAAACCCTGGCAGAAGGGATTAGTTATGTCTACCAGCAGGATAGCAGCATCCTTAAGTTACCCAAATACCTGAAACTGGGAACACCGGAACTGTTCCGGGCGCAGCTTGCTACTGCTGTACTCAAGGTGCCTAAGGGAAGTGTGTTTAAAATAGGCGACCTTACCCGTGGCTATTCAAAAAGCTGGACCTTAAGCGCCCGGCCATTATTCTCGATAAAAATGAAAAATAATCACTGGTTAGCTAATCGTTATTATAGAATGAGTGAAGACGGTGTAATAGACCTTTTAGACTAAATCTATAAGCCACAGCGCAATAATTTTTGTTAAAATAGGAGTGTGGAAAAAAAAATAGGTCTAACTTTGTTTCGAAAATTAAAAATTTTAAAAAAATGACAATAGCTTCTTTAAATCCGACTTTGTTATTATCTATGCCAAGTGGAGCAGAATGGTTGTGGGTAGTATTAGTAGTGGTTATCCTGTTCGGTGGTAAAAAAATTCCTGAGTTGGCAAAAGGAATAGGTAAAGGCATTCGTGAATTTAATGATGCTAAAGATGGCGTTAAACGCGAGATCGAAAGCGGTATCAATGAAAAACCGGTAAATGAACAAAAGTAAATTTATCTAAATTTTATAGAATTATAAGAAAGTCTTCCCAAAGTTGGAAGATTTTTCTTTTTATATGCAGTGGTATTAAGAAATAATTGTTATCATTGTATGAGCAAATTGTGACCCCAATTACCGTGAAGAAGTGAAAGTCCCGGCAGCGTGCTTAGCAATAAGTCCTGACGGGTATTGAGAAAGATGCGCCTTTAGTCGCTTTTTGTAATTATTTAAAATTAGTTTGATTTATGTCCTTTAAAAAAATCGTTTGTGTCGCAGCAATGCATTTGCCAATGCTGGCTATGGCACAACAGGGAAAAGGAACTGCGGGTAAACCGTTGGCCGAGGCAACCGAAATGCCGGCATTAACAAGTGAATCCCTGCTTGCAAAGAAGCCTGAAGGCTTAATTGCAGCTCCGGGTAAACCAACAACTGTAGCAACTAAGGCTGAAGTTGCGGTAGCTCCTCAGGCAGCCCGTAAACTTACAGACCGCAGCCGTAAAGCAGCCGGGGATCAATATATCCCATTAGCCGGAGAAATTGATTATTTCGGCAAGAATAACGATTATATCCTCGCTTACACTAAGAATTATTACCAGAAAAATTTTCGTCATTTTGCCACTATGCAGCAAAGAGGGCAAAAGTATTTCAAAATAATAGACCGCACTTTCGATAAGCGGGAGGTGCCTTTGGAAATGAAATACCTTAGCGTGATTGAATCTGCGCTTACCAATAAGGCTTTGTCAAAGGTGGGAGCCCTGGGCCCCTGGCAGTTTATGCCGGGCACCGGCCAGTTTATGGGTCTGGTTGTAAATGACCGTGTAGATGAACGTACGGACTGGAATAAGTCTACCAATGCTGCCGCTAAATATGTAAATTACCTTTACGATATGCTGGGCGACTGGCTTTTGGTAGTTGCGGCTTATAATAGCGGTCCAAAGCCTGTATTAAGTGCTATTAAAAAGACCGGTAATTCTGATTTCTTTGCTATAAAAAAATACCTGCCGGCAGAAACGCAAAACCACGTGATGGCTTTTGTTGCTACAGCCACAGTTATGGAGCGGATGAATGATTACATAGGTGCACCAGTTCCGGCGGATTTTGATTGGAAATCCCTGAATATCCAGCCAGGAAAAAGCGCCGATGGCATAACGCCAGCAAAACCTAAAAATCCTTTATTGCTTCGTTTTTCAGAAGAGGAGCTAAAAGGTATGGCCATTGTAAAAGTGGGAAATCCTATAGACCTGGATGTTTTAGCCGCTACCCTGGGTGAAGACCGCAGGAAGATCGGAAGGTGGAATTTTGATTACTACCAATCTCTGGACGCCTTTAAGACAGGCACTTCTAAGCAGTTCCTGGTGAGAATTCCCAAAGATAAACTGGAACTTTTCTTAGAGAAAAAAGGGTTTATCGAGCGACAAAAAGTAGATCTGAATATGTTCGAGTAATATAAAAAAAGCACTTCTTCTGAAGTGCTTTTTTTATATTACTCGGTTATTTGTGGTAAGACTTATGATGGTCTAGTAACTTGCGCTTGAATTTTTTTCTCAGGTAGGATTCGCGGTACATAAAGAATAGTATGGTTATTCCAATAATGCAAATCAAACCGAGAATATAATTATCAAGCTGTGCGATTAACATTTCTTTGCTCATCTTAATAGTTTTTCAAGGTTATAATAATTTAAGATTTTTCTTAAATTGAATTATTACAAATATACTTTAAATAATTCAATTCATAATTAGAAATTTTCTGTATTAACAAATTGTTACTTAATTATTACCTTTTGGGCTTCGGGAATAGCGTTGTGGTCATGGCCTAATAATTTTATTTTCGCGGTGGTAAACTGTATCTTTGTAAACTTATAAGCTTAGAAAAATTATATGGCTAAAATATTAGTAACAGGAGGTTGTGGATATATCGGGAGTCATACTATCGTAGACCTGGTAGAACATGGTTATGAAGTGATCTCTGTAGATAATTTATCACGGGGATTTGTTGAAATGAACCACCGTGTTTCGGATTTATTGGGAAAAGAAATTGTCAATTACCAATTGGATCTCAGTGACCGTGTACAGGCCCGGCAATTATTCGAGGCCAATAGCGATATTGATGGGATCATTCATTTTGCTGCTTATAAATCTGTTCCCGAATCGGTAGATCAGCCCTTGATGTATTATCGGAATAATATTGATTCCCTGGTTAATATTTTAGAGTTGGCACAGGAGTTTGGGGTGAAAAATTTCGTTTTTTCTTCTTCCTGCTCTGTATACGGTAATGCGGATGAGTTACCGGTTACAGAATCTGCTCCGATGAAAGAAGCGGAGTCGCCTTATGCGCATACGAAGCAAATCGGGGAAGGAATTTGTGCCCGTTTTGCCAAGGCTTTCCCGGAGTTCAGGATCGTGGTCCTGCGCTATTTTAATCCGGTTGGTGCGCATAGTTCGGCCCAGATCGGGGAGCTGAATAAGCGGCCGGAAAACCTGGTGCCTATTGTGACCCAAACTGCCATTGGCTTGCGCGATGCTATGACCGTATTCGGAGATGATTATGATACTAAGGACGGCTCTTGTGTGCGGGACTATATTCATGTATCCGATATCGCACATGCACATACTTTATCGATACAACAATCTATTAAAAAAGCTTTACCAGGTAATTGTGAAGTGTATAACCTGGGTACCGGTACCGGCGTGACCGTTCTGGAGCTGATCGCTGCTTTTGAAAAAGTATCCGGGCTTAAGCTGAATTATACCATTGGCGGACGCAGGGCCGGCGATGTAATCAAGGTATATGCTAATAACAGTAAGGCGGAGAGAGAATTGGGCTGGAAACCGGTATATGATATTGAAACAATGATGAAGACTGCCTGGGCATGGGAACAGGCGCTGGCTCAATCACCTACAGAAAGCATACCTTAAACATAGCATGAAATGGATACAGGAAAGGGAGTGATACTTTTTGACGGCGTGTGTAACCTTTGTAACCACAGTGTGCAACTGATCATCAAGCAGGATAAGCAGGATTATTTCCGGTTTGCCGCTTTAGATTCAGATTATGGAAAAGCAATGGTCGTAAGATATCATATCACTACTGATAGTATCGTATTAATAGAGCATGATCAGGTTTATACCCAATCCGGTGCGGCTTTAAGGATTGCACGGAGACTATCTGGTATTTACCCTGTTTTGTATGCGGCAATGATCATCCCTAAATTTATCCGTGACCCTATTTACCGGCTTATTGCACGCAACAGGTATAGGTGGTTTGGCAGAAGACAATCCTGCTGGGTGCCGTCCGCAGCATTAAGTAAAAAATTTATCGCATAAGTATTGATCCGTACAATGGAAGATTTATTAAAAGAATTTGAAACGAGTAACCGTACGCAATGGAAGGAGCGCTTAGAGAAAGATCTTAAAGGCATTACCTTTGAACAGTTACAAAGAACAGATGATAACCAGATCACAATTGATCCTTTTTATACGATTGAGGGCCAGATGCCTGCAGTGGCTGCTTTTACACATGCCGATTGGGTAATTGTGGAGCAGGTGCGCGTAAAAGACGAAAAGGTTGCCAATAGCCAGGCCCTGGCGGCGTTACAGTGCGGTGCAAGTGGGCTTCATTTTTTGATTGAAAAGGAAGCCGTCAACTGGCCGGTTTTATTTGAAGGAATAGAGCTCAACTTTATCCAGACAAGGATAGAATGGGCTGCCGGAATTGCGGTCCAGGAAGCGACACTAAAAGAGTACCTGGATACCAATGCTATTGATCCTGAGGTAGTCATTCATGGCCGCGATAACCTGAATACCTATTTTACAACAAAAGAAGTTGCTGCAAAAGAAGCATTGCTTTCAGGTTCAGGACTTAAGGAGTGTATATGGATAGACAGTAGTATTTATTATAATGCAGGCGCTAACTCTGTCCGTCAGCTGGCTTATACATTAGGCCATGTACAGGAAGCATTGCATATCGCTGCACAAAACGGTACTATTGCGGGTATCCGTAAAGTGATGCTTACGACAACGGTTGGCACTTCATTTTTTGAAGAGATCAGCAAGTTGCGTGCTTTAAGACAATTAGTGGCACTATTGCTACAACAGTATGACCTGCCGGCAGACGTACAGTTATATGTGCAGACGGGTACCTTATATAAAGCACCATTTGATGTCTACAGTAACCTGTTGCGGGATACCTTAGCCGGTATGGCTGCTGTATTGGGGGGCTGTAATGGATTGACCGTTTTGCCATTCGATCTGAAAAAGCAAACCGGTTATACCCGCTTCAGCCAGAGGATGGGTATTAACCAGCAGCTGCTTTTTAAAGAAGAAAGCTACCTGCACCAGATCGCGGATACGGCTAAGGGGAGTTATTATATAGATCAGCTGACAAACCGCTTTGCGGAAGAAGCCTGGTCTACTTTCCAGCATATTGAGCAGGAGGGTGGTTTGCTTGCTTATTTTGAGTCAGGGAAGCTGCTGCAGGCGATTGAAGCACAAGCTGCTGTTTTGGTAAAAGCTTATGTTTCGGGGGAGAAAGTATGGATTGGTATGAATAAATATCCAAATCCCACGGATTTACCCCATCAGACTGAAGCGCCGGAATGCACAGAGGAAGGCGTCATCAGGGCTTTGGAAATAGCTGATTTTTTGAACGAAAAATAATGCTTTGTTAATAAAAGTGTTCAAAAATTTGCATTATTGCCTAAAGCAATATATTTTAGCCCCCCTGATTACTCATTAAAAAAATAAAAGATATGGCACTTTCAGATAAACGTTATGTGTTTCTGGTAGATGATGAACCTATTCAGAACGAGATGTTGAAAGATTTCTTATCCGAGCGATATACCTATGAAATCAAAATCTTTGAAAGCGGTGAAGAAGCTATGGCTAACATGCACCTGCACCCGGAGATCATCGTTTTGGATTATCACTTAAATGCTCATTTAAATGATGCAAAAAACGGTGTGGAAATATTGAAAGATATCAAAGATCAATATCCTGAAACGCAGGTGATCATGCTGTCCGGGCAAGATAAAATAGACGTAGCAATCGATACCATGAAATACGGTGCTTTTGATTATATCGTTAAGGGAGAGAGCGCCTTTTCAAGAATCGAAAATGTGATCAATAATGCCAGCGAACTGCATAAGCTTAAAGTGGTGAATGAAGGGTATAAAAGAACGATCACTTTGTTGACTATAGTTATTGGTTTAATTATCATCGGTGCTTTGTTTTTTACCTTTGTAAAGCCGGTTTTAGGCCAGTAAAATAAGTTTATATATTAATAAATTGTAAAGAGGGGAAGGTTGTAAAAACTTTCTCCTTTGTTATTTATAGCAATATGTATATTTTGTATTAAAAATGTTATTATTTTTTAATATTATAGATTTTTCTATCATTAAACCTGCTATTTTTGCCCAAATTTGATGATTTATGAAGAAAAATTTTATGCTATTTTTATGCCTGTTCCTGTCATTTCATGTAATGACTTTCGGGCAATTGGCCCAATGGAATCAATCCTGGAGTGGTACTCAGGCATCCCCATTGTCTGCATCAAGCCTGGGAACAAATGTTCAGTCAGCGCAGGTGTTCAGAAGAGGTACACTGACAGGAAGCTCTTCTACAGCAAGGCATAATTCTAATAACTGGAATAATAGTACCAATTATTTAGAATTTATAGTTACTCCTACTACAGGGTATACGTTTGATGTAAGCGGTGAAACGTTTACAGCAGTTATGGGAAGTTCCGGAACAGGTCCTGCCGGGTATGAACTCTATTCCAGTGTAGATAATTTTGGAACTGCTTTAGCCACTTTATCTGCACAAAATGGTAACCTTACGGCCACATTGCCTAATACTGCTTTGTATGAAGGTCTGTCTTCCATTACTTTTAGAATCAGGAGTACCAATACACCAGCTAATACTGCCGGAACAGGAGGTTTTTCTTCGCTTACTATAGGAGGAGAAGCAACACAAACAGCAACCTGTACTGCACCGGCCACACAAGTAAGCGCTCTTAATGCGGCTAACGTTACCAATACGAGTGCCGGCTTCACATGGATAAATGGTAATGGAGCCGGTACCTTGCTTAGCTTAAGAGCTACTGCTCAAACTGGTGTCGCTCCGGTTTCTGGTACCGCTTATACTGCCAATACGGATTTCAGCGCAACTACCGGTATTAATGCTAATAATAAAGTAGTGTATACAGGTGCTGCCAGCAACGTTACAGGTATTACCAACCTGACACCGGGAACACAGTTTACCGCTACTGCTTATTCTTTCAACACTACCGATAACTGTTATAATACAACAAGCCCGGCTTCTGTATCTTTTTATACATTAAGTACAGCGCCATCCGCACAACCGGCATCATTTACTGCAGTAGCTACTGCTTTTGACCAGGTGAACCTGAGTTTCAGTGCAGCGAGTACCATCACGAATGCATCCGGTTACCTGATCCTGCAAAAAGCTAACGCTCCTATGACAGGCTTACCGGTAAATGGGACTGCATACACGGTTGGGTCAACTATTGGTGATGCGACGGTTGCGGCTATCGTTACCAGTACTTCGGCTACGAGCCAAAACATTACGGGATTGAGCGCATTAAATACTTATTTTTATACCATCGTTCCTTTCAACTGGAATGGTACTAATGCGCCTACTTACAATTACAATACAACGAATGCGCCAACGGCAACTGCGACAACACCTGCAGGACCAAGTGCACAGTCTGATATCATTAATAATGCCGGCGGTACTTTCTATACGGCCAACATTGATTATTTACAATACCAGGCTACGACGATCACTACGATTGGTTCCGGTGCAGTAGCCGTAATGGATTTGCAATTAAG
>Ga0256900_1000542_pt1 | contig 12011 bp, 8 predicted proteins | sample MC6MC0688MT_FD_190190 | JGI IMG/M metagenome (GOLD analysis project Ga0256900, IMG submission 190190) | Metatranscriptome of enriched soil aggregate microbial communities from Iowa State University, Ames, United States - MC6-MC0688-MT... | ecosystem: Environmental > Terrestrial > Soil >... | reverse complement strand
TTAAAAAATACCTATGACAAACATCCATTTGTTCGAATTGTCACGGATGTCAACGGTCTAGGAACAAATCGTGTAAAAGGTTCGAACTATTGTGATATTTTCGTAAAAGTAGACAGCCGAACAAATCGTGCCACGATTGTTGGAGTTATCGATAATTTAGTCAAAGGGGCGGCAGGGCAAGCCATTCAAAACATGAACGTTCAATTTGATTTACCGCAAACAACAGGGCTGGATGTTGTGCCGTTCTTTATTTAATCCAATAAAAGCAGGCAGTAAGATAACAGCCTTAACATGTAAAAGCCCAATTGACGAAATAATCGTTGGGGATGAAGAAAACCTTCACTTTATAGCATGCAGGAAACTGTATGCTTCTCTTATTTTAATTTAAGGAGGAATTATTATATGACACTAATAGCGTCAACGAATATTATGAAAAAATTATCAAGTAAAAATAGTGTTTCACCAAAAGGCTTTAAGGCAGCCGGATTACACTGTGGTTTAAAGCACAAGAAAAAGGATTTAGCCATTTTAGTAAGTGAAGTCCCAGCAAGTGTTGCGGGTGTTTTTACTACAAACTCTGTGCAAGCAGCACCATTAAAAGTCACGAAGGAAGTTGTTTATGCAACTAAGAAAATGCAAGCGATGATCGTCAATTCAGGCAATGCGAATGCTTGTACAGGTAAACAAGGTGTAAAAGATGCCCAAACAATGCAAGCGCTAGCTGCTGAAAAATTAGGGATTGCACCAAATTTGGTGGGAGTTTGCTCGACAGGTGTTATTGGAGAAATGATGAAATTAGAGCCAGTAGCAAATGGTATTCTTCAGTTAGAGCCAAAGGACAATTTAGAAAGTGCGATTGACTTTGCACAGGCTATTTTGACAACAGATACCGTCATGAAAAACACAAGCTACAGTACAACTGTGGATGGCAAGGAAGTTATTATTGCTGGTGTAGCAAAAGGTTCAGGTATGATCGAACCTAATATGGCAACAATGCTAGGCTTTATTACAACAGATGCTAACATTGAATCTGAGGTGTTACAAGCAGCTTTATCGACTATTACTAATTTAACATTTAACGCTATTACAGTTGATGGGGATACATCCACGAATGACACAGTGGTAATATTGGCTAATGGCTTGGCAGGGAATAATTCTTTAACTCCAGAGCATCCAGATTGGCAAAATTTCTTTAACACTTTGCAAACAGTAGCGGAAGATTTAGCAAAAATGATTGCCAAAGATGGTGAAGGAGCAACGAAGCTTATCGAAGTGGAAGTTGTTGGTGCAATTTCAGACGAGGAGGCACGTAAAATTGCAAAAACAGTCGTTGGTTCACCACTTGTAAAGACTGCAGTTTTCGGCTGTGATGCCAACTGGGGGCGTATTATTGCAGCAGTAGGGTATAGTGGCGCAACAGTTGATCCAGATAAAATTACTATCCAAATCGGTGGTGCTACTATGGTAGAAAACGGTGAACCAATTCCCTTTTCTGAGGACGAGTTAATTCAAATATTAAAAATGCATGAAGTAAAAATCTATGTGTCCCTTGGTGTGGGTGATGGTAAGGGGCATGCTTGGGGATGTGACTTAACATATGACTATGTCCAAATCAATGCATCATACCGCTCATAAACGTGTGGTCATTAAGCTTGGGGGCAGTACACTGGAAGGTTTAAATGAGGCTTTCTTTGATAATTTTAAAAGATTACAAGAGAGTGGGGTAGAGCTGATTATTACCCACGGGGGTGGGCCAGCCATAAATCGAGAACTAGCTGCTCAAGGCCTACAATCACATACATTAAATGGAATACGTGTCACGAACGAGGCTGCAATTAAAGTTGTCCAATCGACCCTAATAGGGCAAGTAAACACTGCATTAGTTCATGAGTTAACAACAGCTGGTATAGCAGCCATCGGATTAAATGGCTTTGATGGTCAGTTGATAGTCGTAGACTTTTTAGATCAAGAGACTTACGGGTATGTAGGAGCTATTAAAAATATCAATACATCCTTATTGGAAGCTTTAATGGGTGTAGGGCTTGTACCTGTTATTGCCTGCGTAGGTACGACCGAAGCAGGTCAGGCTCTTAATATTAATGGCGATACGGTAGCAAGTGAAATTGCTTTAGCCGTCGGAGCAGATAGCTTACTACTCGTGACAGATGTGAGTGGTATCCGTATTGAAGATGAATATCAAGCAATAGCTACACCTAGCCTTATAGATCAATGGACAGAGCAGGGCCATATTTACGGTGGAATGATTCCGAAAGTGCAAGGAGCGATTGACTGTTTACGGGCAGGGATTCCTTCTGTACAAATCGTAGGCGCAACTTTAATTGGTACAACAATTGTAGCCACAAGTGAACTTCTTTCTTCCTAGTGTTCTAAATAGGATAGCTTGAGAAGTATAGTTGTTGAAAGAAACTATTTTAAATGATAGTGGAGATGATAACATGAGTGTTTTATTTGAGAATTACGGCAAGCGTCGTGCACAAATTGTCAAAGGTCAGGGGACAATTGTTGAGGATTCAACAGGGAAGCAATACTTGGATTTTACTAGTGGCATTGCTGTGGTGAGTCTTGGTCATGCCCATCCAGCCGTAGTACAGGCACTTCAAGAGCAAAGCGAAAAGCTATGGCATATTTCAAATCTTTTTGAAATACCAGGTCAGGAAAAGGTGGCAGAAAAATTAATTGCTAATACACACTTTTCACATGCCTTTTTTTGTAATAGCGGGGCTGAGGCTAATGAAGCGGCCATTAAATTAGCTCGTAAGCATACAGGCAAACATCATATTATTACATTTGAAAAATCATTCCACGGTCGTACCTTTGGAGCAATGTCTGCAACAGGTCAAGGCAAAGTGCATAATGGCTTTGGACCACTCGTAGAAAAATTTTCGATTTTGCCATTTAATGATGCTGCTACACTTGAAGCAACCGTTGATGATTCAGTTGCAGCTATAATGCTAGAAATGATTCAGGGAGAGGGTGGCGTCAATAGTGTATCAGCAGAATTTGCCGCAGCTATTGCAAAAGTCTGTGAGGAGCAAGGTGTACTACTAATTGTTGATGAAGTGCAAACGGGCATTGGAAGAACAGGAACACGCTATGCATTTGAACAAACGGTATTAAAGCCACATATCGTAACTTTGGCAAAAGGCTTAGGTGGTGGTTTCCCTGTTGGTGCAATGCTCGGAACTGCTGAGCTTCATGCTACATTTAGTCCAGGAACACATGGTACAACATTCGGTGGAAACCCTCTTGCGATGAATGTGGCACAAGCTGTTTTAAATCATGTGTTTGAGCCGGATTTTTTACAGCAGGTACGAGAAATATCTGCCTATTTTGTGGCACAACTAAGGGCTCATTTATCTTCTAGCTATACTGTTCAAGGCCAGGGTCTCTTGTTAGGGATTGGCTGTGGGGACACGGAAGTTGCGCCTTATATCGCGGCAGCGGAAGAAAGTGGTCTTTTATTAGTAGGGGCAGGGCCAACAGTTATTCGTCTTTTGCCTCCATTAACGGTCACAAAGGAAGAGATTGACAAAGCAGTAGCTATTTTAAAGAACATATTACCGTGATAATACACTTTCGTTCAGCAGAAAGTGAGGCATTAGCGGCAAAAATGTCTAGACATTAGGATGAACAAAGAATCTGCTATATATGAGCAGATTCTTTGCGCTATAAATGCTATTGTAGCTGTTTTACTAATGTTGTCACTAATTTTGGTAACCAATCTTCAAGCTGACTAAACGTAAATCCTGCCTTCTCAGCCTTAGCATTGGACATATACCAATCAGCAGGCACCCCATAAGGAGACTGTGATTCCTCATCACCACCAATGAGGGAAATTTTTGCGCGCTGACCACTTGCTTCTTCAATTAGAGCAATTAGATCTTTGAGAGATATGGCCCCTGATGCGGTAGCATTGTATGGTCCCTCAATAGGAGTAACGCCCGCAAAGTATAAAAATTCAGCAGCTTCCTCATCTGTAATATAACTCATCTTTGCATCAATGTTCGGTAAAGTAATCGGCTGATTCTGTAAAATATGTTCAACGTGGAAATGTAAACGTCGAGTATAATCATCTTCACCCATCACAATTGGAAAACGTACAGCTACGACTGGGAATGAAGCTTCTTTGAATAAGACTGCCTCCGCTTGTCGTTTTCCTTCTCCATAAGAAAATTCCTCTTGATGTCCCATACGAATTTGATACTGGTATGGATCAAAGTCTTCTTCCTTTTTCATCTTACCATCTACCTCATATGTTGAAAGAGTAGAAGTAAAGACCAGCTTTTTCGTTTTTCCCTTTAATATCTCGCAAATCGCTTGTGCCTCGTTGGGCGAATAGCAAATATTATCATAGACAATGTCCCATGTTGTATTGGCTAGTGCCTGTTCTAAAGCATCACGATCATTACGATTTACTACTAATTGCTTAACATGTGTACCAAAGGGATTGCCACTTTGACCACGTGTTAAAATCGTTACATTATGTCCATTTTGAATACAAAGATCAACTAGCTTTTTTCCAAAAAAACGTGTGCCTCCTAAAATCAATATGTTCATATATTTTCACCCCTTCAAAATAGTAGTCCTCTTAATAATGACAAAAAAACAGACTTACTACAATTCATAAGGAATATGCAGTAAGTCTGTTTAATTGATTATCTAATACAAATGCTTTTGCTAAGGCATAATGGATTAGCGCCTTGACGTTTCAGTTGGAGTAGTGGTATTACCATTGTCTCCTCCATTTGTGCCATCTCCGGGGTTATCAGATCCATCGCCATTGCTTCCGGAGCCATTCCCGTTATTGGAGCCATTGCCATTGTTACCAGAACCATCCCCGTTATTGGAGCCATTGCCGTTATTACCAGACCCGTCCCCGTTATTGGAGCCATTGCCATTACTACCCGAACCATTACCATTACCATTGCCATTAGTAGGTGGTGTTGTAGGTGGTATTGGTTCTTGGTCGTTTTCCTCTGGGTCAGGTTCATTTTCACTACCGCCAGTAGACACAACATTGGAGTGTGGTGATGTTAAACCTGTAATATCTACAGCGACCACTACATAAGCTTGTCCACTAGCAACCGTAATGCTTTGTGTTGACTCTAGTACGGACGTTACAAGTGTATTACCGCCATTCGTAACGTTGTAGATACGATAACCAACAACATCATTCGATGACTCTGACCATGATAATGTAGAGCCATTTACTGAAGCTGAGACAGCTGCTGGAGGGCTACCATCCGCTGGGAAATCAACTGCTGATACAGATGAATTCGACAATGTAGAATTCTTTGGTAACAGACTAGCAGGGTTCCCGCCAAGTCTACCTAACATTCGTTTAATAAAGTCTTGATTAATGCCTGCGCCACCTGCTTTTACAAACTCTGCTGGTGTATTTGGCAACGCATTATAAGTTTTTCCTTTAATCGTCACAACACTTGAAGAGGCTAAGCTATCATCAGGTTGTGATGGTAAAAATACTTTCGCATTAAATAAATCTGAGCGTACAAGACCTGCGCTAGCACAAGCTGCAGAAGGGGCCATGCCGGAAATACCACAGAATGATGCTGTCACAACATTTTTAGGCGCCTTAAAACTTGTTGGAGGGTCAATTAGCTGAGGGTCCGCATCGTAAACAGCATTCATTAAAGTACCCCATAGCTTATTCACCCGAACGCTTGGCTGTAAATAGGTGTTGTTAAATGCATAAAGTGTACGAGGTTGATCGTAACCCATCCAAACACCAAGAGATACATTAGGGTTATAACCAACTAACCAAACATCTTTATATTCTTGAGAAGTCCCTGTTTTTGCAGCGAAATCAGAAGAGAATTTTAATGTATTTCGTGCCATTGTCCCTGTTCCTTTAGTGAGAACATCACGTAGCATATCTGTCACGATATAAGATGTTTCTGGGCTAAATACTTGAACAGGTTCTACTTCATGTTGGTAAACAATATTTCCTTCTTGGTCTTCAATTCGATCAATCATATAAGCGTCAATGAATTGGCCACCATTTGCAAAGGTAGCAAATGCATTTGTATTTTCTTCAACAGTAGTTCCTTCGCTTAAAGCACCGATCCCAGTTGCTAGGTTAGTAAAATCATCTGGATGTAATTTTGAGAATCCCATTTTTACTAACAAATCTGCAGGGCGTCTACTAATAATATCATTATATAAACGTAGTGCTGAAATATTTTGAGAATCTGCTAAAGCTTCACGTGCTGGAATAAGACCTCGCTCATCACTCGTAATATAGTTACTTGGACTCCAAGAACCGATTGAGAATTTCACGTCAACTAATGGACTACCCGCACCGATTACGCCATACTCAATGGCAGGCCCATAAACAAGTAATGGTTTCATTGTAGAACCGTTAGAACGATAAGCTTGTGTTGCATGGTTTACTTGAGTGGTTTTAAAGTCTCGACCACCGACAAAGCTTAAAATACGACCTGTCGTATTCTCTATTAAAATACTACCTACTTGTACCGGCATCTCAATATCAATTTCTTCACCAGTAACAGGATCTTTCCCTTTACCAGTATACGTATGACCATAATACTGGAAGTCTTTTGCTGCTTTTTGCATCGCATCATACATATCTTTATTAATGGTTGAATAAATACGATAGCCTTTTGAACGAACATCACGATCTGCTAAAATCGTATATTTATCCTTTAATTTTTTTTCTGACTTTAAGCGCTCTGGGTCAATCCCATCATCTTTTGCTAGTTTTTCAGCAATAATATCTTTTGCACGAGCTTCAAGCTCATAAGTCAACCAAGGATAACGATCCTCCGCGCGCATTTCTGGTCCACGGAAATCGGCAGCAATATCATAGTTTAACGCTTCATTATACTGTGCATCATCAATATAACCAGCTTCTTTCATACGATAAAGTACTGTTTTCATACGATCAATACCTGGTTTCAAAGCTTCTTCACTTTTCAGTTCACCTGTATTTGTAAATGGTGTATAAGCAAATGGTGCCTGTGGAATACCAGCTATGTACGCAGCTTGAGGAAGAGTCAATTCTTTTGCTTTTACGCCAAAAATTCCTTCCGCAGCTGTTTCAACACCTGCAATATTTCGTCCTGAAGAGTTACGACCATAGGGAATGATATTTAAATAAGCCTCTAATATTTCTTCCTTCGTCATAAAATGTTCTAAACGCATCGCCAGTAAAATTTCCTTAGCTTTACGCTCGTATGATACTTCATTAGTTAGTACTTGGTTTTTAATAAGCTGCTGGGTAAGTGTAGAACCACCTGTCTGCGTTGCAGAGTTTGTGACATCTTGTAATAACCCACGAATAACGGCTTTAGGAACAATTCCGTTATGCTCTCGGAAATATTCATCTTCTGTTGCCAGAACAGCATTCACGACCTCTGGTGCAACATTGCTAAGCGAAGTTTCACGTCGATCTAAATCTGTCCTTAATTTCCCAATATAAATATCGTTGGCAAAATAAATCTCACTGGTTTCTTCATAGCTAAAAATTTGATCCCTTAACTCTTGTTTTGAGCGTAACGGTTCTTCTTTTACAAGAGAAGCAAAATAACCAGCTCCAACTGAACCGACAAATACAGTGCCAACCAATGCAAAGACTAAAAATAGTAAAAATAAGTTCCAGGTAACACTACCTGAAATACGTAATTTCTTCATCCATTTTTGTTCAAGTAATTCATCGATCTTTGCATTGATTTTTTCAATCCAATCTTTCAATGTATCGACCTCCTAAAATCTTGTCTATTATAGCACATATTGTTTTAGCACGAACATAGTTATTGACTTTGAAAAAGAATCGTATAAAATTATGTTTATAGTTTTCTGGTGATGAAGAGCTTGCAGTAGTGTCTATATTCCCTGTTTAGAGAGCCAGTGGTTGGTGAAAACTGGTCATATTGTAGAGACGAATTACGTGCTTGGAGCTTAGACGTGCGCGCCTGCGATAAAGGCGGCTGAATGAAGTGGAAGGTGGATGACATCTTCAAGCTGGGTGGTACCGCGTTAGTTTGCAACTTAACGTCCCTGCATGCAATTGTTTGCGTGTAGGGACTTTTTTTATTTAAACATGTCCATGCACGTAATGAATTTAACCATTTTAGGAGGAATGAACATGACAAACGAATTATTACAAGATTTAGAATGGCGTGGTTTGCTATACCAACAAACAGATGCGGAAGGCATGGCAAAATTATTAGATGAACAATCTGTATCTTTATACTGTGGGGTAGATCCAACAGCTGACTCCATGCATATTGGACATATTGTTCCATTGTTAACGCTTCGTCGATTCCAAAAAGCGGGCCACCGTCCAATTTTACTTGTTGGTGGTGCGACAGGGATGATCGGTGACCCATCTGGCCGTTCAGAAGAGCGCCAATTACAAACAGTAGAGCAAATCGATAAAAACGTTCAAGGAATCCGTAGTCAATTAGAACGTATTTTCGAATTTGCGGAAGATGGCAATGGTGCTCAGCTTGTGAACAATCGTGACTGGATTGGTAATATAAACACAATTGAATTTTTACGTGATTACGGGAAACTAATTAACGTAAACTATATGTTAGCAAAAGATACGATTGCTTCTCGTCTTGACACAGGAATCTCGTTTACAGAGTTTGCCTATACGTTAATTCAAGGTATTGATTACAATCATTTATACAATCACTACAATTGCCGTATTCAAGTAGGTGGCTCAGACCAATGGGGTAATATTACAACAGGGTTAGAGGTTATTCGTAAAACACACGAGGAAGAAACGAAAGCCTTTGGTATTACGATTCCATTAGTAACAAAGGCAGATGGCACAAAGTTTGGTAAAACAGCAGGTGGTGCTGTTTGGCTAGATGGTAAGAAAACCTCTCCATATGAGTTCTACCAATTCTGGATCAATGCAGCTGATGCAGATGTCATAAAATACTTAAAAATCTTTACGTTCCTATCTCGTGAAGAAATTGAAGCTTTAGCTGTTTCTGTAGAGGAGGAGCCACATTTACGTAAGGCACAAAAGGCGCTAGCTGAAGAAATGACTCGTTTAATACATGGTCAAGAGGCATTAGAGCAAGCCATCCGTATTACAGCTGCTTTATTCTCAGGAGATCTAAAAGCACTTTCAGCCGAAGAAATGAAGGACGCTTTTAAAGACGTTCCTTCTATTGAAATGGCTAAAGAGGATAAAAACATTGTGGACCTACTTGTGGAGGCCGGCATTTCCTCTTCAAAACGTCAAGCACGTGAAGATGTATCAAATGGTGCTATTAGTGTAAACGGTGAAAAGGTAACAGATTTAGAATATGTAGTCGATGCGAAGGATCGTTTAGAGGATGCATTTAGCATTGTCCGTCGAGGTAAGAAAAAATATCATATGGTGAAATTTATCTAATTTCTATTTGCAAAACCACATCCCCAAAAACACTGGATGTGGTTTTTTCATCATAAGAAACTTGGAGGTTTTATTTGTTCATATTCTTTAGGATGCAGTATTTTTCCAAGCTTTATAGCACCTTCAATAAGTCGTGGAGAAGGGCGACAATACAGCCATTCTTCCATTACATGGAGCTGTTCCGATTGAATGGCATGTAACTCTTTGGCATATGGACGTTTTAATAAATTAGCAGGTTGGATACGCTCAAATGCGACACCAACCCAAGCCATCATGATATAGTCAGGCTGGCGTTTAACTACATCTATCCAATCTGTTTGAACACTAGCAAGCTCAACATCTTGAAATAGATTTATGCCACCAGCAAGAGCGCTAATTTCTGTTAGCCAATTTATTTTCCCAGGAGTGAAAATAGGGTTCGGCCACCATTCCCAATACAGGGTAGGTTTCTTCGGAATTGTTTGTGCAATGGAATACATTTTTTCGATGGAATGCATGTACTCTTCAGCAATTGTCTTTGCTTGTTCCTCCACTTGACAAGCTTTCCCGAGTGTCAGAAGATCTTGCGCAATTTCTTCTAATGAGTTTGCATTAAAAATAATATGAGGAATATTTCTTTCTTTTAGTGCCTCAATGTTTTTTTCCATACCAGGTACACTCAAGGAAGCCAGAACAAGATCAGGCTGTAATGCCTCTAATGCATCCATGTTAATTGATAAATCAGGCCCAAGCTGTGGTAGATCTTTAACCGATGATGGCCAATCAGAATAATCATCAACTCCAACGAGCTGGTCTGTCAGCCCTAAATAGGCGACTAATTCTGTATTGCTAGGACAAATTGAAATTAAACGCATATTATTTTCTCCTATTCTTTTTAAGAAAAGTATAGCGAGAGTTCCCGTGATAGACAATGTGTGTGTATCGAGTCCATAAAAAAGTGGAGAAAACATTTGTTTTCTCCATCCTTTGTATAGGCTTATAGGAAACCGTCGATTAAGAAAGGGCAACTGCCTCGAGTGACTCTTCTTTTTTCACAATAGGACCCATTGCATTTGTGATGATTTGTTTGATATCCTCTAGTGTTGCTTTACGAGGGTTCGTCTCAGCACACACATCTAATAATGCATTTTTTGCTAAGATCTCAATATCCTCATCTTTTGCACCTAATTCACGGAAGCCGCTAGGAATATTTAAATCTTGTGATAACTTCTCAATAGCTGTAATAGCCTTTTCAGCCGCATCTCGCTTACTTAAACCTTCTACATTTTCTCCTAATAATTCAGCGATACGAGCAAAGCGCTCTGTACGTGCTGTGACATTAAATCGACAAACATGTGGCAATAAAATAGCGTTGCACACGCCATGTGGTAGGTTATAGAAACCACCCAATTGATGAGCAATTGCATGAACATAGCCAAGTGATGCATTATTAAAGGCCATTCCCGCTAAAAATTGTGCATATACCATTTGTTCACGCGCTTCTATATCAGCTCCATTTGCATAGGCACGTGGTAGATATTCAGGAATTAGCTGAAGGACCTTTTCAGCACATGCGTCCGTGATTGGTGTAGCATTCGTAGAAACGAATGATTCAATAGCATGTGTTAGTGCATCGACCCCAGTAGCTGCCGTAAGAGCAGGAGGTAAACCAATCATTAATTCAGGATCGTTTATAGAAAGTAACGGTGTCACATGCTTATCAACAATGGCCATTTTTACTTTGCGTGCTGTATCCGTGATAATAGTGAAACGAGTCATTTCACTGGCAGTACCAGCAGTTGTATTAATTGCAATTAATGGCACAAGTGGATTTTGTGATTTATCAACGCCTTCATAATCATGAATGCGTCCACCATTCGAAGCAATAAGTCCGATACCTTTTGCTGCATCGTGTGCGCTGCCTCCTCCAAGAGAAACAATAGAATCACAGTTTTCCGCATGATACACGGAAATGCCATCTTCTATGTTTTGATCTGTTGGATTTGGTTCTGCTTTAGGGAAAATTGCTACATCAATTCCAGCAGCTGTAATGATGTTTGCAATTTGTTCTGAGAGACCTAATTTGTGTAGACCCTCATCTGTTACGATTAATGTCTTTTTTACTTCTAAATCATTTAAGCGTTTACCAACTTCTTGAATTGCTCCAGGTCCAAATAAGTTTGTTTTCGGCATAACAAATTGCTTTAGAACGTCTGACATATTTCCAACCCCTTTTAAAAAATTATTATTGCTTGAATGATGGTGAACCACCTTTCGCAATTCATCGTATTCTATTTTTTGTAAAAGTTCAACTCGTATTTTTATTAAAATTGTTAAATTTCTTCATGTTATTATTTTACAAAAAAGTTAAGGTGATGATAGGAGCATTGGAATGTTGTTTTGTTGTAGAATATTGAATTTAAAAAGGTTTTAAAAATATTTTACTATGAAAGTAAAATATATTTTTTGGAAAACAGTTCTATTTTGATGATCTAATGAATAGTAAATAACTGATATTTTGTTTTTATTATAAAGGTAGTGATTATGTTATTTTGAAACTATGTAATTGTTATTTTAAAGTACATAAAATTGCCACAATATAAGAGAAAAAATTATT
>Ga0256900_1000541_pt1 | contig 12055 bp, 1 predicted proteins | sample MC6MC0688MT_FD_190190 | JGI IMG/M metagenome (GOLD analysis project Ga0256900, IMG submission 190190) | Metatranscriptome of enriched soil aggregate microbial communities from Iowa State University, Ames, United States - MC6-MC0688-MT... | ecosystem: Environmental > Terrestrial > Soil >... | reverse complement strand
GTCCGATTTCCTCCTGTATGGAGGAGGTAATTGTGATTAGTAGATTACAACTCAAAACATTCACACCATAATCACTACCCTTTTTATATTTAAATTAATTTTAATAATAAATAATTAAATTCTGTTGACTGTGTTGAACTATATAATATAAGATATTATTTATTTAAATTTATTTGTTTTTATTAAATAATAATAATTTAATGGAAACCAAAACCTTCACTAGCTTCAGCGATTGCTAATTTTAACATTTTCTTTAATTGATCTTGATTTTCATATTCAGGAAGATCTAGTTGATTAAAGCATGTATGGGCAGTTGGAAGTCTATGAGAGTTTCCTCTTAATCTATGAATTTGGAATTTTTGTGGACCAGACATACCAACCAAAGTTTTAAAACCATCCAATGGTACCTTACTAGTACCAGTAACAAATTGTAAGAGAAGAGCTTTTTCTTCATTTGAAAAGTTTGAAACAACATTCCAGAACCAACCAATTTGAAGAGAATCTGCAGAGTAACCAGTGTACTCTGTGTTTGCTCTAAGATCATCGATATCAATCTCTGGGAGACCACTGATCAAGAGTTCAAGTTCCAATTCATTAAAGATACCAATCAAAGATTTTGGAATCAATTCATGGAAACCTTCCAAGAAACTATTGATTTGATCTTTAATTGAATTTGTCATTCTAACCGATGCAATCAAACGGACATACTCTAATTTGTTTTCCTCTGTAACTGGAATATTTGCACCATTTGGTTTAAGTTCAATGGTCTTTGTAGAGTCAAATATATCGATTTCAGTACTAAAGGTGAGTTCCAATACATTGGTTATATCATTATCTAAAATCCAAAGTAAATTCTTGTGATATTGTGGATCGATGGCTTCCATATCACTGACATTGATTTGAAGTCCAAGCATGTGTTTATAGAAACTTCTAGTAAAGAAAGCATCAAGCATTTGGCCATCATAGAGAGCTTTACCAATAATTCTACCAATGAATTTAAAGTAAGATAAATGATCTGGATTAATGTAGGACTCTGGATTAGGTTGGAAAGTTACATTATCAGAGGCAGATGTTTTGAATAAAGCATAACCAGGATTAAACATCTCTCTTGATAATACAAGATACCACTCACGAAGTAAACCACCGGCATCAAGACCTTCTTCACCAGAGAATGTAATATTTAATCTACCTTTAAGTTCTTCAGCAGGTCTCATTCTAAGTTGATTATAAGAGTCTTCAAAGATATGATTTCTTCTAACCTTGAGACGAATGGAACTAGCTCTTTCTTTTCTAGATTGGAAATAGTTTCTAAAGTATGATCTCTTATTATCAAAGTCCAAGAACTTGGGTATCTTGATTAAAACTGCCAATGATCCAGATAAAAGAGATGGATCTTGACGAATGAGTTCGTTGATAAGATGTTTGTTTTGTTCAACAAATTCAAAGAATCTCAATGTATTATAATCCATAGATGGTGGAGTTTGAATTGAAACACCACTGTTGGATGATGAAAGTTTTAATCCAGAAAGACTTGGTGAAGAGGGTACAGTTGAAGTTAATTCTGTTGAGCTTGGTGAATTTACTAAGAAAAAGATTTCTACCAATGGTAATAAAAGTGATGACATTGGAACATTGGTTGGTTTCTTTTTGTTTGTTAATTTCTTCTTATTTGGTTCCTCTTTTTCTGCATTGAAATATGTTAAGAATGATTTAATTGAATTCCAAAGATGATCCAAATCTGTATTATTTTTGAAATATTCACCTAATGTTAAATTATGATTATTATTACCAGTATTATTATTATTTGAAGTTGTAGTTGTAGTAGTAGTTGTGGTAGTTGTAGTTGTAGTAGTTGGTGAATTTTGAACAGATGATTGTGAAGTACTACTAGTTGATGTAGTATTTGGTGATTGATCTGTTGTTGAACTAGTAGTTGTTGTTGAACTAGTTGTTGTTGGAGTAGAATTATTACTATTATTACTATTACTACTATTATTATTACTACTATTATTTGTTATTTCATTAACTTTTGGATTAATAATTTGTGAAATAGTTTGTAAAATTTGTAAAAAGTTATTTTCTTTTGAAGTTGAAGGTAAATATAAAGATACAAGAGTTGTAGGTGAAACATTTGATTCTTTAAATGTATTTTTCATAGATGTGAGATTATGAATAACATCTTTAGTCAATCTTTTACTATTCAAATTCAATTGATCTAAAACAATGGATTTGTTTTCTTTTGAACTACAAGCAATTTTAACCAATAATTGAATTACTTTTGAACTTGAATAATTTCCATTCAACATTGCATTTTGGAGAATATTATCAACATATAATGATTGGAATGTTGGAATCTTTAATACTGGTTTTGGTTCACCACCGGTATTAGTATTAATATTAATATTACTATTACTAACATCAAATACAGCTAAAAATATTTGAATTAATTTATCAATATGTGAACATTTTGAAAAGATATCCTTGTTTGTAATAACTTGACAAAGCTTCCAAAGTGGGATGGTTTTTTCAACATTTGATTCATTATCTTTACCCTTCATAGATGATTGTGAAAGTGATGGTATTGATTGTGGAGTGATTAACCAATGAATAGTGAATGGATTATTGACAGTTAGAGAATAGAGGATATCCAAAAGTCTTCTAACAACCAAGAGTGGTGGATGATTGGTGATATCAAATGATCTAAAGTTTTTATACTTGATCAAAGGATGACAAGGATCTTCAATTGGTGAGAATTTATCAGATGAGAGAATCTTTTTGGATCTATCGTCTTTGATATCTTGATAACCTGTGAGAATTTGAATTAAGTAGGTCAAGAGTTGTTCTCTGTTCTCTGTGAATATAGAGATCTGTAACAAGATGCTATTGAGTTGAACTTTGTTCAATGATTGATCCATATAGAGAATCTTGAGGAGGGGTAACAAGTTTTCATTCTTTACCAATGTACCTGGATTATTAATCTTTTTAGGTTGTTGTCTAGGTGGTTCTTTGAATGCTCTTTGAGGAGGTGGAGAAGTTGTAAGTAAACGATCAGAGAAACTTCTGAAATCAAATGCTCTTCTATCACGAAGTCTCATAGCTTCAGCGTGTAACTCTGGTGGAAGAGTTGAAAGAAAAGCTTCAGGTTGACTCATCAATACTTCTTCTCTGAGATCAGGTGGAAGAGTAGCAAGGAATGATGCGTTATCCATCTCTTGTGCATTGGCAGGATCAACTGGAGGTGGTGGAGCAGCAGCAGCTGCTCTTCTTTGTGAAATAATTCTTTCTTGTTCCAATACCTCTGCTCTAATTTCATCTGGAAGTGCTGATAAGAATTCAGGATTAATAGTAATGGGTCCATTGGATTCTTGATGAATTGATCCTAATTGAGTTGCCAATACTTCTTGTCTTAATTCTGCTGGTAAAGCTGCTAAAAATGTTGGATCAATACCAAGATCGACAAGTTGTGGTTGTCTAGTTGTTGATGATGATGGTGTACTACTACTACCAGTAGCTGGAGTAGTAGTGGATGGAGTAGATGTAGTGGATGGAGTAGTAGATGGTGAAGATGTAGAAGTAGTAGTGGTTGTAGTAGTTGTTGTAGTTGTTGGACGAGGAGGTGTAGTTGTAGTTTCAGTTGTAGATTCAGAAGTAACTTCAGCAGTAGCAATAGGTGATTCACTAACTGGAGATGTTGAAGAAGTTGATGATATAGTAGTGGAGGTAGGTACTACTACTGGTGTTTCTAAAGAAGAGGTTGTATTTTCAGTTGAAACTTGTTGTTCAACTTTATTATCTTCTTTATTTTCAACAACCTCTTCATCATCATCTTCTTCATTATCATCTTCTTCTTCCTCTTCATCATTATCTTGACTATTTTCATCTTCTTCATTATCATTTTCATCATCCTCTTCATCAGCTTGTTGTTCTTTATCTTCAACTTTTTTGGAGGAGGATTCTTGTTTTTCTTTTTCAGCTTTTTCAGCTTCTTCCTTTTCTTTTCTTTCTTTTTCTTCTTTTAATCTTTCTTTTTCTTTCTTCTCTTTAGCTCTAATGGCAGCTTCTTCTTCAAGAGTAATTTTAGATAAAAGTTTAACAAGATCACTTTCAAAAGAAAGAGCAAATGGAATAGAATCATCAGTATCTGTTCTAAATCTATTGTTATAGAGATCAAAAGCATAAACATTTTCATGTCTTCTGGGTTGAGTTCTAAAACCTCTTGGATTTCTAAGAGAGTTGTCTTGTAATCTCATAAATTCATTAAATGAAAAAGCGACACCTCTATTTCCATTTGGATCGAAAAAGCCACCACCTCCTCCTCCTATTCTACCATTACCACCAACACCACCACCACCAATGAAAGGACTAGCAATACCCAAATTGCCACCATTACCACCAACACCACCACCAAGAGGTGATTGAATGCCACCAACACCACCACCACCAAGAGGTGATTGAATTCCCCCTCTACGATCATGAAGGTTATTTTGAATATGATTGATATCATTAAGTGTCATTTGATAAAGTCTATCGATATTTCTATCAAGATGTCTAACACGATTTGCTGCATCATTCATTTGTGTATTAAAGAGTTGAGCAAGATTTCTTTCAAACATATCAATATTGAGTCCTTGGATGGTAGTTTGAAGAGTATTGTTTGCTCTTTGAATATTTAATCTGATGTCATCTGCAAGTCTATGAATATTTTCATCTTCCTCGTCTTCTTCATCATCAGTTTCAATAGCTTCATCATCGATTTGAACTTGAAGTTCGATTTCATCATCGTCCTCATCTTCTTCATCACTTTGAACAACTTGATCTTCATCATCTTCATCTTGATCATTTTCTTCATCATCTTGATCGTCATCATCATCATCGTCATCATCATCATCTTCTTCAATGATTTGACCTTCAATATCAGCATCACTATCTTCTTCATCTTCATCATCAATGTCATCATCGCCTTCATCCATTTCTATGTCATCCATATCCAATTCAATTTCCTCATCACCACTGTCTTCGTCCTCATCAGAACTATCGGATCTATATAATGTTTGATCCATAGCAAGGACACCAGGTGGGAACATATCAGTATCCATTATTTGATGAGTATAGAGTGCATCTCTAGAAGTTCTATAATAGTTATCATAAGATGTATATGGAAGATCAAATAAATTAATTCTTGAACCGTCATCCTCAGCTAAAATATAACTACCACCTAAACCTGATGCAACTGATGAAGTAGAAGAGGAAAGTGATGGAGTTGTATTTGTTGTTGCTGATGTTGAAGAATTTGTTGATGAAGATAAACCACTGACTGGTGGAGTATTTGTATTTGAAGATAATTGAATTGATGAAGAATATTTTGTTAAATGACCAATAGTTTGAAGTAGACAATTGACCATTTGCATAGCTTTATTACCACCCATATCAATACAATTCAAAACGTAGAGTAATAAATTAATCATATCATTTTGAATCATCAATTGATATATCTCATTGGTATAGGAATGAGGTGGGAAATTCAAGATCAATGCAACAAGATTTGAATAAGAGATAATCTTTGTCTGTGCAAACTTTTTATCCCAACAGAGTGGTGAACTGTATTCCAATGTTGAACTCTTTAATTGTTCAGTTAATTTACAAACAACCTTATCTCTACCAGTTTGAGTTCCACAAAGTGCAAATATAAATCTACAAGCTGCTTCATGAGTAGTCAATGAACCACTACCACCACCAATATTAATTTCTTTTTCTTCATTTGCACTCATTGGTACAAAGTTATCCAAAACATATTGAATAATATCAATACCATGATCATTAGAGAGTACTGTCTCTTGGAATATTGGATATTGAATAAGAATCTCTTCTAATAACTTTAATATCAAAGTTTTAGTAAACAATGGTTCAATAGTACCACCACTAGTACTACCACCACTACTATTATTAATAATAGAAGTTACTGCACTAGTAGAAGTTGGTGATGTTGTAGTTGATGAAGAGGAAGATGATGATGATGAACTATCAGTTACAGTTGTAGTTGGACTAGTTGTTGCTGTTGTTGTTGTTGTTGTTTGTCTTGTTTTCTTAACTGTTTCAGGATTATTAATTACTGGTGTTTCAGAATATAATGCCTTGATAAGAGCTTGACAAATTTGTTGATAGTGTGGGAAATCAGATTGGTTCATTGTTGAAGAAGATGGTGCATCTGGTATATTCTTTGCTAAAACAATTTGAGATGAATGAATTCTACAAATCTCTGAACAAACTTTAAAGAATGTTGATTGATCTCTATAGACTGCTTTAGAAAGAGTTGTTAAAAAGTTTCTTGGTGGCATTCCTTTTGGAATCTTTTTACCACCCAAAGTTTGTTTGATGAGAGATTGAGTGTTGTTGTATAATGTCTTTTTATCATCCAACAAATTCTTTACAAGAGTACTGGTCAAAGAACTATAGTCCAATTTAGATTTAACACAATTCTTGTTCAACAATAATTGAAGACCAGAGTTCTTTAAAAAGTATTGAGATAAACTGTAATCTTTTGTTAACTCTTGTAAAAGTTTCAATAATGAGTAATCAAATGTACCACTTGGTGATATTCTTAATAAATTTAAACAAATATCTAAAAGACCTGTACCACCATTATCCAATTTACATAAAATTGAAGAAGGATCTGTAGTTGTTGCTGTATCACTATATTTTGCAATCTCTTTTTCAATATCGAAATTTGCAGGTTTAACATTTGGTTTCTTTACCAATTCAAAAATTACTACCAATAAACTATTCAAATATGCATAAGTTTCATCTTTAGTATTGGTTCCATTTGAACTTTGGAATACAAGATTTGATTCTTTACCACTACTACCAGTGGTACCACTACTAACAAAGTTATCTTTATAAAGATTTGATAATAATGATATTAATACAGAGAATATACCTTTATCAATGAATAGATTATGAATATCTGGACTTGATTCATTGAGTTTTTGAATAATGTAAAACAATTCTTTTGATTTTGTCACCTTTTCTTTGGAAACCAAAGATTTAACTTCTACAAATAATCTATTGACAATTTGTTCCTTTGAATCTGGTGATTTTGTATCTTTGGAAATCAATTGAATCATTCTGAAAATTGTATCTAAATCAGTACTGTCAACCATCTTCTTTTCAGCCAAAATCATCATTGTTCTATCAAATAGTGTTGGTCTAATACTATTACATAATGATTCAATAGAGTTTTCTTTCTTTTCTGCTGTTGCTGCTGTTGTGGTTGAATCTGTCTTTTCAGATTCTTTCTTTTTAGGTTCCTCTACATAGGGATGAGAAATCATCCAATCAGTTACTGCATCAATCATATTGGATTGAAGAGTATTGATTGCCTTTTCAATATGTTCTCTAACAAATCCCATACTAATCAATGTACTAATAGTATTTTCACTAGCAACAAAAGTTTGTCTTGGTGATTGATTTGATTTCTTTCCAGTGGCACCAGTACCTGTTGGTTCTGGTTCATCAAATTTAGTAAATACATCTAAAATTGCATTGATAAGATCTCTAACAAATGGTATCTTTGACAATTGATCATTCTCCCAATAAGATATAATATCAACCATCAATGATGGAATCATTTTCTCTGCAATAGATTTAACATTTGCAACTTGATTCTTTGATGTCAATGAAAAGGTTGTTAATCTTAACATTGAACCACATTGTGATAATTCTTGACTTAATATTTCTTTGTTATTATTATTGGTATTGTTGTTGTTGGTATCATTATTATTATTATTATTATTATTATTGTTTAAAATATCTAAATACTCTTTTAAGAGCTTATTTGTTTTACTAGCTAATACTTTATAGAAACCAAAATCAAACATATGACTCATTAAATGAGGGAAAAGCATACCAGAAACTGTAAAAAGAATCTTTGCAAAATAAACTTCAGTTTGTGATGCACATGGATCTTGTTGTTCTGGTGTCCATTCTACCCAATCAACAAAATTCTTTGCAATACTTTTAACAAGACTATCAGATTTACTATCCAAAACTTGTTCTCTCTTATTAATTGGATTTAATGAATCAATAAAATAACGACTAAGATCTTCAAGACTTGTTATCAATGGAAGGAATTCCCATTCTGATTCACCCAATTGTGTTTTAATTTTAGATGTTGGTGATTCATTTAATAAATCATTTATAATATTAAATCCAATATTATTTGTAGTATTGTTGTTATTGCTGTTGTTACTGTTATTATTACTATTATCTTTTTCTTTTTCTTTATCTTTTTTATTACCACTACTATTGTTATTATTATTATTATTATTTGAATCAATATAAAATAATGAACTTTTACCACATGAAGTTTCCCAATAGAATGCACGTTGTAATGATGAAAGATAATTTACAACATTTACACCAGTTTCACTTGACCATTCATCCAATACTGCAATTGGGATATCTTGAGGATGATCTCTAATGAGTGAAGTTAAAATTAAAACCAAAGATTGAATTGTAGAAATTGTTTTAAAGATATCAGATTTACTTTCTTTCTCTTCAGGTACCCAATCTCTAATGATTCTAGTATTTTTCCAATCACATAAAACATCCAATGTAACAAAATGATTTTCCAAGACCTTAATGATTGCTCTCAAGACTGCTGGAATGTTTTCACCGCTGAGTGCTTTGAAAATCATTAGATTACCTGTAACAAAAACTGGACTTGTAAAGAGATCGAGTAACTTTTCAAGACCACCCGATTGAACAAACAGTTTGTCATTCTCTGTGTTTGAAAAATAGACAGACAATAATTTGATAACGACATGAAACAATTGATTGTGAACACTCTTTTCAATTGATGCACGAGTCTTTAAATTTGCATCCTTGTTACATTTCTCTTCATAGGTGAATCCCATTGCCAAGAGATCGTCCAACAACGACACCATGTGTTTGATAGTGATCTCTTTCATTTCTGGATGATGTCTAGTCAATTCATCCAAACCACTGCCGATATCAGAGAGGGTTCTGTTTTGAAGTGTTGCATTCTTGGGATTAACAAATGATTTCAAAAACTTTTCAAATACATCAGAGTCTTTGAGAGTCTGTTTGAATGTTGAATTTAAACAAAATGAATTCAATGCCATTGGGATGGTGTACAATACTTCAGAGGGAATCTCTTGAGTAGAGATGTACTTGAACAACACGTCAATAAGACCAGTGTTACTCAATGCATTGAAACTAGTTGGTTCATTTTGAATTAAATCTGTTGGCAATATAATGGTTTGGGCAATAATAAATGAACTAAACAATTGAGAATTGGACACAATGCTCTTTAAGCACTGAGGAAGGGGTCCATCGATGATTTGATTTAAAATGGTACGTGGAACACTATTGGATCCAACCACTGGAATGAGTGAATACAATATTTCGAGGATTAAATGAAGTTTTGCACCAACAACCTTTAAATTATAATTCAACTTGAATGATGATTCATCAAAATTATATTTCTTATCTGCTGCTATTGAAATTGGATTTATTGTTGTTGCTGTTGTAGTTGTTGTTGTAGTATTTCCGCTAGTTGATTCAATTTCCATCTTTTCCAATTTATCTTTTTTATTTTCAGCAGCAGGTTTAAAGAGTTTCTTTAATTGTGGATGTTGTTTTTTATCTGTTAAACTTGATAATAGTGAAAGTAGAGTTGATTTATTACCAGCACCACCACTGGCATTGAGGGGTGATGATGGACTAACCTTTGTGTATGAACTTTCAACCTCTAAATCTTCTTTTGGTTCCAATACTTTTGGATTCTCAATGATAAATTGAATTTCACTGGTTAAACAATTGATCATATCATTGAGGTAACCATTGTCACTGAGAAGTTCAACATTTGATGCTTTGAATGTAATGAGTGCTTCAACAATCTTGAGAGCTTGTACTTGGAATTTAATATGTGAAAGACAAGTAGTTTGTAACTTTACAATTGGTATAATTGATCCAAGTATACCTGAAGAATGAAGGAAATTTCTATTTGTTGATGATAAACAAAACAAAAAATAAAATAATGCTTTTATAAATGAATCACTAATTTGATTTGTTGTTGTTGTTGATGTTGTTATGGTTGGTGATGATAATGGTGTAGATGTTGATGGTGATAAAGTGCTACTTTCAGTAATACCTAATAATTGAGAAATACATTTTCTCAAAAGTGAAGGAAAGAAACCAGATGAAAATGATTTACTTAGAGTAGAGGTGAGATTATTGGTTTGGAATGAACCACAAAGGGCAGCCAATGTATATAGTGATGAAACTAAAACATAGTCTGGTGCTTGATTGTGATTTTTAAGTAACTCTATAATCTCATTGAGAAAATCTGGTTCCTCAATCATAATCATTGGTGTAGACTTATTAACCATTGCCAATGAGTGATGATATATATTAGAGATTGATTGAAGTCTTATTTGAACCCATCTCTTTCTAAATTCATAGTTTTGTAAATTCTTTAAAAGATTAATTCTAAAATGAATGAAAAAGTGATCTTCCTCTGGAATTGAATAATCTGAAATCAATTTACTTGATATTTCATAACTAGTTGCTTTAATTTTATCAATCTCAATATTTATAATAGTTTTACTTGAATCTACAGTTTGAATTATATTTATATTATTTGATATTGGTGATGTTGAAGTTGTAGTAGTAGTTGTTGTTGTTGTTGTAGTAGTAGTATTTAAACTAGTACTATTATTATTATTGTTGCTATTATTATTATTATTATTATTGTTATTTACAGATTTTAATTTTGTATTATTTTTATAAAATTCAAAATTAAATGAATTTACAGAAACTGGGAGTTGAATATTTTCTTTACAACAAGTAAGTAAATCGAGACTATCTTCGCTAAATCCTTGAGTAAGAAGAGTAATTCTTGGTAATAAAAATTGTTGAATAAATTTTGTATTTTCTTTAACATATTTTGCTCTACCAAATAAAACATTGAAAATCTTTAAAACCTCTGAAACGATTTCAAGGTCATTAAATAATAAAAGAGTATAAAGTTCATCTGAAGAATTATAAGCATTTGAACCTGTTGTATTCTTTAATACCTCTTTTGTCCATTTCAATACTTTAATTAAAAGATTCTTATCATAGTTGTTATAATCATTTGAGTGTAACTCGGAAATTAAAGCACTACAATTTCTACCCATTGGATTTGGATTATATTTTCCAATGATTCTCGTAATAATCAAATCAAATCTTTCCAAAACATCGTACCAATGACTAAACTCATCCTGTCGAGCAAATGGCCAATCAGATACCTTTGAAAGTGCTTGAATTAAATCATTCTCTGAACCATGCACTAATAAGTCTATGAAATTCTTTTGTGATGCGGGGATTTTATAATGTTTGGTAGATGGTTGTTTTGATTTCATATTATTAACGTTCATACAATCAAATTGGACAAATAAACACACACCAAAGCTAGCTTTATTAAATTATTATCAATGAATATTTTAACCCTCCACACTACACTACTGATGGAATGGTTATACGGCGACAAACAGATACTATGTAGTAAAATAAATATTTTAAAATTTAAAGTTTATAACTAACAAACAAACAACAATAAATAAAACAAACAAATAAATAAATAAATAGTAGTTGTATGTATTATTATTATTAATTGTTATATATCGATATCTATATATTGTATACTATAGTTATGATACAGGTATATGTGATGATAGAGATTGTGATGAAAGAGAGAGTGAGAGTGATAGAGTGAGAATGTATAAATAATAAATTATATCAAGGAGGGGTGAGTGTTGTGTTGTGTGTGTAAAAATTAAATTAAAAAAAAAACTCATTTTTTAATTTTTTTCATCAAAAAAAAAAAATTTTAATTAAAATTTTTTTTTTGGAAATTAAGCCCAATAATTAAAAAAAAAAAAAAAAATTTTTAAAAAAATTTTTTACTTTTTTAAAAAAATTTTTTTTTTTTTAATATAAAATGTTAAATATTTTTTTAAAAACAAAAAAAAAAATTTTTTTTATTTGTTTTTTT